>MDTE01177868.1_pt1 | contig 10002 bp, 6 predicted proteins | sample 811231 | NCBI WGS metagenome assembly MDTE01 (sample SAMN05326651, study PRJNA326480) | marine metagenome | isolation source: seawater | place: Indian Ocean: Red Sea | collected 2010 | reverse complement strand
TGCCACTTATAACAACGAGCTATTTGCCTCGGCCTCAACCCTCCGCCAGCCATTTGTGAAGCAGGCCATTTTTTACACCGCCGGCATCGGAATCGCTTTTGTCTTATGCCTGAAGGATTATAACACCCTAGGCCGTTGGGCATATGTGTTTTACTGGCTGAATATCCTAATGCTGACGCTCGTGCTGATCCCCGGTATCGGCTCCATCCGGTACGGAGCGCGGCGGTGGTTTGACTTGGGAGTGACACAATTCCAGCCCTCAGAAATGGCCAAAATTGCTTTTATTATGGCAATGGCGGCGTTTTTGAGCCGTCCGAGGGGTGAATTAAGTGATTATCGCATTCTTTTGAAGGGAATCGGGTTGGCCGCGCTGCCTTTTTTACTGATTTTGCTGGAACCGGACCTCGGTTCTTCGTTAATGATTCTCCCCACGGGGCTGGCCATGATGTATGTGGCCGGCGCACCGGCGAGTTTTGTCCGAAAACTCATCGGGGGCTTTGTCCTCATTGTTGGGCTGGCCTTGGCGTACGTTTTTTTCGTACCCAATGACTGGAAACCGATCCAGCTCCCCGACTACCAGAAACGCCGACTGATGGTGTATTTTGGCGTGGACTACGCCAAACATTACGCAGGACCGGGAGCGACGGATGCGGAGATCCGGCGAGCTCATGCTTTGCAGCGGCAAGATTCATACAACGTGGCGCAAGCCATGATCTCCGTGGGTTCGGGCGGACTTACCGGCAAGGGCTGGAAAAAGGGAATCCAGAACACCTACGGCTATTTGCCGCGGGGTGTAGCCCACAATGACTTTATTTTCTCGGTCATAGCCGAGGAAAGCGGATTCGTGGGGAGCACACTCGTTGTGCTGCTCTACGGAACGATCATCGTGGTCGGCATCCGGACAGCCAGTCGCTGTCGGGATCGCTTGGGGCGCATCATCGCCACGGGAGTGGTGACGTTGCTGTTCTGCCATGTTTTTGTAAACATCGGCATGAACATCCGCATGGTGCCCGTTACTGGACTTCCTTTGCCGCTGCTCAGCTCCGGTGGTTCATCAGTGGTATGTTCCCTGATGGCCTTGGGGCTGTTGCAAAACGTGCGGCTCTATCAAAAAGACAACTAAAGACTTTTACTCATGAGTAACAAAAATTTTGGAAAAAGAAAAAAAAGCCAAAGCTTCCGCCCCTCAGGCGGCATGCGCAACAAGGTGTTAAAAAAGGAACCCGAACAAGGCCGTGAAGATATGGAAAACGGCCGGATCCTAGATGAGCCCGTGTTCGACCACGCTCACGACGCTGAGATCCTCAAGGCCGAAAACAAAGCCTTTGGCGTAAAGGAAGAAGCGGAAAATCCCACCGCCAAAACCGAAGCTGACAACGTCGCCAACAAGCAGGAAAAAGAAGAGACCGGCATAATCGCCTCGGTCAAACGCTTCGTTCGCAAGCTCATCCCCAAGAAACCTTCAGGCCGGGAAATCATTATCAGTGCCGAAAGCCTCGAAACCCGCATTGGCATCATGAAGTCCAACCGCCTTGAGGACTTCACCATGGAGCGCAACAACGATGAGCGCATTGTCGCCAGTATTTACAAAGGCAAGGTCCGCAATCTGGAAGACCGCCTTGAGGCTGCCTTTGTAGATATCGGCATCGAGAAAAACGCCTTTCTCCATTACTGGGACATCCTGCCCGCCAATCTCGAGAAGCAATACGAGGTCATCGAGCGCAAAGGCAAACGCCGTAAAACCCCTCGGATTTCCAAGAAGGACATCCCTAAGAAATATCCCGCCGGCAGCGAAATTATCCTGCAAATCCAGAAAGGTCCCATCGGCACCAAAGGCCCCCGTGCCACCACCCACCTCTCCATCCCTGGCCGTTTCTTGGTACTACTCCCCTACTCTGACCAGCTCGGCATCTCCAAAAAAATCTCCGACCCCAAGGAACGCAAGCGCCTCAAATCCATCCTGCAGGATCTTGATATTCCGGACAACATGGGCGCCATTCTCCGTACCGCCGGCGAGGGCCGGCGCAAAGCCTTTTTTGTACGGGACCTAAAGATCCTCATGGATCAATGGAAAGAAGTAAAAGACCGTATCGACAATGAGCCGGCTCCCAACTGCGTTTTCCGCGAACCGGACCTCATTGAGCGAACCGTGCGGGACTTTCTCACTGACGACATTGACCGCATTCTCATCGATAGCAAAAGCGCCTACGAGCGCATGCAAAAGCTCATTGAAAAAGTCTCACCGCAGTCCAAGAAAAAGCTGCAGCACTACACCGAGGCTCAGCCCATTTTTGACAAGTTTGGCATCACCAAGCAACTCGAGGCCGCCTTCTCACGCAAGGTCAACCTCAAGAGCGGAGGTGCCCTGGTCATTGATGAAACAGAAGCTCTGGTTGCCATCGACGTAAATACCGGCAGCCACAAGGGGGGCGGCAAAGATCAAAGCAGCACCATTCTTCGCGTGAACATGGAAGCCGCCGAGGAAGTTTGTCGACAACTCAAGCTCCGCAATATGGGAGGATTGATCGTTATTGATTTCATCGACATGAAACAACGGCGCGACCGAGACAAGGTCATGAACAAGGTCAAGGAATGCCTCCGCAAAGACAAAGCCAAGACCCACGTATTGCCCATCTCCCAGCTCGGCCTGATGGAAATGACGCGCCAACGCCATTCCGAAAGCGTGCAATCCACCTTCCATGATGAATGCCATTACTGCAATGGCCGCGGCAACATTAAGAGCCCCATCACCATGAGCGTGGAAATTCAGCGCAAACTCACCGAGATCCTCAAAGCCAGGGGCAAAGATGAATCCGACTTCATTCTGCGCGTCGCGGTAAACCCCAATGTACTCGACCGAATGCGCCGCGAAGATGAAGATCTCATCATCAACTTTGAGAAAAAGTACCTCGTGAAGCTCGAGTTCCGAGCCGACACTTCGTTCCACGCCGAGCAATTCAAGATTTTCGACGCCACCAACAACCGACAGTTGGTCAGTGTCGGCGAACATCACTAGGCCTTTTCATTGACAGAATCCCCACGGAGCGTTGCCATTAGGCATGCGCTCCGTTTTTCTTTATGCCCTCGGTATTAGCGCCCTTTGCCATACCGCCGTCGCCGCTCTGCCCGGCACCCGCCCACTCACCGTAGATGGCGATCTCTCTGCTCAAATGGTCGCCGGGATTAGCCGTTTTTTAGATCGGCAAATTGAATCCGCCGTCCAACAGCGTCCAAAACAGCAACTCGATCCTCCCCTCGTACGAAAACAGTTGCGAAAGGCTGTTGGCGCTGTGGATCCGCTCCTTCCTTTCGAGGGGCTCCAATTCATCTCAAACACCACGCGTGATTCCCTTCGTTACCGTGATGCCCACATGGAAGTCCACGCTGTCCGCTGGCCGGTTTTCAAAAATGTCCATGGCGAAGGATTACTGATCACGCCGACCGGTTCCATTCGTGCCCGCGTGGTGGCCATCCCTGATGCCGACCAGCACCCGGAACAAATAGCAGGCATTGCCCCCGGCATTAAGCCCGAATCTCAATTCGGCCGGCGATTGGCAGCAGCAGGATGTCAGGTTGTTATCCCCGCGTTAATCAATCGCAGTGACGAATTTTCCGGATCCGACCGCGTCGCCTACACCAATCAAACCCACCGCGAATGGATTTACCGACAAGCCTTTGAAATGGGGCGACATGTGATTGGGTATGAAATCCGAAAAATTGAAGCTGTCCTGAATTGGTTTGAAATTGAAAATGCCAAGTCCCCCGATCCCTTACCGATTGGACTGATTGGCTATCACGAAGGCGGACTGCTGGCCTTGCATACCGCTGCCCTGAATCCTCGTGTCCAATCAACCTTGGTGAGTGGATATTTCAATGATCGCAAGCAAGTGTGGAAGGAACCGATCTACCGCAACATCTTTGGCCAACTTAATCAACTAGGAGACGCTGAGCTATCCGCTCTCATCTCCCCTCGCTCATTAGTCATTGAGCACGCGACCATCCCCGCAATTACCGGGCCTCCGGCTGCTCGCCCAGGACGTAGAAGTGGGGCCGCTCCCGGCGCCTTGAAGACACCCGCGTTTGCATCTGTGTCTAGTGAAATCAGGAAGGCCACTAAACACACTAAATCTCCGCTGAAGCTTTTTTTTATCACGGCTAACGGAGAACCTCTTGAGAATTTCGCCGACAAACAATCCTTGGAGCTATTCTTGAAAGGCCTCCAAGTCACCCCACCGGCCGCCTGGCATTCGACGAAAGCTCCCGCCAACGCACTGCATAGTCCAATCCCGCAGGAACGCCAAAAACGCATGGTGCGCGAACTGGAAGAACACACCCAGCAACTCCTTCGATTCTCCGAATACCACCGCGCAGAAGCGTTTTGGAAGAGCCTCGATTACAGACAACTCGATAACTGGCACACCCACACCCAACCCCATCGCACACGCTTTAGCCATGAAGTAATCGGAGAATTCCAGACACCGAATGTCCCTCTCAATCCACGTTCCCGGAAAAATCTGGAATCAGAGAAATGGACTGGCTATGAGGTCACACTGGACGTTTGGAAAGATGTATTCGCTTGGGGTTACTTACTCCTTCCCAAAGACATAAAACCCAACGAACGACGCCCTGTTGTGGTCTGCCAGCATGGCCTTGAAGGATTGCCCATTGATACCATCACTCGCAATCAACAATCGCGCGCCTTCCGAGCTTACAAGGGGTTTGCCGCCGAATTGGCTGACCGTGGTTTTGTTGTGTTCGCGCCGCACAACCCTTACCGCGGTCGGGACGCCTTTCGAGTATTGCAACGTAAGGCCAACCCACTGGGCAAGTCTCTGTTTTCAATTATTGTCCCACAGCACAATCGAATTCTCGATTGGCTGGAAACTCAGCCTTATGTCGACAAAAAGCGAATCGGTTTTTACGGCCTATCTTACGGAGGCAAATCTGCCATGCGTATTCCTGCGCTTGAGCCCCGTTATTGTCTTTCCATCTGCTCGGCAGATTTTAATGAGTGGATCCGTAAGAACACAACCGTCGACGCCCGCTACAGCTATATCTTTACCGGCGAATACGAGATTTTTGAATATGATCTGGGCCACACGTTTAACTACGCTGAAATGGCCGCTCTCATAGCGCCGAGACCTTTCATGGTCGAGCGCGGCCATCACGATGGGGTGGCCCCCGATGAATGGGTAGCCTATGAGTTCGCCAAGGTACGCCGACTTTACGCACAATTAAAGATTCCGGAACGCACCGAAATCGAGTACTTCAACGGGCCACACACCATCAACGGCCAAGCCACATACGATTTTTTGCATCATCATCTGAACTGGCCTAAACCGAAACAATGATCGAATATTTCATAGGAGCAGGAACAATCGGGGCAGCCGTCCTCGTCTCTAGACTACTCCAGCTTGAGCAAACCCGACCGACCCTAGAAATCCACCACCGCCCTTTCCCATTGGAATGGCGTAAAATTCTAGAGAAAAAATGGCCGATTTATGGCCGTCTCCCGGAGAACCTGCGGGATCAGCTCGAGCAGTTGACATTGGTGTTTCTAGAGCGAATTGAGATTCGCGGTGTTGATGGACTTGAAATTACAGATGAGATTCGTGTCCTCACTGCCAGTCAGGCTTGCTTGCTTCTGATAAATCAACAGACCTTCTTTCCCGCCAAACTTAAATCAGTCGTCATACGTCCAAGCGCCTATACTGCTAAGACTTATGATACTGTTGGCGGTGTACAAAGCGAACGCGAGATCCATGTACTAGGCCAATCATGGGAGAGCGGCTTGGTCGTCCTGTCCTGGGACAACACACGCACCGGCGCAGCCAACGCCAAGGACGGACGGAACCTTGTACTGCACGAATTTGCACATCAACTCGATCAAGCCGACGGACAGGCGGATGGCGCCCCAATCTTAGGTTCACCCGAACAATACAAACGCTGGCAATCGGTTTGCTCAAGAGTATTTGCTGATCTTCAGTCGAAAGTGAATGAAGGAGACAAGACACTGATCGATGAATATGGGGCCACCAATCCAGCTGAGTTTTTCAGCGTTGTAACAGAAACGTTTTTTGAAAAACCGTACTACCTTAAAAAGAAACGCCCCGAACTCTACGAACTTTTTACCGAATACTACCAAGTCGACCCGCTCTCTTGGTCTTAAAAAACTTCACCCGCCAACCGGAAGATTGGCGGGTGAAGACCTGTCAGTAGCCTTACTTGCCCTGTTACTCACTCAACGCCCAGAGGTCTGTGAATCATCTGGATGTGTTGCGAGAGAATCAAACGATTCCGGCCATGCCGAATTCCAAAATTGAAAAGGGGAACGTTGAAATACATGCGCGGGGTTAATTCTGCTCGGGATCAAACCGGTGCAGGCCCACATCGTGGGCGATGTCGTTGAACTCTTCCCGACTGACATTGTCCAGTCGCTTGCCGCGTTCATTCAACTTTTCATTGATCTTCACAGCTTTCTCGGTCATCTCCTCGTGAGTTTCCTTTGAGCCCCCCACGAGCGCAAAGTTTTCTCCCTTGGTAACTCTTTTGTGACCGTCCGAGTCCAAACCTACTCCAAGCATCATAGCTTTGGAGGAATCATCTTTCCGTGGCGAATGTGCCATTTCCGTGAGGCTAACAAATTCACAGGATGTGAACAAGTCGAAACTAGCTCACCGTCAAGGATTGCCCGTTGTGCTCTGGCCCCAATCCCAGCAGGAATGGAACGGCCATCTCCGCCCATTCCTCTGCTGAAGGAAAATCAGCCGCTGAAGGACCAAAACAACTGCGCAACATATCCGTATTGATCACCCCTGGATTGAGCGGCACTGCCGCCATTCCTTCCGGCAATTCTTGAGCCAGTGATTGTGTCAGCCCTTCGATCGCCCATTTGGTCGCACAATACGGCGCCACTTCCGGCGATGTGCTCCGCCCCCAACCCGAGCTGAAATTCACTATGACTCCGCGCCCCGTTTTCGCCATGGGTTTGAAAAAGTGCCGAATCACGTTTGTGACACCCTTAATATTGATATCAATCACCTCATCAAATTCCGCTGCCCCCAAGTCCCAAAGAAAGCGACTCCGATTTATCACCGCCGCATTATTGATCAACAAATCCGGGGGGCCCAATTCGCCTAAGATGTCCTCCGCCCACGCGGCAACCGCCTGATCATCGGTGACATCCACCGGCTGCAAGACATGCTGATCACCCATTTCAACGCCTAGGTTTTGTAGTTTCTTCAAATTCCGACTGCACCCCGCTACGCGATGGCCCTGGGCTGCGAACTCCAACGCCATGGCCCGGCCCAATCCCCGCGCCACTCCGGTAATTACCACCACCTTGCCTTCGTTTTTTTGCGCCGCCATAATCATCGGCACATCATTAGGGCGTTTCATTGAGGCGTCCATCCTATATCTTGGTGCGCGGTGAACCGATTTGAAAAACAACTGCAAGCTCACGAGGTAACGCTAAAGCGCGAAGCCCTCCTGACCCTGCAACTCAACATCGGCCGCCAGTGCAACCAAGCCTGCCGCCATTGCCATGTGGATGCCGCCCCATGGCGCACCGAAACGCTATCGCCGGAAACAGCAGCCCGCATTCAAGACTGGATTCTCACGCATCGCCCCCGGACCGTTGATATTACCGGCGGTGCTCCCGAATTATGCTCGGAGTTTCGCAACCTCGTTCAAACAGCTACCCAAGCCGGTTGCGAAGTAATCGATCGTTGCAATCTCACCATTTTGCTTGAGGAGAATTTCGAATGGCTACCGGAATTCCTCAGCCAACACGACGTCACCATAATTGCCTCTTTGCCCTGTTATCAGCCAGAAAACGTAAACCGCCAACGGGGCAACGGGGTATTTGATAAAAGTATTCGCGCTCTGCAACTTCTCAATCAACACGGTTATGGTGATTCCCATTCATTGCATCTCGTATACAATCCGGTCGGCCCAAATCTACCTCCAGACCAACTCAAACTAGAAGCAGAATTCCATGAATCATTAGAGCGGGATTTTGGAATTTGTTTTCATCGACTGTTCACCATCACCAACCAACCGATCGCACGGTTTGCTGAAGATCTTCGCCAACAAAATAGATGGGATGAATACCTTGAACTCCTCAGCAACAACTTTAACCCCGAATCAGTTGAGAACTTGATGTGCCGCTCAACGCTAAGCGTGAATCATGAAGGCAGCTTGTTCGATTGCGATTTCAATCAGATGCTCGAGCTGAACATTCGGAACGGCAAACAGTTGAAGCTGTGGGACATCACACCCGCCGACCTTGAAAATCGGCCGATTCTCACTGGCGAACATTGCCTGGCCTGCACCGCCGGTTCCGGCAGCAGTTGTAACGGCGCTTTGGCTTAGGTCTTCGAATAAACTTCCGCACCGCTATCAGTAAACTCACGGGCTTTCGCTTCCATTCCTGCCGACAACGCCTCCTCGTCATCCAATCCGTTTTCCTCCGCATAACGGCGTACGTCGTCCGTAATCTTCATGCTGCAAAAATTTGGACCACACATGCTGCAAAAGTGAGCGGTCTTTGCTCCATCAGCCGGTAGGGTTTCATCGTGAAACTCACGTGCCCGTTCCGGATCAAGGCTTAGGTTGAACTGATCTTCCCAACGAAATTCAAAACGCGCCTTGCTCAGGGCATTATCCCGATACTGGGCCCCCGGATGTCCTTTGGCCAAATCCGCCGCGTGTGCCGCAATTTTATACGTAATCACACCTTCCTTTACGTCATCGCGATTCGGCAACCCCAAGTGTTCCTTGGGCGTCACATAACATAACATTGCCGTCCCATACCACCCAATCATGGCCGCGCCAATCCCGCTGGTAATATGATCGTAGCCCGGGGCAATGTCTGTCGTTAATGGGCCCAACGTGTAGAATGGCGCCTCATGGCACCACTCGAGCTGTTTTTCCATATTCTCCTTAATCATGTGCATTGGCACATGACCAGGGCCTTCACACATGGCCTGCACCCCATGAGCCCAAGCCCGTTCCACCAACTCGCCTTGCACCTTGAGTTCGCCAAACTGCGCATCATCATTGGCATCAGCAATTGAGCCAGGCCGCAGTCCGTCGCCGATCGAAAAGCTCACGTCATATCGTGCCATGATCTCGCAAATTTCATCCCAATGCGTGTAGAGGAAATTTTCTTTGTGATGCGACAAGCACCACTTGGCCATGATACTGCCTCCGCGGCTCACGATGCCCGTGGCACGCTTCGCTGTTACCGGAATAAACCGCAACAAGACCCCGGCATGAATCGTGAAATAATCCACACCCTGCTCGGCTTGTTCGATCAACGTATCACGGAATATTTCCCAAGTGAGATCCTCGGCCCGGCCATTTACTTTTTCAAGCGCCTGATAAATGGGCACCGTGCCAATGGGCACCGGGCTGTTTCGAATGATCCATTCACGGGTGGCATGGATATTTTTCCCAGTGGAAAGGTCCATCACGGTGTCCGCGCCCCATTGGGTAGACCAACGCATCTTTTCAACTTCTTCCTCAATACTGGAGGCCACCGCGCTGTTGCCTATATTCGCATTGATCTTCACAAGAAAATTCCGGCCAATGATCATCGGCTCCAGTTCCGGATGATTGATGTTGGCGGGAATAATCGCCCGGCCGGCCGCCACTTCATCTCGCACAAACTCCGGGGTAATATAATCTGGAATCTTGGAACCAAACCCTTGGCCAGGGTGCTGTTGGTTTAGGACATTACGGGCGCCCTGCTTGTTTTCCACCGCCCGCACAGCTTCTTCACGCCCCAGATTTTCTCGAATGGCAATGTACTCCATTTCTGGAGTCACGATCCCCTGCCGGGCATACCAAAGTTGGGTCACCGGATGGTCTTTTCCTCTCAACGGACTGCGCTTCAGTCCGGGAAATATGCGGTGCTGGTTGCGGCCATTGATTGACCCGACATGCCGCTCGGAGAGATAGCCATCATCTTCCGGCTTGGTTTTACGGCCGGAATACTCC
>MDTE01126649.1_pt1 | contig 10002 bp, 9 predicted proteins | sample 811231 | NCBI WGS metagenome assembly MDTE01 (sample SAMN05326651, study PRJNA326480) | marine metagenome | isolation source: seawater | place: Indian Ocean: Red Sea | collected 2010 | reverse complement strand
TTAATTGTAATATATGGTGGTGGAGGGAGTAGGATTCGAACCTACGTAGACTTACGTCGTCAGATTTACAGTCTGATGTATTTGACCACTCTACCATCCCTCCATATCTATGAATGTATACTTTCATAGTCCATAGGATGTAAAGAAAAAAATCAAAAGTTTAGTTTAAAGTATGGTAGAAAATGAAATAATAATCGGATATCACGCAGCTTTAGCAGTTTTAAAAAATCCTAGGAGGAAAATAGTTTCTATGAAATGTACAAAAGAATTTTTTAAAAAAAATAAAGATCTCATAGGCGGAAAAAAAATTTCAGATTTCAAAATTGTTAATAGAAAAGAAATAGACTCAGAATGTAAAAATAATTTTCATCAAGGAGTAATTATAACTTGTAATCCCCTGCAGAATTACGGTTTGAGTTCTATTGGGGCTACAGAAAAAAACATAATAATACTTGATTCATTAAATGATTCACAAAATGTTGGTGCAATAGTCAGATCTGCATATTTATTTGGAGTAAAAACAATAATTTTTAATAAAGATAATTCTTTTGATATAAACCCACTTCTGATAAAAGCTTCAAGTGGTGCTTTTGAAATGATGAGATTAATTAAAGTCACAAACATAACCAGAACATTAGAAACTTTGAAGAGTTTGGGATTTTGGATCGTTGGATTAGATGTAAATTCTAAAAGTAATGTAAATTCAATTCCTAACAATTTAAAAAAAGTTTTAATCTTTGGATCTGAGAATAAAGGAATAAGACAATTAATACTAAAAAAATGTGATTTTACGGCTAAAATTGATTTTCCTAAAAAGGAAAGATTTATAGATAGTTTAAATGTTTCCAATTCCGTCGCGATTGTTCTCTATGAATGCACAAAAAAATGAAAACTATTCCCAAATTCTATAATTGTCTTGAAGAGACTAAAAATGAAATTTTTTCTTTGTTATTTCAAGGTGTAAAAAAAAGAAAATCAAGATTTCATAATGTTATTTTAAATACAATTAGTATAGAAAGAAAACCCGAAGCACGCACAGTAATCCTAAGGAAGTTTTGCAGAAATGAGTTGACATTAAACATTCATAGTGACCAAAGATCAAAAAAAATTGAGGAAATTAAAAAAAATAATAATGTATGCCTAATTTTCTATGATGAACAAAGAAAAATACAGTTAAGAGTTCGAGGGAGAGCTAAAATTGAAGATTCTAAAAAAAATTCTTGGGATGAATTAAGTAATTGGTCAAGAAGATGTTATTTATCAATAGAACCACCAGGTAAAGCAAGTAAAAAACCAACCTCAGGTTTTCCTGAAGAATTTAGTGTTACCCCTCCATCTCAAGATGAATCCGAAATGGGTTTTGTTAATTTTGCATTAATTAAGATTTTCATCGTCCAAATAGAATGGTTATATTTAGCTAGTCAAGGTCATCGTAGAGCTATGTTTGAGATCATTAGAAACAATTCAAAAATCAGTGTTACAAGTAAATGGATGGTTCCCTAAAAAAAGAGTTCATTGGTATATTTTTTATTTTACCAACATTACTTTATTTTTCTGAATATAAAGAATTGCCATTCCTGGCACTTTATGTAATTTTTTTTTTTTCAATTTATATTTTAAAAAAATCTAATTTTTCATTCATAACTTTAAAAAAAAAAGTTGAATGGAGTTATTGCCTTATATTTTTTTTCATTTTTTTGTTTACAGGATATTTTTATACAGAATTAGCTGGTGAAAATTTACTTTTTGACTTTCCTAGAAATGACATTCACCTTTGGTTATTTGTAATGTTTGCCTATCCATTTTTATCAGTAATACCTCAAGAAATTATTTTTAGAGTATTTTTTTTTTATCGATATAATTGTCTTTTCAAAAAAAATAAATCATACCAATTACTTATAAACTTGATTGTTTTTTCATATTGTCATATAGTCTTCCAAAATTTTCATGCAGTATTTATTACAGCCATTGTATCCCCATTATTTGCCTATGCTTATCTTAAAAAGTCATTTTTGACTTGTGTTGTAATTCATTCATTAGGAGGTCAAATAATTTTTACTTTTGGCCTTGGAAAATACTTCTATTAAATGTATTCGATTCCTGTACCTCCCAATCCACAATATCCATTAGGATTTTTATGAAGATATTTTTGATGATAATTTTCCGCTAGATAAAATTTTTCTAATAGTTTAATTTCTGTTTGAATTTTTCCAGCTGAATTTAAATCAAGTTTTTCTTGGTACTTTTTTTTTGAAGATTCTATTTTTGGAAATAATTCATTTTTGTCTGTTAGTATTATTGATCTATACTGGGTTCCTATGTCATTTCCTTGTCTGTTTAGTTGGGTGGGATTATGGGACTCCCAAAAAACTTTCATTAAATTTTCAAAACTAGTAAACCTAGGATTGTAAAATATTCTAACAACTTCTGCATGACCAGTTTCCCCTGAGCAAACATCATCATATTTTGGGTTTTTTTTGTGACCACCTGCATAACCAACCGCAGTAGTTAAAACACCTTCAACTGACCAAAATTTTTTTTCTGCTCCCCAAAAGCAACCCATTCCAAAGAAAATCTGGAAGTGATCCGAAGGTTTTGCTAAATTTACATCTATTTCAAGATTATTCATAAAACTATATTATTAATCATTTTAATTGACATAAAATCTGCTTAAAATAATATATGAGCAATGCTTAGTGCTCGCAAGGGTTAAAAGGGAAACTAGTTAAAGTCTAGTGCAGCCCCCGCTACTGTAAGATGTGTACTCTGTTATTATGCCACTGATTATAAAATTGGGAAGGCGACAAAGTCACCAAGCATCGAGTCAGGAAACCTGCTAAGCTAGCGTCATTCAATCAGACTACGGGTCGGTCTTCTGGTTATGGTAATTTCCATTGAGGTGGCGTGGTTTAACCTCAGTGGGAAAAATTTCCCCGCTATGTGCAATTAAAGACATATGTCTTTTTTTTTAAGGAGCTCATTTAATGGGACAAAATTTTATCAAGCCACTCACTTTTTCTCTAATTTCATTTGCTTTTTTTGCTCAAGCACAAGAAGAACTAATCATTAAATCTAGTAGACTAGTAAAAGATAAAATTGTAGGTGCACAAACTTATATAGTTGATAAAGAATTTATTCAATCCAACCCCTCAAAATCTATACCAGAATTGCTTGCTAAACTCCCAGGAATAAAAATCAAAGATCTTCGTGGAGGTGGCTTAGGAGCTAGTCAATCCATTGACATCAGAGGTTTTGGAGATACAGCAACTAGCAATACTTTGATTCTTTTAAATGGACAAAGGCTTACTAATATAGATCTTAGTTTGGTAGATTTCACCACTATACCCAGGGATAGTATCGATAGAATTGAAGTAATAATGGGTAATAGTTCTGTTCTTTTTGGAAACAATGCAACTGCTGGTTCAATAAATATAATAACTGATCAATCTATAAAAAAAGGGGATCAGTTAAATGCAAGCTTTATAGTTGGTTCGCTTGGTAAATTTGGATCCTATTTGAGTGGGGTTAAAACGAAAGATAAGTTTTCTGTTAAAGGAAATCACAATACTATCTTTTCAGATGGATATAGAAGGAACAGTAGTTTGTATCAGAATAATGGTAGTATTGAAGTTGCATACAACAATAAATATTATGATTTTTATATCAATTTAAAATCTAATAATCAGTTTCAGGAACTTCCCGGAGATGTAGGAGTAAATACAGGAAACTTTTCAAACTCGAATGGTTTTAATATTGATCCTAGGTCTAGCGACACACCTGATGACTTTTCTCAAAATAATGGTCATCAATTTTTTTATGGTACTTCATATGATTTTGATAAATCAAATACAATCGTGATTGATGGATCATACAAGTATAACAAAAGTGAAGGAAAGTTTTTGTCTTCTTCGTCAGATACGGATACAAGAATTTCAACTTATCAAATTAGTCCAAGACTTTTAAGTGATCAAAAAATATTTGGTTTTAACTCTGATTCTATTTTTGGTGTAGACTTAAACTATGCTTATTATTACTCAGACAGAATGTCAACTGGGAAAGCATGGTATAAAAAATATAAAGCTTCCGATTTAAACTTTGCTCCTTATTTCAATTCAAATTTAAGCTTGAGTGATAAAGATGATGTATCGTTGGGTTTTAGATATCAATGGAATTGGTTGAGAGCTGGAGATATGAACAACCCAACTGCATATGCATGGACTTTAGGAGACCAAGAAACAATCATAAAACCTGATCATCAGTATGCATTTCATTTGGGTTATGAAAGGCTAATTAACGAAAATAATACCATTTCAGTTAAAGGAGGTAGAAGTTTCAGATATCCAAACATCGATGAGCGAGTTGGCTCAGGCTTTGTCTCTGCAACTCACAATTTTAAATTAGCTTCTCAGAAATCAGTTGATATAGAATTTGGTTACAAATTTTTTAGCAAGGATTTAAAAATATCAACGAATTTTTATTATATGAGAATGCTGTCAGAAATTAAATATGACAATGCTACATTTACAAATAGAAATCTAGCTAGAACCCACAGATATGGGATGGAGAATAAAATTGACTATAAATTTAATAATCATTTTCTTTTCTCTAATAGCTTTTCCATAGCTCAATCAAAATACAGAGGTGGTCAAAGAAGAGATAATGATCTTACTGGTGTTCCTGCATTTAAAAATGTTTTTGATTTTGAGTATAAAATTTCAAAATATTTTAATCCAACAATTAGTTTATATTATCAATCATCACAGAGAATGATAAATGACGAAGAAAATTACCAAGTTGTTCAGCCAGGATATCACTTAATTGATATTGGTTTTAATGGTTCTCTATACAATTTTGACTATTCAATGATGTTTAACAATGTTTTGAATAGGAATTACTATCAATACGCTGTGGCATCAACTAATAACTATAATGTTTACAATACTTATCCTCTTGAGGGCTTTAATATGATGTTTACAATTAAGAAGAGTTTTTAAATGAAGATATTTAAAACAAAATATTTAATAACTTCTATAGCTATTCACATAGTGGTTGCTTGTTTTTTGTTCAAAGAATATTCTTCACAGAAATCTGATACTTCTCTATTAATTACAGAAATAATAAGTGTAAAGAATACTACTAAGTCTCAAAATATCAAAAAAGAAGAAAAGTTTAAAAGTGATCTTAATAAAGTAGTAAAAACTGAAAAACCAAAGAAACAGATTGAAGATAAAACTTCAAAAGAAAATATAATGGAACCTAAAGACATTTTATTAAAACCTAATCTTAGTAAGCAGACAAACATATCAAACACAGAGTTTGCACTACCAAGGTTAATTGAAAACAGTGAATCAATGGAGAATTATCAATCTAAAAACATAAAAAATCATTTAAAATCTATTAAAACCAACAAGGAGATTACTAAAGCCATTTATAAAATTGGGTCAATTAAGAACCCTCACCCACCTTATCCAATTATTGCGAGAAAAAGGGGGCTTCAGGGAAGACTTGTTTTAGAAGTGTTCGTCAATATTGATGGGTCCGTTGGAAATGTAAACATCAGCAAATCTTCAGGACACTTGATTCTGGATAAAATTAGTAAAGAAACAATTCAAAAATGGACTTTTGTTCCGGCAACAAATATGGGAAAACCGGTTAGAGATAATATAAGGGTTCCTATAAGATTTGTTCTTACCGATTAATTTGAAAAATATAAAAACTTTGGCGTCCCCTACGGGATTCGAACCCGTGTTGCCGCCGTGAAAGGGCGGTGTCCTAAACCACTAGACGAAGGGGACAAATACTTGACATTTGTCTATAGGACTATATATATCTATTTTATTTTTGAAGTAAATTAATTATTTATGAAAATTTTAATAATTATATTTTTATTTAGTGGCATATTTCTTAGTCAAAAATCTCTTTTGGCTAAGGCTCCCAGCAACTCAATGTGTTTAATAAGAGGAGTTGAAATAATATATCCATACAAGAAGGCTGTGCTTGAAATAAAAGAAAGCTTTAAAAATTCTCCTAATAAAAAAAAAAATGAGCTAAGTAAATTTAAAAATAGATTTGAAAAAGATTTCTATGGCATACCCCTTTACAAAGAAGCCGGTTGTTCAAATGCTAGATTATCTGAATATCTTGAATGTTTAGCTTACACGGACGGGAAAAATTGTAAAATTTATTATACTCAAATGCGGATTGTTGATTAACTAACAATAATATCTTCAATTTGTAATTCCGTTTTTTCATCATCATTCCATTTATTTAATTTTATTGTACAAATCAAATTTACTTCCGAACCTTTTAATTCTAAAATCCTTGAGATTCCATTTTTGATTGCATTAAATGCTATCCCCCTAATTCCATTCCCATAAATATCTTCAAAAAAACAAGAAAGATGATAATCTCCAACAATCTTCGAATATTTTAGGAAACAATCTTTTATTAAAAATTTTGGTCTTGGATTCCCAGGTCCAAATGGAGACAATCTTTCGATTTCAAAAAAAAGACTATTATTGATTGAAGATAATTTTATCTCAGAATCATAAAATTTAATAATTTCTTTTTTCCCCTTATAATATCTCTCACTTATAAATTCTTTAAATTCAGAAATCTTTTCCAATTGAATGGAAAACCCGCCTGCCATCTTGTGCCCACCCCCTGACTCAAGAATACCATCTGTCTGCGCCTGCAAAATTAGTTCGCCGATATCAAAATCTGTAACTGATCTACAAGATGCTTTGCCTATATCTTTTTGTTCAGATATAACTATCGATGGTCTATTATACTTCTCAGTTAATCTACTAGCTACAATTCCAATAACTCCCTCGTGCCATTTTTTTGAATTAACACAAATTATTTTTTCATCATCTTTAACCATTTTCATTGCTTCTGACTCAACGGATTTCTCAACTTTTTTTCTAAGAGCATTATAATCACTAAGTTTTTTTGCCATTACGCTAGCAATGGACTGGTCTGAACTCAAAAGAAGTTCCACCCCTAACAAAGAGTTACCCATTCGCCCCCCAGCATTTATTCTTGGTCCAATTACATACCCTAAATGGTAATCATTTATCTCTGTTTTAATTTGCGATTCATTTAAAAGTGAAACCAAGCCAAGATTCTTCGATTGATTTAGTATCTTTAATCCCTGTTTTACGAATGTTCTATTAATTAAATCTAATCTTACAACATCACAAATGGTTGCCAAAGCAACAAGATCAAGACACTCCATAAGGTTTGGAGATGAATTTTTGAAAAATTTTTTTTGTTTTAATTTTCTATTAATTGATATAATTAAAAAGAATGTTAGGGCCGCAGCACATAAATTATATAAATTTGATTTATCATTTTTTTTATTAGGATTAATTATGGCATAAGCATTTGGAAGACTCTGACCTTCTTTGTGATGATCAACAATTATAACATCAATATTTTTTTCTTTAACAAAATCAATTTCCTTTAATGAGTTTATTCCGCAATCTAATGTTAAAATAATTTCACATTCGTTACTAATTAATTTTTCAAAACCATTAATACTGGGTCCATAACCTTCATTTTGGCGATCAGGAATATAAAAATCAAAATCAACTCCTATTTGTTTTAAATACTGACAAATTATTACTGTTGAAGTTATTCCATCAACATCATAATCACCAAAAACTCCAATCTTCTTTCTTTCTAAGATCAGTTTTACTATTTTTTCGGTTGCAATATTCATATCATCTAATAATGAAGGATCTGGCAAAAGATTTTTGATTTTAGGATTAAAAAAGTTTGGAATATTTTCAGGAGAGATCTTACGAATAGATAAAAGTTTAGATATTAATGGATTTAACTTAAATTTAATAGAAAGTTCATTTTCTAATTTGGTGTCAATATCATTTTGAACCCATTCTTGATTCTTAAGAGAGATTAAATTTTTAAGATTTTGATTTTTTGATTGTTCTTGATCGATTTTCCTTTTAATCTGCATATTCAAAATCTATCATAATTTAAAATGCGAAGTAATAACAATATATTAATTGCACAAGGTGGTGGACCAACTAATGTTATAAACCAATCATTGGTTGGTATAATAAAACAAGAGAAATTTAATAATTCAAAAATATATGGGGCTCTTAATGGAGTCAATGGAATAATTAATAAACGTTTTATAAATCTGAGTAAAATTTCCTCAAGTGATTTAAGTTTAATTTCTCAAACACCTGGAGCAGCATTAGGATCAACAAGAGATAAACCTGACGAAAAGTATTGTTTAGAAATTTTAAAAATATTGAAGGAAAAAAAAATTGAAAAATTTTATTATATTGGCGGGAATGATTCCTCAGATAGCCTAAGGATAATTTCAGAATTTACAAAAAAAATTAATTATAAACTTCAGTGCATTCATATACCAAAAACTATAGATAATGATTTAGTAAAAAATGATCATACACCTGGTTTTGGTTCAGCAGCAAAATATGTTGCACAACTATTTTCTGGTATAAACTTTGATGTTAAATCACTTCCAGGTGTTTACCTTGGAATTGTGATGGGAAGACATGCAGGTTTTTTAACAGCCTCAGCCTCACTTTTGAGAGAGAAAGAAAGTGACGGTCCTCACTTAACATTTATTCCAGAATACTCTTTTGATATGAATGATTTTTTAAAAAAAATAAGAAAAGTTTACAATAAATATGGAAGATGTATTTTAGCAATATCTGAAGGAATTCAAGATAAAAACAAAAAACTAATCACACAAAAAATAATTAAAAAATCAGAATATGATTCACATGGAAACATTCAGCTTTCTGGAACTGGCTCTTTAGGAGATTTTTTATCAAAACAGATCAAATCTAAATTAAAATTACCAAGAGTTAGAGCTGATACTCTTGGGTATCCTCAAAGATGTTTCATTGGTTCAGCATCAGAGATTGATCAAAAAGAAGCTTATCAAATTGGAATTTATGCTGCAAAATTTTCTAATAAAAACAATGATTCATTTTCTGCAGGAATATTAGAAAGAAAAAAGTTTAGCAAAATTTATAAAATACAATTTACAGTTAATTCCTTGGGCGAAGTTGCTGGAAAAACTAAAATAATGACAGGAAATTTTTATAATAAAACAACTAACAATGTTTCTAAAGATTATATAAATTATGCATTACCACTTATTGGAAAAAAAATAATTACAACAAAGTCAATTATTTAATATTTTTAATTCTTACAACTAGTTTTTTTTTACCCAAAATTGGTACATACCTAAAAATGTTTTAGGATAAGTTAACTCGTATTTATTCCACAATTCTAATATAGATTTTTCATTAACATCTGGATTCAAAGTTGCAAATTCATTGAAAACATACTGAGGTAAACCAACAAAATCTAAAAATTTTAATTTTCTACTTTTAAGTAATTTCTTAATATGAAATAAATCAAAACAATGTTCTTTATAGTTAAAAATTAAATCTCGGAAATTTGACAAAGAAAAAAAATCATTTGATTTTCTAATAAATTGGAAATTTTTATTTTTTGAGGTGAATATTTTTGATCTAAAGTTTTTAATGTTTTCTTCAGTCACACTAATTTCTTTTTTCTTTATATATTCTTTTACCCATTTAATTTCAGATCTTGCATGCCTACTGTATAGACCTAATTTTAGGAGTCCATCGGGCTTTAAAAAATTCAAAAGAGAATCCAGACCATCTTCTGGACTTTCCATATGATGCAAACATCCTGTACAAATTATTATATCAAATTTGTTATCTAATAATTTTAAATCTAATAAATCTAAATTATAATGATTAACATTTTTAATATCCATTTCTTTAGTTTTTCTTATCGAATAAGCCAAACTCACTTTACTAAGATCAACGGCAAAAATCTCTGAATCTTTAATTGCAGAGTATTGAACAACTTGATGACCAGTTCCAGAACCAGCAATGAGTATTTTGGGTTTTTTAAAAAAATTTTCATAAAAATCATTTTTTGTTATTTTCTTGGCAAGATCATTTAAAT
>MDTE01068086.1_pt1 | contig 10002 bp, 8 predicted proteins | sample 811231 | NCBI WGS metagenome assembly MDTE01 (sample SAMN05326651, study PRJNA326480) | marine metagenome | isolation source: seawater | place: Indian Ocean: Red Sea | collected 2010 | reverse complement strand
AGACAATGGATTAGACACAGAACAGCAAATGTAAATGAATATTCTGCAAGATACTCAATTTTAGATAAAGAATTTTATTTACCTCAGCCGCAACATCTTGCTGCTCAATCACAAAGTAACAGACAAGGTAGAGGAGATATTTTAGATGGAGAAAAAGCAAAAAAAGTTTTGAATTTATTAAAAGGAGACGCTGAACAAACTTATAACAATTATGAAACTATGCTTAATGAAAGATATGACGGATCAACTATTGATGAAAATGCTGTAGGTTTAGCAAGAGAGCTCGCTAGAATGAACTTAACATTAAATACTTATACGCAATGGTATTGGAAAACAGATTTATTAAATCTGATGAATTTTTTGAGACTCAGAGCTGATCATCATGCACAGTATGAAATAAGAGCTTACGCTGATGTTATGCTCGATACTTTGAAAAAATGGGTGCCAATAACTTATGAAGCTTTCATTGATTATAGAATCGGAGGAACAGAAGTCTCAGCAAAAGGAAAAAATATAATTAAAAAATTAATAAAGGGAGAAAACATTTCCATTGAAGAGTCTGGTTTATCAAAAAGAGAGTGGAATGAGTTGATGGAAAGTTTTGATTTGAAAAATAAAATTATTTAAATTATTAATTTTTTAAGTATTTTTTGTTTTTATATATTCGGTCCTCATAATTCCATAGCGGGTCTTTAAATTTCTTTATTAATTTAAAATCATTTTCTATTAGAACTTTTTGGATAGCAGGAAATGAATAATTTTTATACAAATATTTATCTAATTGTTTTTCAATTATAATAAAACCTATTTTTTTAAAATTTTTTTTTGAAATACCTTTTAAAACATCTACCTCAAAACCTTCCGTATCAATCTTAAGTATATCAATTTTCTTTAGTTGATATTTATTAAAAAAAAAATTTATTGGATAGATGTTTACTTTTACTTTTTTAATTTTTTCTTTAAGAAAATCAAAGAAGAATATATTTCTCAAATTTTTTTTTAGAGTAGGTTTTTGAAAACTCGAACTGCTTGCATTTGGCATTATAAAAAAAGTCTTTTTTTCAATTTTTCTTCCAATACCAACACGGAAATACTTATTTTTATTTTTTTTTTCAAGTTTTTTGAAATAATTTAAGTTTGGTTCAAAAAAAAAAACTTTACTTTTTTTAAAGCTATTACCAAATTGTCCTTTAAATGCTCCAATATCAAAAACTATATCTGCCTTACATTTATCTTTAATAAATTTTGTTACTTGACTCATATGAAATAAAAATGTGTAGCTAAAAATAAAGGTAAGAAAACGGGCTATCATAAATATTAATACATATAAATAATTAAGTTTTTTATGGGTTAACGAATATCACCCTTATTTAAAAAAAAAAGTTATAAATATTTGTAAATTATCTTTTGTTTAATATGATAATAATTGTAATTTGTTTAGATTACTTTATTTAGTATAAATTGAAGAATGTAATTATAACTGATGGTTTTTGGAGGAAATCTCTAAGTTGCGTTAGATCTCTTGGAAAAGCAGGATATAACGTTACAGTTTTGGGTGACTCTGTTTTTACAACCGCTTTTTGGAGTGGATTTACAAACAATAGAGTTTTAAGTCCATCGTCAAAGGAAAGTCTATCTGATTTTAACAGCTTTGTAACAAAATATATTGAAAAAAAAAATTTTGAGTTAGGAGAAAAAATAATATTGATTCCAAGTGAAGACAGTACCATTAATTGGTTATCAGCACGCAGAAGAAAAATTTCTAAACACGCAAAATTTCTAATTCCAGACCAAAATTCTCTTAAACTTGCTCAGTCTAAAGAGTCCACTTTGAGAGCGGCTAACAAGATTGGAATTGATATTCCAGAGACATACTTTTTTAAAAATTACAATCAATTCAAAAAAAAAATCCATTTTTTATCGAGAAAAAATTTATTAAAAAAATATATAATCAAACCAGATGTGGGTTCAGGTTCTATTGGAATTATTTACCCAAAAGAAAATAATATTAAAAATTTAAGCTTTCACTGGAAAAAATTTGGTAAATTATTAATTCAAAAAAAAATTAATTCAAAAGGAAATGGCATTGGTGTTTCAATGATATTTGATAAAAATTCAAGGTGTATTGCCAACTTTTCTCATAAACGAATTAAAGAATATCCATTGAAAGGTGGACCAAGCACAATTCGTAAAAGCATAAAAAACAAAAATTTACAAAATTTATCGAAAAAACTTTTACAAAAACTTAATTGGAAAGGAGTTGCTATGGTTGAGTGGAAAATAGATATAGATGAAAAAAAAATAAAATTATTAGAGATTAACCCAAGGTTTTGGGGAAGTCTTGAATTAGCTGTTAGATCAGGTGTAAATTTTCCACTATTATATGCACATCTCTCCAGTGGACGAAAAGTAAAAGTAATCAAAAGATATAAACCAGGTGTAATATGTAGATGGATATTTCCAGGTGACATACTTAGATTTATAAATGACAAAAATAATAAAGAAAATTTGTGGAATTTTATAAAATCAATATTTAAAGAAGGTGAAGAGTATGATTCAAAAGATATTAGGGGTTTCATATCCTCTATATTTTGTAATTTATTTTCAGTATTTAAACCCAAATATTGGAAATACCTGACAAGATAAAAATTTATATAATAAAATTATCTAGAAACTATTTACTTAGAAAGTAATGTGATACCTTAAGAAAAAAATTGTATTAATTTGACTGATAATTTAATTTTAATTTTGGCACATCAAGATGATGAAATGTTTATTTTTAATAGAATACATCATCATAAAAATAAAAAAAAAATTTTTATTTTTTATATGACATCAGGGCTTGATGAAAATTTAAAAAAAGACGAAGTAAATCATCGAAATATTGAAAGTTTAAAAGTTTTATTAAAAATGGGAGTTTCAAAAAGAAACATTCGATTTATTGGAGGAAAATTATCTATAAAAGTTAACACACTTTACAAGTCTATGGAAAAAGCTTTCAATGAGTTATCAAGGGAAGTTAATAAAATTAGAGGCCCAAAAGTAATTATAACTCATGCTTTAGAGGGAGGTCATGAAGATCATGATGCATGTTATTATTTAACAAAAAAATTATCATTTAAAAAAAAAGATGTTTTAAAAATTTATCAATTTCCTGCTTATCATGGAAAAAATTTACCTTTCATTTTTTATAAGGTACAAAGCCCTTTGAAAGAAAATGGTTTAATTAATTCAAAAAAAATATGTCTTTTAAGCCGATTTAAATTTATATATTTATTATTTACTTATGTTTCGCAAATCAAAGTTTGGATTGGCTTATATCCATTTATTATTTTAAATTTTTTATTAAAAAGAAATGATAAGCTACAAGAAGTCCCTAAAAATATATTAATAAGAAAACCACATTTAGGGAAGTTATTGTATGAAAAAAGAGGATTTTGCAAATATTTAGTATTTAAAAAATATGTAAAAAAATTTTTATAAAATGATAGAAAATAAATCTATTTGTATTGTAGTACCGGTATATAATGTTGGAAATAAAATTGTTGATTTTATTTCTTCAATTCCCGACTATGTTGATAAAATAATAGTTATAGATGATAAATGTCCGCTTAAAAGTGGTTTAATTTTAAAAAAAAATACACCTGAAAATAAAAAATTAAACATCTTATTTAACGAAAATAATCTTGGCGTGGGTGGTACTGTTAAAAGAGGTTACAATGAAGCTTTAAAAAGTAATGAGGATATAATTATAAAAATAGATGGTGATGGTCAAATGGACCCTGACCAAATACCAATCTTAACAAAATCAATAATTAATGGTTATGATTATTCAAAAGGCAACAGGTTTCTTAACAATACTTATATAAAAAATTATCCATTAGAAAGGTTTTATGGTAATAAATTTTTGTCTTTATTTTCAAAATTATCTACTGGCTATTGGGATATATTTGATCCAATTAATGGGTTCACAGCAATCAAAAGAGAAAAACTAAATAATATAAATTTAGATGATATAGATAATGGTTATTTTTTTGAGACAGATATGCTTTTTAATTTATATCTTTTAAAATCAAAAATTAAGGATGTGCCAGTAAAAATTAAATATTTTAAAAATCATAGACAGAACTTAAGTGTTTTTAGAGAAAGTTTTAATTTTTTTTTTAAAAATCTCCATAGATTATTAAAGAGAGTAAAAATTTCTTATCTTAGTAATAATTTTGGATTGCCAGGTTTATTATTTTCTATTGGCTCAATCTCTTTGATTTTTACATTATTTTATGGTGGATTTAATTGGTTTTATTATTCATTTATAAAAGAAACATTTGCTCCAAATGGAGTAATTACTTTTAGCGCCATTTCATTAATTGTTGGATTATTTTCTATGTTTATGTTCATGATTATAGATAATAATAATAATCCCAACTTAAAAAAATGAATAAAAAAAATCTTATTGTTTTCGAAATTAACGAATTTGATTACAAATTTTTCATTTATGGTTCTAAAAAATATAAATTTCCGCAAATAAAAAATTTTTTTAAACTTAAAAAGAAAAATACGATTACCAAAGATAATAAGGAAGGATTAAACTTAGATCCATGGGTACAATGGGTGTCGGCTCATACAGGCAAAGATTCAAATAAACATAAAGTTTTAAGGATCGGGCAAGTTTTAGACAAAGATATAAGACAAGTATGGGAAAAACTTCCAAACAAGAAAAGAGTTTCAGTATGGGGGCTCTTTAACTCGATTTTAAGAAAAAAAAATAATATTGATTTATTTTATCCTGATCCTTGGAGTTTTACACAAAAAGCTTATCCAGAAAATCTAAATTCCTTTTTAGCTTTGCCAAGATATTATGCAAAAAATTATCCAAATTTTAATTTATCAGATATTTTAAATTGTAGTTTAAAATTATTAAACAAAGTATTATTTTCAGGAATAATTTTTTTTATAATTAAAAATATTATTAGTTTAACATCTATTTTTTTTCGTTCAGGGTTAAGTTCATTCAATATTTATTTCTTATTTGATCTTTTTTCTTTAATTTTGTTGCGAGAACAACTTAATAAAAATAGATCAGATCTAGTAATCATTGGTTTAAATTCATTTGCTCACTATCAGCATAATTACTGGAATGAAAAAAAATACGAAAAAATTTATTTTTGGTATTTAAATCAAATGATAATTGAAATGAATAAAATTTCTCAAAATTACAATAGCAAAATTGTGTTTAATGGTTTCTCACAAAAAAAAGTCAGAGTAAATTATTATCCTCGCATTATTGATCAAAAGAAATTTTTTAAAGATCTTAAAATAAATTATATTAGGCATGAAATAAATATGACATATGGAGGTACCATTTATTTTAAAAGTTTAAATGACAAATATAAAGCAATAAAAATTTTAAAACAAATTGGATATAATAATAAAAGATTGTTTGATGTTTCAGATTTTAATAATGAAAAAAAAATTTTTTATTCAATAAACTTTGTTTTTATAAATAAAAACAATTTTAAAGAGATAAATAAATTACCAAAGAAAAATATCGTAAATGATAAATTTATTTTTAAAAAAATAATCAAAAACATAAAACTCAATCAATCAACAAGTAGACACTTACAAAATGGATTAATTTTTTTTAGTTCTGAAATAAAATTAAAAAAAACTTATTTTATAAGAAATTATTTTTATAACCAAAAACTATACAATTTAATTTTAGATTATTTTAAAAATTAATAAAAATTTATAACTTCGGATTTCCAACTACATTTTTCGTTGATAAAAACAAAATTTTCTCCATTAATATATGTCTTGAATTTTAAATTATTTTTTGAAAATGATTGAAATATTTTATTTGTGGCAAACGGGCTATCATTATCTGGACATTCAATAATAATCATATTTACACTCTTGATCCATTCAGTTGCACCATCATCAAATATAACACTCTCTGATCCTTCAATATCAATTTTAAGAATATCAATTTTATTAATTTTATGATCATCTATTATATTTTTAATAGTTGTTGTCGGAACTACATCTGATAAACCATTTTTTTTACTTATCTTAAAAGTTTGAGAGCTCGTCTCAAAATAATTATTTTCAATACTTACTTTATCTACTTTATTCCAAATGGCTTTATTAATTGAAATAATGTTTTTTTTATTTTCAATGTTTTTTAGAAGAACTTTGTAATTATTTAACTCTGGCTCAACACATATAATTTTAGAATTTGGAAATAATTTATTAAATCTTAAAGTTTCAACACCAATATTTGCACCAATATCTAAAATAATTTCTGGCTCTTCTCCAAAAGTATTAATGTTTATTTGTTGATTGTAAAAATGACCAACAACACCATAATCTATTTTGCTTCTCCAATAGATATCTCCAAATTTCTTTGTTTTTAGACAAGATATTTCATCACTCGGAAAGAATTTTAAAAATAAAATTTTGATAGTGTTTATGAGACCCAAGTTATGGATTGATATAGAATATCTTGTAAGTGGTGTTAAAATATTTATTAAAAATTTCATAATATATTTATTTGATGAACAAATAGTGATCGTTATAAAAAAATAATGTTTTAAATTTATTATCCCTATAATAATCTCGCATTTCTTCACCAATTAAATTTTGGCAATAAGAACTTTTTATTAACAAATAATATTTTTCTTCATTCTTTAAAAGATCTTTGCAATCATGTTTGACTATTACTCTGTTTTCAATTTTTGGTAGATATCTAAAATCCATTTGATCGGGAATAGATAAAATCTTGTAATTATTTTTATCAACATAGTGATAAATTAATGTGTTAAGAACTTTATCTCCTCTCTCATTTTTTTTATTAAGGTTTGAAGAAATCAATCTTTCAGTACTCCTATAATTATTTAAAATTAATAGTATTAAAATTATCGAAATAAAACCCAAAAAATTAAAGAAGTAAATTGGATATTTGAAATTATAAATTTTAAATTTATTAACAAGTTCATAAACTCCAAAAGAAATATTGATAGCTAGAAATGGAACGATTAATGAAATATGCCTATTATCGTAACCAAAATAAAAGTAATAAAGAACAAAAAATGGTAATGAGATAATTAAAAATAATTTTAATGAGTGTTTATTAATTAAACCTAGAAAAATCAAGGCCAGGAAAGGTATCCACATAAAACCAAAAATATTCTCAAGTTTTTCTAAAAGTGAACCTTGATTTAAAGATATTATGAAACCTAAATTACTTGTTTGAGTCTTCAGAAATAAAATATTATATGCTTTACTGGTTATCCAAATAAAAGGACCAAATATTGGTATGATTATAAAAATAGTATTTTTTATAACTTCTCTAAAATTTTTTTTATTTATAAAAAAAAATAAGTAGAATATTGGAAAAATAAAACAAATAAAAAAACCAGTTTGTTTAAGAATTGGACTTGAAATAACTATTAATCCAGAAATTAGATACTCAAAATAACTCAATTTATTTTTATATAAATAAAGTAAGTAAAATACAAAAGCAGTAGAACTAGATGTTAGGAATAATAAAGGTTCATTTAAACCTATATACATCCCATAATTTCTAAAAATATAAACAAAAACAAATAAAGTAATTAAAAGAGATATTTTAATATAGTTCTGAAACTTGTTAGCTAAAACTGAAGTTCGATAAAAAATAAAAAAAATCCAAATTGGATAAATTATCAATATTGCTCTGGTAAAAAATTCTACATCAGTATTATTTATAAATTTATAAACTACCGACATTAGAATAGACATCCCCGGAGTATAAAATCCAAAGTCCTTAGGGCTGCTATTAAACCAGAAAATACTCCAAGGATTGAAGCTACGTATTGCATCACCAATATGAATTACTTCACCTAAAGTTTTGAGCCCAAAATAACAAATAAATATAAAAAAAACTAAATTAGCTAAATCTATTAAATTAAATTTAAATGCTATATTTTTTTTTAGTTTTATAAAGTTTTCTAAATGCAGAATTGAATTTCTAAAGTATGTGCTTCTGTATAAATTTAAAAATATAATTATTAGTTCTAGCCCCACCAATATTAAAATACTAGTTTGATAATAAATTTTGAAAAAAACAAGCAATGAGACTATGATGGTATTTAGGGTTATACTTAGTGGTAGTGATAATATTATACAGTCAATGAACTTTAATTTTCGATTAAACGATAATAAAGTAATTCCTGGTAAAAACCAAACTTGTAAAATTCCTAATATTCCAAATAGAAACATGTTAATTTATTATCTCTACCTCACTCTTCTATAAATTAAAGATTTTTATTTAGAGTTTAAATAATCTTTTATTTGCAGCTTTAATCCTTCCTCTATTTTTATTGGATTAAAATTAAAATCTTTAATTGCTTCATCAAAAGTGAATATTTTATCTTCACCTTGTCTTCTGACTTGTGATGAATTTATTGGGAATTTTCCAAAAAACAAAATATTTAAAATTTTAACTAATATTGCGCTAAAATTTATCGGTAATCTTATAAATATAATTTTTTTCTTTAATGTAGCTTCAATAATCTTTAAAATTTTTGAATATTCAATAGAATTTTTGCCAGCTAAATTATAGCACTTGTTAAATGTAACATTTTTATTTTTAATGACATTAAAGTAAGATTTGGATAAATCATTTACATATATTGGTTGTAATAAATTTTTCCCATTTCCAAATATTGGAAAAATCTTATATTTATCTAAGTACTTAATTAATCTAGAAATATTAATATCTCTTTTGTTACCATAAATCATTGTTGGACGAAGTATAGTTATATTTTTGTTTTTTTTTAAAATATCTTTCTCAATATTAATTCTATTTAAAATAAATTTTGATTTATTTTTTGAGAAGATCATTGTAGAGTGAACTAAAATAAACCATTTAACTTTTTGTTTTGATCCAAATTCAACAATTTTAGGACTATTTTCCATATTAGCTAAATTTAATACAGTATCAATGTTATCAAAACATTTTTCCAAAAAGTTAGTATCATTAATATCTCCATTTAATATTTTAAAATTTAATCTAAATTGATTGAAATAATTATTTTTACTTTTATCTCTAGATACAACAGTAATTTCTCCTTCAAATTTTTCTTTTTCTAATATTTTTAAAAAATAATTTGCTGTATTTCCTCTCGCCCCAAAAATTATAAGTTTTTCAAAATTTTGAAGTAACATTTAAACTAAAAATTTTTTTTTAACTTTCTTTGCAAAATCTAAATAAATATTTGATATTTCATGTTCTGGATTGCTCTCAACTATCGGTCGTCCTAAATCTCCTTGCTTTCCAACTTCTGGATCAATTGGTATTTCACCTAGAAAATCTTTTTTAAAATCTTCAGCAGTCTTTTTGACACCACCTTCGCCAAATATTGCATACTTTTTTCCATCATCCCCCACAAAGTGGCTCATATTATCTATAAGCCCTAGTATTTTTACTTTTAGCTTATCAAACATTCTAATTCCTCGCTTTACGTCCTGTAAGGCTATTTCTTGTGGTGTAGATATAATAATCACACCATCCATGTTTATTTCTTGTGCAAAAGTTAGTTGTGTGTCACCAGTTCCTGGAGGCATATCAACAATTAAAAAATCCAAATTTTCCCATAAAACTTTTTGTGTAAAAGTTTTTATAGCGGATATCACCATAGGACCCCTCCAAATCATTGGAGTTTGTTCATCTGTTAAAAAACCAATTGACATACACTGAATTCCATATTTTATGATTGGCTTTAATTTTTGCCCATCACTTTCAGGTTTGTCATTTATTGAGAATAATTTTGGAAGCGATGGTCCATATATATCTGCGTCAAGCAATCCGACATTTAAATCTATTTTTTTTAATGCCAAAGCAAGATTCGAGGCAAATGTTGACTTTCCAACTCCTCCCTTTGCACTTGAGATTGCAATTGTAAACTTTGTTCCAATAATCGGGTTCCTTCTAAAGGTTTTTGGCTCAGTTTTTGCCTTTGT
>MDTE01043824.1_pt1 | contig 10002 bp, 14 predicted proteins | sample 811231 | NCBI WGS metagenome assembly MDTE01 (sample SAMN05326651, study PRJNA326480) | marine metagenome | isolation source: seawater | place: Indian Ocean: Red Sea | collected 2010 | reverse complement strand
TTTTGATGGTTTTGTTATAGGACAAAATATTTAGGAGAAAAAATGGAAGGTTTAATAAAAATAGGAGAGGCTAGTTCTTCTGACCATAGACATGTTCAAGACGGAGATGTTATTGTAACCAAGTCGACCGCAGAGACATATTCTTGTCACGCTGAAAGGATTTGTAATCCGCAGAACTTCGGTTTTAACAGTCACGGCTTGAGATCTTTGGGCACTTTGCTTGAAAAATATATGCAGAAGACCAATATGTATAGATTTACGAGATTAAATAGCAACGATGTTGAAAGATATAATTTACTAACTGATGAAGTAGATATTATCAATACCACTCCCAATGCTAAGGGGGAGTGTATGAATGTCGCTTCGCATCTTTCTCGCAGACTTAAGCGTCCTGACCATAAAATATTTGGTAATTCACAGGGTGCAGAAGTGTGGTATGGGAAAAGTGTTGGTGTTATAGACAATGGTATGATACATAATATATGGAATGATATTGAGACTCATACTGATAAATTAAAACAGGATCATGACAAATTTCCTTTAACTCCTATAGAGAGATCTTGGTTTTTACCAATAAGGTGCTGTGGTTATAGAAACGATGAATGCTGTGAGATCTCTGTTGGGACATGTGGACATGTGGCGAGTTCTATAACGGATGATAATGACGAGATAATAGCACATCAAGGCTACTCTGTCCCGTACTGGGATTTGGCTTCTGAACTAGGTATTGATGTAGATGAGGTGCGTGATAAAAATAAAACAGTAGATGTTCGACCAGATATTCCTATGGAACAAAGAAATCGTATGGATGATATTTATGTAGATAAAGTGGCTGCTGGAATTATAACATTATAAGGTGAATTATGGCAACTGTAATTACAAGTATTGGCTCAAAATCTACAACGGCAGATCCTGTTAATGGTGCTTTAACCATGTCTGGATCTTCGGGATCGGGTAGTCCTTGGTCAGGTGATGTTAGTTTTACCAGCTCTCCTACTGCCAATATTGGTGATATGCTTTTTTTTGATAACGTATATTATAATTGTACGTCAGGTCCCGGAAGTTGTACTGGTTCTGTCGATATAATATATTTAATTACTGGAGTATCAGGCAGTACTCTTACAGTTAAATATATAAGTGGCGGTGCTAATCTTGATCCTATACAACTATATGCTAGTAATAATCCATCTGGTTCTAAGGCACAACCTTATGTTTTAAGATTTTATTCTACAATAAATACATGGAATGTTGGGTTAGATGATAGTGGGCTCTATACTCTAAACGATATTGCTCAAGGAGAACTGTATAAAGATTCTGATTTTACCATAAATTCAACTCAGTATAATAATTCGGGTCAAGACACGGGTATTTCAGATGCGAGATTAACGGTTCCCGTTAGTCAGAGACACGACGGCACAGCAGGTTCGGGTGTAAAATTCAAGCTGGCCAGTAGTAGTAATTGTGCTTATTTTTATTTGTATTACGATACAGGAACTACAAGTAACGATATTCGCAGATTGTGCGAGTGGATTGAGTATGATGGTCAGAGTTATGGTCAAGCGGGATGTCAGTTAGTATGTCGATTGGGTGCTGGGGGTGGCTATACTTATTACGGTGAATTTAATCACTGTATACTACACAACTTTGAGATGGGAATTACGGGCGGTAGTGCTTATAATTATGCGATAGAGGTTAACTCTCAGTATTCTTGCGCTCATAATAATATTATATATGATATAACAACTGAGAGCAGCAGTAGTGCTGCTGGTGTAAAGGCTATCGGAATGTCACAAGACAGTAACAATCAACTTGTCTGCAACAATACAATCTATAATATACAAACTGATAGCAGTGGGCAAGACGGTATTGGAATCGCTATGTATGACGATAACTCGATTAAGTGCATTAACAATATTGTTGTTTCTTGTGCTGATGACTGTTTCAGTAACTCAGACGGAAGTGAAATAGATGGTAATAACAACCTAAGTAGTGACTCAACCGCTCCGGGTTCCAATTCGGTGACAGGGGCATCTGCCGCTGATTTATTTGAAAATATTACTGGAGGTTCTGAAGATTTACATTTAAAAGATGGAGCAGAAGCCTTAAGAGCTGGAGCCGACTTGGGCACAGGTTATACTATAGGTTCTGATGTTTTTGGAGGCACCACTACTTCAATTACCACTTTAAATATAGATATAGACGGAAGAAACAGAGATAGCGAGGGAGACGACTGGGATATTGGTGCTGATCAGTGTGAGACTTGCAGTGAAGGTTCAACCGGAAATCCAGCATTCTTACTTTTTTTAGATAGTTAATGAGGTTTATGATGAAAGAAGATTTATTTAATGCACTATCAGAATATTTAGAAGAAGACGAGTCTGTTGGTGGATATAAATATAAAAATACAAAAACCGGCGAGATCTTTACATATACCAGAAAAGGTGTATATAAAAAAGGAGGAAGAATATTAATTTATGTAGGGAAAGCTACAGAAGATAATAAAAGGTAAATAATATGTTAGGTTTTTCACCTTTATCAGAAACACCCCTGAGCACCCTTCCGGGTGTTGGGGATACGATTATAGTTTCTACTAATAGTATACCAGTGGAAATTTTAGGTGGAACTGTTTTAACTACAAAAACTATTCCTGTTGAAATAATAGGGATAAAAACGACTCCAGCTGGCTTAAAATGGGTATTAAGTAGTAGGGGAGTACAATGGGTGATCGATCCTCAAGAATTAAAATGGACAATTGAATAATGGCAGTAACAAGTTCTGATTTAGTACTATACGCATCTGCAAATATGCCACTGAATGACAGTACCACTTCTGGGGGTGCTATAGATAGCGGTGTGCGTGTTACTTTTACCGATCCATCTTCTGCTGCTCAACTTATTATTTTTAGTTCTAGTGCTTCTGATAGTAGTCAAACACTAGCATTAAAAGGTAGAAATCCCGCAGGTTCTATTATTACCGAGAGTATGTCCTTAGATGGTACAACTAATGTTACTAGTTCAAACACGTTTGAGAGGGTTCTAACGGCTGAATTAAGTGATGTAGGGGTGGGAAATATTACTGTAAGTGGTAATGGTGTTAATAAAATAGCAGAAATTCCTATTGGAGAGAGTGGTTTTTTAAGGCCATTTTATGATGCTACTGCCGACGCTTCTATTTCAAAAACATTGTATGAGAAAATTTTTGTAAAAAATAATAATACCTCCAGTACACTTGATGGTGCTACTTTAATTCCAGTTGCATCTACAGGCTTAGCATCGCAAATTACTTATGGAATTGAGAACGGAAAGGCTTCTCCTCAGTCGGTAACCGATAGAACTACGGCTCCTACAGGAGTGGATAGTTTTGGAAGTGGGGCTAGTGGTGTATATCCTAATGGAACAGGTATTTTAAGTGCTTATGATTACCAGGGCTTCTGGTTAAAGTTAAGTATAGATGCCAATAATAGTTCTATTAATAGTTTTTATGAAATTCAAGTATCCGGGACAACATCGTAATGAGTATGACAGCAGACCAAAGGTTGTGCAAACAACCAGCCGAAAATCGTAAGTTCGAGATGGACTTTACCAATGTTCTTGGTTCATCAGAAGCTATTACATCTATTACGAGTATAGAATCTGAAAAAGTAGGAGGTTATGCCTCTGATTTAAGTATTACGAATCAAGCTATTGAAACTGGAGCTAAAAAAGTTTCTATGTTTATTGCATCAGGAACTTTGGGCAACACTTATAGAGTAGAAGTATTAGTCGCAACCGACGCCAGTCAAACCTTAGAAGGTGATGGTGTCCTATATGTAACGGACCAATAATATGACATGGCAAAATACTAGTTTAATTATGTTAAGAACTATGCTTAATGATGCTGGATGTAGCACCGTTAAATATACGCCTCAACGTTTAGACGACCTATTAATTACAGCCGCTTATTTTCTTCCTATGGAAATTAATTTTAGTAGTGACTTTGTTGTTAATGTAACAACTAGAACCATTACACCAGATCCAGGAGAGACTGCTACCAGTGACGGAGATGAGTTCATTAGTCTTATGGTACTAAAAGCGGCTTGCATTGCAGATGAAGGTAACTTCAGAACGGCGGCACTGGCGCAGGGGGTAACCGCTCGATGCGGACCTGCTGTATTGCAAACGAGTAGTTATGGTCAATATTTAGGCACTTTGCTTAATGAGGGTCCATGTAAATCATATGAAGAGCTTAAGAAAAAATACAACTTTAGTTATGATGGTGGTAGGATATTGCGTGCAGTAATGTCTCCATTTGCCGCCAATAAGTACGATCCTACTAACCGTCTTGGTTCTATTGGTCAGGCGGGCAACGAAGGTTTAGGGAGTATATATCCTAGATATTAAGAGGTTTAAACTATGTCTGATGTAATCACAAAAGTAATCATTGCCAACGAGATTAAGAACGGGGGAGTAGTAGTTAATGCTCCTTTCGGGGCTGATCAGTTGAATAGCAATTTCTTGATTAATCCATATGATATTGATGGTGTGTCAGGAAATCTACCAACTACTGGTACTGTTGGTGCAAAGTACGACGTTAGATTTACAGGCTGTGATTTCTGCTCATCGTAAGAGATTGATACAATGGCGATTAATCCGTTTAGTGGAATCATAGATAATAATTTTAAAAGCATATTTAATGATGCTATTTCTTCGATGTTGGATAGTACTGCATGTACTGTACCATGTACGTTGAAGTATGGTGTTACTAAATATGATAGTTGTACTAATTGTATTTATGATCCTATTGGTAAAAAATCATCTAATAGATATTTAAATGGGGGTCCTGTTCCTTTTCCATTTGGTGGCATATGTCCCATGTGTAATGGAGCTGGTCGTAGACCTGTGGAGTCCTCAGAAAATGTTCATGTGATGGTTATATTTAGTCCAAAAGAATTTATGGATATAGGTGTTCCTGTTAATTCGCCTGATGGATTAATTCAAACGATGGGTAAAAAAGAAATGACTCCCAAGTTTCAAAGAGCTAACCAAATAGTGGTGAGTACCGATATATCTGGTTTCTTTTCTCATACTTATCAAAGAGTATCAGAACCTACTCCGGTCGGATTAGGAAATAATGAATTTGTTCTTTGTATGTGGAAAAGGATTTAAATTATGGGAGTTCCTGTTTCTCTAAAATTACAAAGTGACTTTACATCTTACTTTCAACAGAATGTATTGAGAGAAATTAGTGATAAGTTGAACAAAGTCTCTATTAAAATAAATACTGCGGTAAAAAAGAGAGTCCAGGATACTATTAGACATATGCTTATTTTAGCTCCTGAGGTAATGGAGTTAATGGGTGGTAGTTTACAAGGTCAATTAGGTGTTACTGATCCTCGTGGTAGATTAACTGCTATTGTTGATACATGGGTAGAAAATATTGAAGTATCTACAGTTACTTATAAACTTAAAAAAGAGGGTCCTTTATTAGCAATTCAAATACGGGCTATAAGAGAAGATTATAGTGATGTATTATCTCTTCCTGAAAGCTCTTATGAAAGCGTTACTGCCAGGGGTATGTTTGTAATTGATTGGTTACGGTGGTTATTATTAGAGGGTGATAAAACAATAGTTAATTATAGTTTTCTTCCTGGAAATCTTAGAGGTAGTAGAACTGGGCTTGGTATTATGGTGAGAAAACAAGGAAGAAGATGGTCCATTCCTCCTCAGTTTAGAGGTACTGAAAAAGATAACTTTGTAACCAGAGCCCTAGCTGACTTAGACAAAGCTATAGATTCTATAGTACAAATGGAAATAAAAAGGGTGGTAGGATGACTTGTAGATCTAGCACAACATTTGCGCATGTTAGCCATATTGGCAATACTTTATTAAACTCTGAGTTAGAGTCTAATTTAAAGTCTTTTTTAGACTGGTCTTTCTTAGGTATTGGTGGATGGTCAAATATATCTATACCTACATCAGGGGCTTATGGTGGAACCTTTGATAACCTGAGACTTGTGGACGACCCAGCTTATACAGCAGGTCAAATTTGGGAAGCTCCTCGTAAGGATTGGGTGTGGGAAACTGGCACGGAATATCCTGGTTATAATCCTATTAATATTTCTGGAGTGTGGATTGACGGTGTTTTAAAAGGAACTGGAGATGCTACATATGGTCATCATTACAACTACCCTCTGGGTCGTGTTGTTTTTGACACCCCGGTAGCAAGTACAAAGACAGTACAGCTTGAGTATAGTTATAGAAATGTGCAAACTTATATAGCAGATCAAGCGCCTTGGTGGGATGAGCTACAGTACAATTCCCTTCGGGTAGATGACCCTACATATACCAATGTGGGATCGGGTGCGTGGGGCATTTTAGCCAACCATCGCGTGCAAATGCCAGCTGTAGTAGTAGAAGCGGTTCCTCGAAGAACCCTTCAACCCTACGAAATGGGCAATACTTCTAGTTTTGTTTATCAAGATGTGTTATTTCATGTAGTAGCAGAGTCAAGATGGTGGAGAAATCAGTTAGTAGATATTATCTCATTGCAAAAAGATAAGAATATACGTCTTTATGACACTGATAAAGTTATAGATAGAGACGCATTTCCCTTGGATTTTAGGGGAATGTCAGTTTCTCCTTCTAGTACTTATTCTGGTATCGTTAATGATCCAGGATTACAAGGTAACTTATGTAAATTTTCTAATGTTATTGTGAGCGAAATGGAATCCTATAATACTCGACTTCATGAGGGTACAATAAGGGTCACTTTTGAGACCATTTTTGCATAATGGTGTATTCAAAGATAGAACAATTCGCATTTAAATCTGGTTTTTATAAATCAATTAGGAGAGTATAATGGCAGCTAATCAAAGAATTTATTTTGCAATTCAGGGCTTGGCAGTTAAGCCCGATGCCGTAGAAGCTTGGGGACAAGCTCATATTGCGCACGGTGTACAGTCAGTGGCTGTGACTACCACCTTTAACTTAGAACAGGCTTTTGAGCTGGGTCAATTGGAAATTTATGAGAATATTGAAGGTGTGCCGGATATCGAAGTTTCGGTAACTAAGGTATTGGACGGATTTTCTCCCATTTACTTGTTGGCTACTACTCAAGCTGCTACCCCCACATTGGGTGGTAGATCAACCCCCAAGTCTATTGTGGGTCTTGGTATTTGGTCTGATAGCTCTGATAATATTGGAGCGGGTGGAAATAGAGAAGTTTCTCATATGGAAGCCTCTGGTATGTTCGTTGGTTCGGTAACTTATAACTTCCCATTGGAAGATAACTTTACTGAAGATGTTACCCTTGTTGGTAATGATAAAATTTGGGCACATAACGACTGTGGTATGACCGATCTGGGTGTATGGAACACGGGTTATTTTGCTGTGCCGAGTCAGATGGCCGCTAATAACGATCAGCCTTATGCTGAAACCGGTGGTGACGGCAATTCTAAGGGTGGTATTAACCGTAGAGAAAATATGCTGTTCTCACCCAATGCTGCAACTTCTGCTTCGGCGGCAGGTGTAGATTACACGCAATTGCCTGATGAAATCCCAGGTATTAGTACCAGCGGTGTTAAATCGGCTGAAGCTCACGTTCAAAGCATTACTGTTTCTACTGACTTTGGTAGAGAAGAAATTTTTGAACTGGGAACACGACAGCCTTATGCACGAGTCGTGACGTTCCCGGTTGAAGTTACTACTGATATTGAAGTCCTTAGTGTTAGTGGTGATATGATTAATGCCTTGTCCGATGGATGTGGTGCAACTGCTGGTTGTGACGGTGTTGTCGACAACCTGTCCAATCAAATTATTAATATCACGGCCTGTGAAGGCACGAGAATTTACTTAGGAAGTAAAAATAAGTTAGCTTCGGTTAACTACGGTGGAGGTGATGCAGGTGGAGGAAACGTTACTGTGACTTACAGTTATACAACCTTCAATGACTTTACAGTTATGCATCCGAAAGATCAGGCTACTTCGTTTGCTTGGACTGATCGAACTAAGAGTGGTTGGCTTGGATGGACCGCTTAATAATGTGACTGACTTATCGAGACGGGGCTTTGCCCCGTCTCTTTTTGTCAGTGGTGAAGCGTTAGCCTTGACACGCGATATAGAGAGGATTATTTTAGGCGAGTAACACTACTGACTTTTTTAGGACTATTATGGATCAAGATAGGAAAAATCTTCTGGTAGCTCAGATCATGAGCGGATTAAAATTCTTTGACGTCGATGGTCAAAGATATAAACTTATTTCCCCTTCTTCTGAGATTAAATTATTAGGGGAATACATATATCAGGATACAATCCAATCTCTTAAATACGAAGATCTTATTACTAGAGAAAAAGCTAAGGTTCTTTTAAATACCTTAGATATTTGGAAACCTAAAGATGATAACGATTTTAAAGATTTAGAAAAATATCTAGAAGATCTTAAAGTTCAGCTTTATCAGTCTTTATATAAGAGCGAAACTCAAAAGGATGTAAGAAAAAAGATACAAAGAACCAATAGGATTTTAGATAAAGCTATAGTAAAAAAACATTCTTTAGAGCACGCAACTGTAGAATACCATGCTTTTTTGACTAAACGCCAGTTTATTACTGCTTTATGTATATTAGATAAAAATAATGAGAATATTTATACAGAAAAAGACTTTTGGTTGTCTGATCCTTATATCGTAAACAATATAATAAGTAAGATAGAAACAGATTCTATATCTATTTCTGAATTTAGAGATATAGCAAGAAGTGAACCATGGAGGAGCAGCTGGTCGATAGGAAAAGAAAAAGTGTTTGATATTGCAATTAAGGATTTAAATGAAGATCAAAAAACCGTTATTTCTTTTTCAAAAATGTATGATAATGCTTATGAGCACATGGAGTGTCCTCCAGATGATGTATTTGAAGATGATGATATGTTTGATGGATGGATGATATTCCAAAGAAGGCAACGAGATAAAGAAAGAAAACAACAAGATCTAGATAGAATAGCTGGTAAGAACGCTGGAGAAGCGGGTGAAGTATTTATAGTGGCTGAAAGTGAGCAAGATGTAGATCGTATTCAATCCTTAAATGATGCTGGTACAAGAAGGCAGTTGCAGAAGAAATTTGATTATATTAAGTCTAGCGATGCTCCAGTTAGAGAGAGTGAATTACCGGATGTTAAAATGGACTTGAGAAGACAGGCTGCGGAACAGTTTAAAAACTCTATAAGAGGAAAGTAATATGGACGATTTTGTAACCTTTAGGGGCGAATTTGATAAAAAAAAGAGCGCTTCTGACAAACGATATAAAGATAATTCTAAAAAAAGATTACTATCTAATCTTAAAAAGAAATTTGATACGACTATTATAGGCGCTCTGGCTGCTTTTGAGGAAAGGTTTGGTGAGTTGTGGGGTCACGGGCTCCGCGATGAAGATCTTGACGAGGAGCAACGAGAGTGGAAAGAATTATGGATGGAGGCTAGGGCACGCATTTTGGACAATGGTAATTCTAATTTAAGAGCAGCTCAGAGTGAAATATCTCAATATACTCTTAGTTGGAATCGATATGTTAATAAGTTTGATTTCAAGGATCCCAAGGAGCAGTAATTATGCCAGAAGAACAAAAAACCAGAAGTTTTGAGCACAACGGAATTAAATACATGGTGAGGAGACCAAGTGTTGAAGAAAGTCAAGAGGCAAATCAGTTACGCTCTAAGACTTTTAACCAAGCTTTAAAAAATGGAGATATTCTTAGAGATCAGCTAGATTCTGAGCTTCGTAAGCGAGGAGATTGGAATGATGATCGAGAAGCCACATATCAAGGTTTACGCAAGGAAATCCTAGATTATGAGGTAAAATTGAAAAAGGGTGGTATTAAACTCAGTGATGCTAAGACTTTGGCGCTGGAAATGGCTGATAAGCGTGATGAGATGGTGGGAATGTTATCTTCTCGTACTGAATTAGATAATAATACCTGTGAAGGGCAAGCAGAGGCGGCAAGATTTAACTGCATGTTTGCTAATTGTTTGGTGTATGA
>MDTE01073047.1_pt1 | contig 10003 bp, 10 predicted proteins | sample 811231 | NCBI WGS metagenome assembly MDTE01 (sample SAMN05326651, study PRJNA326480) | marine metagenome | isolation source: seawater | place: Indian Ocean: Red Sea | collected 2010 | reverse complement strand
GCCTCCAAAGAGATGGCCCGTAAGCTGGCCTACAACGGCTTTGCCACCATCTCCCCCAACCTCCATTTCCGTGAGGGCAAGGGCGACCCCGTCGCCAACAGCAATAGCATCCGCGAGGCCGGCGGTATGCCCGATGTTCGCACCATGGGCGACGTCGAAGCGTCCATGAATTACCTGCGTAGCTTGCCCTACACCAACGGCAAGGTTGGGCTGATCGGTTTCTGCTCCGGCGGACGCCAGACCTACCTGGGCGCTTGCACCCTGGACAACGTGAACGCCGCGGTTGATTGCTGGGGCGGCGGTGTGACCAAGGGCAATGACGAACTGACCCCGGCCATGCCCCGCTGGCCCATCGAGTTCACTGAGGGCTTGAACTGCCCTCTTTTGGGTCTTTTTGGTGAAGAGGACGCCAGACCGTCGCCCGCCGACGTTGCGGAGACGGAGGCTGAGCTCAAGCGGTTGGGTAAGGACTATGAGTTCCATATGTACCCCAACGCGGGCCACGGTTTCTTCGCCGTGGACCGGCCCAGCTACCGCCAAGAGGCGGCCACCGACGGCTGGGAGAAGGTAATCGCCTTCTTTGGAAAGCACCTCAGCTAGACCGGGTTCTTAAGCTGGAATAAAAAGGGGCGGCCATCAGGCCGCCCCTTTTTTGTTTTCGTACCGCCGACGTGGATGTGGACGGTGTAGGGGCAGGTTAGAAACCCGTCCTGCCCCGCAGCGACCATTCATCGGACCGAACGACACTCTCATCTTGGGGCGGTCCTCCCTTTTGCGACGGGCATGGAGCGTGAAAAATGGTGGGTTGAAAACTCACCCCTACGGACGTGTTCAGTCAGTCATTTCGGCGCAGGCCGGGATAGAGTAAGTTTCTGCAGCGCCAAGGAACCTGTGCGAAGTTTTCTGGATTCCGGTTTTCGCCGGAATGACGGGGGAGAAGTCTTTGGTCCTCCAATACCGCTCATCCTGAGCCTGTCGAAGGAGCAGCATCAGTCATACCACAAATGGGAATGAACATCCGGAGGGGCGGTGGTTCGACAGGCTCACCATGAGCGGGTGAGGGACACCGTTCATATTAGAAGGGACGCTGGTGTAGCGATGTCTGGATTCCGGTTTTCACCGGGATGACGCAGGCCGGGTTTGGGTCTTGCCGTATGACGCTGGAGAGGGCTAGTTGTAGCGGATGCGGGGGTCCAGCCAGCCGTAGAGCAGGTCAACCAGCAGGTTGATGAGCAGCACACCCGTGCCAATCACCACCATCACCGCCTGGATCATGGTGAAATCGCGGTGGAAGATGGCCTCGATCAATATCCGGCCCATGCCTGGGATCAGGAAGATGGTCTCAATGATGACTGTGCCCTCGAACAACCGGGCGAACTGCCAGCCGGAGATGGTCAGGATGGGCAGAAAGGCGTTTTTCAGTCCGTGCCTGGTCAATACCAATCGCTCTGACAACCCCTTGGCCCGGGCAGTGCGCATGTAGTCCTCACGCAGCACTTCCATCATTGCCGAGCGGGTGACCCGGGCGATGAAGGCCATGTCGTAGATGGCCAGGGAAAGGGCCGGGAAGATCATCTGCTGCAGGTTGGCGAGCGGGTCGTCCCACAGCTCCACATAGCCCAAAGGCGGCAGCCAGTTGAAGACCGTCAAAAGGACGATGATCATCAAGATGGCCATCAGGAAGTTGGGTATGGCAATGCCGAGGATGGTGAATGTACGGGCCCCGAAGTCCAGCCAACTGTCGGGTTTGATGGCCGACAGGATACCCATCGGAACGGAAAAAGCCACCGATATCAGGATGGCCAAGACGGCCAACTCCAGCGTCCTGGGCACCCGGTCACCCAATTCTTTCATCACCGGGGCGTTGAACCACAGAGAGTCCCCGAAATCGCCCCTTACTATCCCGCCCAGCCAGTCGACGTACTGGACCGCCAGGTTGCGGTCGGTGCCCAATTCAGCCCGCAGCCGCTCCAGGTCCGCCATGGTGTAGGAGCCGCCGCCGTCTCCCTCCAAGATCGCGATGGCCGGGTCGCCGGGCACCACCCGCATCACGACGAAGACCAGTATCGTCATGAGCAACAGGGTGGGAATGAAAAGGCCGATTCTCTTGATGGTGTATTGGCGCATTTGGCTAGCTGCCGGTTGTCGATTGGGTCTAAACCCGACTTTCAATGATATTGATTAGTGATCAATATATCAGAGAAACGGGCCGTAATTGCAATTCATCGGCCGGAGTGGAAAGAAAAGAAAGGTTGCGTAAACCGCCTTTCCATTGGATTATGTACTCAACATTTTTCCTGTGGCGTCACACAAGACCTGATGCCACGGAGGAGGAAGCATGGCTGAGATTGTTTTGGGGCTAGGTACTTCACACAGCCCGATGTTGAGCCTGCCGGGAGAGATGTGGGGCGAGTACGCCGCCCGTGACAAGGGCAACCCCATGTTGTTGTCCCTGGACGACGGCCGCGTGGTGACCTATGACGAGTTGTTGGCCTCGGCCGACCCCGCCATCTCCCAACGCCAGACCCAGGAGATATTCCAAGCCCAGTACGAGGCCTGCCAGAAGGCCATCACCGCCCTGGAAGAGGCCATGATCGAGGCCGCCCCCGATGTGGTGGTCATCGTCGGCGACGACCAGGAAGAGCTGTTCTTCGACGACAACATGCCCATGTTCTCCATCTACTGGGGCGAGACCATGCACCTGACGCCCCGGAGCATCGGCGACAACGCCTCTCCCGCCACCAAGGCCTCCATGTGGGGTTACGGCGATGTGGAGATGGATGTGCCGGTGGACGCTGACCTGGGCCTGCACCTGATCAACGGACTGATCGAGCAGGACTTCGACATCGCCCACGCCCGCTACATGAACCACGAGGCTGGCGGCACGGTCGGTCCCCTGGGCTACGTGGAGAAGCCCATCGTAACCGCGCCCCGGCACCAGGCCATGCCCCACGCCTATTCCTACGTGGTCAAGCGGATCATGAATAACCAGATCCGCCCCATCGTGCCCGTCACCCAGAACACCTTCTACCCGCCCAACCAGCCCTCGCCCAAGCGGTGCTATGACCTGGGCAAGTCCATGGCCAAGGTCATCAAGGACTGGGACAGCGACAAGAAGGTGGCGGTGGTTGGCTCCGGCGGATTGAGCCACTTCCTGGTGGACGAAGAGATCGACCAACAGGCCCTGAACGCCATGAAGGCCAGGGACGACGCCGCACTGGCCGCCCTGCCCCGCTACCGCTTGAACTCGGGCAGTTCCGAGATCCTCAACTGGATCACGGCGGCAGGCGCCTGCCGGCACCTTGAGATGGACGTGGTGGACTACGTGCCCGTCTACCGCTCCCCCGCCGGCACCGGCGGCGGTTGGGGATTCGCCGTTTGGCGCTAGACCCACCGGCAACCGGCCCAACAGCGGTTGAAAAATTCTCAGGGGATTTCCAATGCCACAGGCCCCACGCGACGAATGGGTGACAGTAGACGGGTTGAACTTCCACTACCGGGACTGGGGAGGCTCGGGAGAGCCCATCGTCCTACTTCACGGTCTGGCGTCCACCAGCCACATTTGGGACATGGTCGCCCCCATCTTGGCCCAGAACCATGCCGTGATCGCCGTTGACCAACGCGGTCATGGCGAGAGCGATAAACCCAATGATGGCTATGACATAGAGTCGGTCACCAAAGATGCCATCGGCATCATAGACAAGCTGGGAATCGAGAAACCCCTGGTTGTGGGACATTCCTGGGGCGGCAGCGTGGCGCTGAATCTGGCGGTGGAGGCCCCCCAGTCGGTGAAGGGGCTCACCTGGGTGGACGGCGGCATGATCAACGTGTCCAACCGCTACCCCAGCATCGAAGAGGCCAAGGTGGAGATGGCCCCGCCCGACTTCACCGGAGTCAAAGTTGAAGGGTTCTTGGAGCGGGTGCGCCCCCGCCATGAACAGAACGGCATGCCTCCGGGAGTGGCGGAGATAGTCCTGGCCAACTTTGAGATATTGGAAGACCGGACCATCAAGGCCCGCCTCAGCCGGGACAACCACCTTCGTATAATCGAGGGACTCTGGGACCACAGACCCCGGGAGCTGTACGCCAAGGTCCAGTGTCCAGTGCTCATCATGCCCGCCCGCCAGCAGAACAACCTGGCCACCCAGGAGCGGGGCCGGCGGCGGTTGATGCTGGTGGAAGAGGCAGAGGAGCGGCTGCCCACCAGCAAGACGGTCTGGCTGGAAGACAGTATCCATGACGTGCCCATCCAAAGGCCGGAACTGGTGGCCGGTCTGATCAACGACCACCTGGCCGACGGGTTCTTCTCATAATCGTCCGACTCTGGAGTTTTCCCAATGTCTGAAGTCGACTATTCCGTCCTGGACGACCCTGAAATATCCATGAACTCCTTCTATCCCCGGGGCGACTGGACGGACACCCCCGATGGAGTTTCCGACTACACCATCAACGTGGCGGAGGACATCAGTGTGTCGTGCCGGTTCTTTCCGGCCGGCCCCAGCAGCCCGACCATCCTGTTCTTCTACGGCAACGGCGAGACTGCCGTGGACTACAACTCCATCGCGCCGCTCTACAACCAGATCGGCATCAATTTCTTCGTGGCCGACTACCGGGGCTACGGGAAGAGCGGCGGCACCCCCGCCTTCACCACCATGCTCTCCGACGCCAATACCGTTCTGGAATCCATGCAGATAGTCCTGGGGGCCAGCGGTTACAACGGACCCATCTACGTCATGGGCCGCTCCCTTGGCCGGCACTCGGCCTTCGAGATAGCATCCAAGGAGAACCCCGGCGTAAGCGGCGTCATCATCGAGAGCGGACGGCCCAGCCTGGGGCAGTTCACCTACGGTCTGCCACCGGAACAGGCCCAGGAGCTGGAGGACGCCTACCGGGCCAAGGCGGCGTCCATCGCTATTCCGGCCTTGGTCATCCACGGCGAGATTGACCAACTGGCGCCCCTGGAACACGCGGAAGCCATGTTCCAGAGCTTCGCTTCAGAGGACAAAAAGATGCTGATGGTGCCCGGCGCGGGTCACAACGACCTGCTCTTCAAGGGCCTGGACGCCTACTTCACCGCCATCCGGGACTTCATTTTCCGGTAGAATAGCGAGCCGTACTCCGCTTTTATTAAGGAGCCTTGTAGCATGGAAGCCACCTGTGTAACCCACGTGGGTGTTTGCGTCCGGGATATGGAAGAGTCCTTGAAGTTCTACCGGGACGCCCTGGGCATGAAGGTAATCGGTGAGAAGATCACCGACATCACCGAGGGCGGCACCCAGACGGCGCGGTTGGACAACTACGCCCTGGAGCGCAACACCCGCCACTGGGTCAGCCTGTCCTACGGCGACGACCTCACCCCCACCCTGACTTTGACCAGCCACCCCGGCGAGAAGGCCGACGGCAAGCCCATCCTCCTTGACCAGGTGGGCATCAGCCACATATCCTTTGGCGTCGCCGACGTGGCGGGCCTGGCCGACGAACTGGAGGCCAAAGGTTACGAACTGGCCGGCTCCCGGGAGTCCTACACCGATGCCAATGGCAAGATTCGCAGCATCTACGTCCGCGACCCCGACGGTATTTTAGTCCAATTTAATACCCCCTAAATCCCCAATTGAATCGAAAAAGGAAGTTTCTAGATATGACTAAGATGACTGGCGGCCAGGCGTTGGCCAAGTCCCTATACCGCGAGGGCGTCCGGGTGATATTCGGCCTGCCCGGCGTGCAGCTCTACCACCTGATGGACGGCCTGCACGGCGAGCCCGGCATCCGCTTCATAACCGTCCGCCACGAGCAGGCCACCGCCTACATGGCCGACGGCTACGCCCGGGCCGGCGGACAGGTTGGCACCGCCCTCATGGTGCCCGGCCCCGGCCTGCTGAACGCCTCGGCGGCCATCTCCACCGCCTACTCGGCGTCATCGCCCGTGCTGGTGGTGTCGGGCCAGATCGAGCGCGACCACATCGGCGGCGACAGCGGCATGCTCCACGAGGTCAACGACCAGATCGACGCCATCAGCCCCGTGACCAAGTGGGCCCACCGCATCATGGACCCGGCCGATGTGCCCAACGCCGTCCACGAGGCTTTCTTTCATCTTAAGAACGGCCGTCCCCGTCCCGTGGAGATCGAGATTCCTCCGGAAACCCTTGCCGAAGAGGCCGACGTGGAGCTGATGGAGCCCGAAGAGCCCCGCCAGATCGTGGCTCCCAGCGAACAGATCGAGGCGGCGGCCCAGGCTTTGGCCGAGGCCAAGAACCCGCTGATCTGGGCCGGTGGCGGTGTAATTTCATCCCAAGGTTCCGAAGCCCTGACCAAGCTGGCTGAGTACCTGCAGGCCCCCGTGGTCATGACCGCCGAGGGCAAGGGCGCCATCTCCGACCACCACCCCCTGTCATTGGGCGCGCTGTGGTTGCGGAACGATACCATCGCCAAGCAGGACAAGGGCCACGACGTCATCTTCGCCGTGGGCACCAGGCTGGTCACCGCCAACTGGATCGAGGGCCAGAAGGTCATCCAGGTGGACATCGACGACGAGGAACTGGGGCGCAACTACGAGAACACCATGGGCATCCAGGGAGACGCCAAGCGCACCATGGAGGACCTGGTCACCGCCCTGGCGGCCAAGATGCCCCAGCGGGACGACCGGTCATCCGATGTGGCCGCCGAAAAGGCCCAACGCTCCGATGACATCATCAAGCGGGAGCCCCAGGGCGAACTCCTGGACGCCGTGCGCCGGGCCATGCCCGAAGACGGCATCCTGGTCTCCGGCATGACCCAGTTGGGCTACTACAGCCGGGCCCACTTCCCGGTCTACGAACCGCGCACCTTCATCACCTCGTCCTACTCCGGCAACCTGGGCTATGCCTACCCCACGGCCCTGGGGGCCAAGGTCGCCCAGCCGGACAAGGCTGTGGTCTGTTTGTCCGGCGACGGCGGCTTCATGTTCAATTCCCAGGAGATGTCCACCGCCGTGGCCCACGGCATAAACGTGGTGGTGGTGGTCTTCAACGACAACGCCTACGGCAACGTGAAGCGCGACCAGATGAACCAGTTCGGCGGCCGGACCATCGGTGTGGAACTGCACAACCCGGACTTCGTGAAGCTGGCCGAGGCCTACGGCGCCAAGGGCTTCGTGGCCAACGGCCCGGCGGAACTGGAGTCCACCCTGAAAGAGGCCTTGACGCTGGACGCTCCGGTGTTGATTGAGGTGCCGGTGGGCCCCATGCCCTCGCCATTCTTCCGGCAACCGGGCGAGTAGACTCGGGTATCGGAACCGGCGGGCCTGCTTGACATGAAATTGGGCAGGCCCTAGCCTTCGGTATTAATCAGGCGATCTAATGGTGAAGTATGACCACCGCTGAAACACCGAAATTGGTAGTACTGGACCCCACGGCGGCGCCCCGGAAGATGGTGCAGACCATGGCCCCCGAACTGGTGGGCCTGGGCGGCCAGAACGTGGGGTTCCTGTGGAACAGCAAGCCCAACGGCGACCTGCTCTTCCAGCGGCTGGAGAAGCTGCTGCGGGAGAAGTACGAGATTTCCAGCACCGTCTACAAGCGCAAGCCAACGGCCTCGCTCCCGGCGACGGACCAGGTGATAGACGAGCTTGTGGAGAGTTCCCAAGCGGTGATTGTCGGGCTGGCGGATTGAGGATCCTGCACGTCGTGGAGTATCCACGACGCGGTGGAACTGGAGAAGCGGGGAATCCGCACCGTGGTGGTCGGCACCGACCGTTTCAAGCGCCTCGGCGACCTTGAGCGCCGCTCCCTGGGCATGCCCGAACTGACCATGGCCGTGGCGGCCCACCCCCTGGGCGGTCTCCAAGCCGAGCAGCTTCTGGTCAAGGCCGACGGGCTGCTGGAACAGGTGGTGGCAGGGCTGACTGGCAGCCGCTAAAAGCCGGTAAACGGGTTTGAAAACAAAGGGCGGCCCATTTTGTGGCCGCCCTTATCTATTCGGAGGCGTATCTTGGCCGAAATAATCTCCGAGCGTTTGGAAGTATCCGACGACTTCGAGGCCGTCCAGGAACTGTATCTGGAGCGGGGCTGGACCGACGGCCTGCCCGTCGTGCCGCCCACTCCCCAGCGGGTGGAGGCCATGTTGGCGGCCACGCCTCTGTCACCCCAGGACATCATCGGCGAGATACCGCCCAATTGGGGTTCGGCCACGGTGGAAAAGCTGGCGGTGAACGCCGTCATGGCCGGGTGCCGGCCCGAGTACCTGCCTGTGGTCATCGCCGCGGTGGAGGCCATGTGCGACCCGGTGTTCAACCTCTACGCCATCCAGGCCACCACCCACCCCTGCGCGCCGTTGATTATCGTCAACGGCCCCATCTGCGAGGAACTGGGCATGCACGGAGGCTCCGGGGCATACGGGCCGGGTTGGCAGCCCAACGCCACCATCGGCCGGGCGGTCAGGTTGGTGCAGTTGAACGTGGGCGGGGCCTACCCCGGCGTGGGTGACATGTCCACCCAGGGCGCGCCGTCCAAATACACCTACTGCGTGGCTGAGAACGAAGAGGCCAACCCCTGGGAGCCGCTGCATGTGGAGCGGGGCTTCGGGGCTGATAAAAGTACGGTCACGGTCATGGCCGGCGAACCGCCCCACAACATCAACGACCACTCGGGCAGTACCGCCGAGGACATCCTGACCATCATCGCGGGGGCCATCTCCATCACCGGGGCCAACAACGCCTACACCGGCGGCGAGACCCTGCTGGCCCTGGGGCCCGAGCACGCCGCCACCATCGCCGGCGACGGCATGGGCAAGAAGGAGATCAGGGAGTGGCTGCACCGCAACGCCCGCATACCCCTGGAGCGTTACACCGAGGAGACCATGCTGGAGCGCTTCCAGAAGATCCCCGACGGCCCAGTGCCCATGGTTGTCGACCCGGACCTGCTCATGATCATCGTGTTAGGCGGGCCCGGTAAACATTCATCGTGGGTGCCCACCTTTGGCGGCTCCACCCACTCTGCCACCAGGGAGATTCGAAGGGCCTAGTCGAACCACCGCCGGTCCCTTGCACCCTGACCGATGCGGGCCCTTCGACAAGTCCGATTTTATCGAGACTCTTGACTTCAGTCGGAACTCAGGACCAACGGATGGATAGTTCCGTCGCATCGACCTCCGTGGTAGCCTGCTCCAGGCAATTCTTTGAGGAGATACTCAGATGATCATCGACACCCATACCCACGTCGTCAGCAGCGACAAGACCAAGCATCCCCTGGACCCGGGGGCCAGCGGTTGGTCCACCCAGGTCAGTAACGACGTTGAAGACCTGATCGCCGAGATGGACGCCGCCGGCGTGGAATGCGCCACCCTGGTGCAGCCCAACGGCACCTACGGTTTGGACAATACGTACCAGTGCGACAGCGCCAACGCCTACGCGCCCCGGACGGTGTCGGTGGGGATCCTGGACTCCGCGGCCGCTGATGCTGCGGACAAGCTGTCCTACTGGGTGAACGAGCACGGCATGAAGGGAGTGCGGCTCCAGACACAGGCCGACCACGACGATTCGCGCTGCGACGCCATCTGGCAGCGGGCAGAAGAGTTGAGTGTGCCTATCTCCATCGGTGGGGGCGGTCAGCCCAATAAGGTGGACCAGATGCGGAGCATCGCAGAGCGTCACCCCAACGTCCTCTTTGCACCGGACCACTTTGCAGGTTGGAGCGGTTCCGACGAGAAAGCCGCCATGACCGAGGCGCTGGAAGCCATGGCCAAGCTGTCCAACGCCCACCTGCGGGTCTCCAGCACCAGCCTTGGCCCCTACCTGAGTTCCACGCCCGAGGAACAGGAACTGTTCAAGCGCGTCATCGCGGCCTTCACGCCCCAACGGGTCATGTGGGGCTCCAACTTCCCGTCATCACGGGACGGTGGCTACATCGGCCAACTGGAGATTGCGGCCAAGGCCCTGTCTTGGCTCTCTGCAAGTGACCGGAACTGGATCATGGGCGGTTCCGCCCACAAGCTCTGGCCCATGCTGAAGGCGGCGAATTAGAGCGCGTTT
>MDTE01039254.1_pt1 | contig 10004 bp, 4 predicted proteins | sample 811231 | NCBI WGS metagenome assembly MDTE01 (sample SAMN05326651, study PRJNA326480) | marine metagenome | isolation source: seawater | place: Indian Ocean: Red Sea | collected 2010 | reverse complement strand
TTACCCCCTTTTTCCATAAAAGCGCAATAAATAAAATTTTTTTTCAATAACCTATAGCTTTCTATTTTTATGGTTATAAAACTATATATGTATTTACCAATCCTATTCCCTTTACTTTAACTTCTTTTCTTTTTTGAAATTTAAAATCTGGTTTAACAATATTATGTGTCTCATCAGAGATTTGAATTTTATTCTTTCTCCCTGTTGATTCCATTCGACTAGCCATATTAACCGTTGAACCCCATAAATCATAGGCAAATTTATTTTTTCCAATAACACCTGCTACGATTGGACCTGTGTGAATACCAATTCTTAGAGCTACGTCCATAGTACTTAAGCTATCATTTATTGATTTAATTGTAATAATCATTTCTTTTGCCATATTTATTAAATTAATGGCTGATTTACGACTATCGGACTTTAACCCAGATACAGCAAAATAATTATCTCCAATAGTTTTAATCTTTTCGATATGATATTTTATGCTCAGATCGTCAAAATTAGAAAATATGATGTTGAGTATTGAAACTAGCTCCTTTGGGTTTAAATTTTTGGATTGCGGAGTGAATTCGACTATGTCTGCAAATAGCACTGACACTTGATTATGCTTATCTGCGATGATCTTTTCACCAGACTTTAGTCTATTGGCGATATCTTTTGGTAAAATATTTAACAGTAGATTATCCGATTTGATTTTTTCTTTTTTAATCTCTTCAAGTAATAATTTTTCTTTATCGCGGAGTTGCTTTTTCTCTATGCAAGATGTAATTCGGATATCTAATATAGACTTATCATAAGGCTTGGTAACATAATCATCTGCTCCTAATTCTATACATCGATATATACTGTCAATATCATCCATGGATGATACCATAATTACTGGAATCTTATGCAATCTTTGATCTTTTTTAATAACCTTCAACAAATCAAATCCATTCATAATTGGCATTACTATATCTAGTAATATTAGATCATAACTATTATCTTCTATTAAAATACTTAAAGCATCTTCACCATTATTTGCAGTTTTTACTGTATGCCCTTTCTTTTGTAGTCTTTTCTTTAAGATATCAGTGTTATTAAGATTATCATCCACTGCAAGAATTTTTCCAGTAACGATTTTTTGACTTTTATCTTTTGAAATGGGCCTTATGCTGCCAATAACGCTTTCAACTAATTCTAATTGGGTTGAACTATTGCTTTTGTCAGTTGGATCTAAACTTTTAAAATTTATTATATTTTCAATTTCATTTTCTAAGGACTTGCTCGATAAAATTATTTTTTCTAGATCGGGCTTAAAGGTATTTTCTAATTCCGAATTTAAATCCTCAATAATAATTTCTGAGTATCCAATTATTGTATTTAATGGTGTTCTAATGTGTATTTGAGTGTTTTTTGCGATGCTATTAATGGTGGAATCCTTTCGGTTTAAACTTTCATCCCTAAAATTATTTTCTATTATTTTAAGAATGTTCTTACCTGATTCATGTATTTTTTCTAGATCACGAATTATTGAATCTAAATTTAGATCCTCGCAGTCCTCGATTAGCATTTCGCTGTAACCAAGGATAGCATTAATAGGATTTTTTAGGTTATGTCTTGCCTTTCCAAGATATATTTTCTCTTTTCTGCTATCCAATGATTTAACTGTTATATAATTATTCTAAAAAATCTTTTATTTTACCAAGTAACCTTTTGAACTCTATTGGTTTTGTATCATATTCATCTGCTCCTGCTTCTAGAGCTTTTTCCCTATCACCTGCCATTGCATGAGCGGTCAAAACGATTATTGGAATATTTTTAGTCTCTTCTGAATTTTTTATAGTAGAGGTCGCTTCCCAACCATCCATTACAGGTAGACTAAGGTCCATTAATATTAAATCTGGAGTTTCACTTATAGACATATCAACACCTTTTTTTCCATCCTCAGCCATTACTATTTCAAATCCTTTTCTCATCAACCTTCGTGATAACATATCTCTATTCATTTCATTATCTTCAACAATTAAAATTTTTGACATAACTATGCTTTCTCCTTTAACTTATCAATTCTATTACTTACCTCCTGCAAAAGATCATTTTTATTGTAGGAACCTTTTTGCATTATGGCCTCAACATTACCCTTGAGTCTTTTATGATCATCGCTTGTCAAATCTTTTGCAGTAATAACTACGACAGGAATGTCAAGCCAATCTTTATTCTCCCTTAATTTCTCTGCAAACTCGAATCCATCCATTTCTGGCATCATTAAATCCAGCAAAATAAGAGCTGGCTTTGTCTTCTTTACCATACTTAATCCTTCTTTGCCATTTATTGCACTAATTACTTTATAATCATTTGTTTCTAGGCTTTTTTTAAGCATATCTCTTGTAATTTCATCATCTTCAACTATTAGGATATTTTGCTCACCTGCTTCAATCTCATGCTTTTGCAAAATTTTAGAAAGATTGTTCCAGTCAACGGGTTTTGTTAAATAATCTGTTGCACCTAAACTGTAACCAAGGTCCGGCTCATTTGCCATAGTTAGCATAATTACTGGAATATTTTTAGTCTTTTGATCAGACTGAAGCGCGGTAAGCACCTCCCAACCATCCATTTCTGGCATCATTACATCAAGAGTAATTAAGTTTGGCAAATGCTCTTTAGCCAACCTCAACCCATCCTTACCTGAGGTGGCTTGAATTACATCATAATCTTCTTTGGTTAGAAACTTTTTCATTAATTCTTGGGCATTTAGGTCATCATCTATCACTAAAATTGAAAAAGAATTGGAATCTTTATTTATGACAGAGGAAGTTAGTTTTTCCGTGACCTTTTTTGGATCAATAACTAGTTTAGGAATTGATACAGTAAAAGTTGTACCCTCATTAATAACGGATTTTAGGCCAATATCACCTCCCATCATCTCAGCAAACATTTTTGTAATGGTTAGACCTAAACCTGTTCCCCCAAATTTTCTTGTTGTTTTTTCGTCTGCTTGGGTGAAAGGTTGAAAAACTTTGTCAACTTGCTCTGGAGTCATACCGATCCCTGAGTCTGAAACTTGAAAGTCTAAAATTAATTTATTTTTTGGATTATCATTTACAACAATATTAATGTTACCTTCTTTAGTGAATTTAGTAGCATTACTCAAAAGATTTAGCAATATTTGTCTTATTTTCGTCATATCAGCTGATATATTTTCTGTTTCTGTTTTTATTTGAAGCTTAAGTTCATTCTTGTTTTTTTCAACGAGTGGTGTAATTGTAGCTACAACTTCATTCAAAATCTTTTCCAAATTAAACTCTTCAATAAATAATTCCATTTTTCCGGATTCTACTTTTGATAAATCTAATATATCATTAATAAGACCAAGTAAATGTTTGCCTGAGCTGTTGATTTTATCTAAATCTGGAATAAAGTCTTCATTTTCATCTTCAGCATCTTCTATAAGCATCTCACTGTATCCGATTATTGCATTTAAAGGTGTCCTTAGTTCATGACTCATATTGGCCAAAAATGTACTTTTTGCCTCATTAGCTGCTTCCGCTGCTTTCTGAGATTCTACTAGATCTTTATTTTTTTCTTCGAGGGCTAACCGTGCTGCTTTATCTTTTTGTTGAGCTGTTATTCTTAATTTTTCATTAAATTCTTTCTGTTTTACATATCTTCTAGTAGTCGAGTATAAGATATAAAATATTCCTGAAAAGAAACTTAAAATTGGGAGAAGGTAATTAAAACGAAAATACCATGGCAATAATACAGCAAATACTACACTCTCGGGTTGAGAGTAATTTAGATCTCTATCAATAGCCTGAACTTGAAATTCGTACTCTCCACTATTAACAGGAATCCAATCAACTTCATTTCCTTTGAAAGGTTTGCTCCATTCCTCATTATGACCAATAATCCTATATCTATACTTTTGTTTTTCTTGTATTGTATTGTAATTAGCAGCACTAAAAGTAAATCTGATTCTATAATTTGTTTGTGTTTTTAAATCCTCAGTTTTACTTTTAGAAATTTGGTATTTCTTTTGGGGTGTAGTTACGGTTGAAATATTTACCATTCCTACATTTTTACTGGGTGTATATTGGGAAATTCCCCTGTTTGTTCCAAAAAAATATTTCTCATCCGATATAGAGGCAATAGTATTTATTGTATTTCCAATGAGACCATCTCTTGAATCAATAGAACCCCAAATTTCACCATCATAAAATGAGACTCCTGCACCAAAGGTACCTACCCAAATCCTATCCTTACTATCAACGTAAACATCAAATGTTTCAGAGTGTGCTAGTCCATCTTCAACATCAAAGTGCTCCATATTTTTGCCATCATACTTAAATACTCCACCTCCATCAGTACCTATCCACATATTATTTTCAGAGTCAAAATCAATATCTTGAACTCTGGTATCAGTTAATCCATCTTCTTTTGAAAGTGTTTTAGACTTTCCTCCCTTGAAAATTGTAACACCAATAGTTGCTTGTGCAATAACTATAGATCCATCTTTACTCGCATAAACATCTGGATCATTTTGCGCGGTAATTTCGATACCATCTTTTTCATCGTATGTTATAAATTCAGCACCATCAAATGAAGATAAGCCTTTCGAAGTTATAAACCAGACAATTCCATTCTTATCAATAGTAATTGAGGCAACGTTTTCATCTGGCATTCCATCAGTTTCAGTATAGTTTTTAAATTCCTTTCCATTAAACATGGAGATTCCTCTATTTGTGGCAATCCATAGATTTCCGTAATTATCGAGACTGAGATCCCTCACATCGTTACTCCTCAGGCCATTTTCAATGGTATATACTTTTTTAAGCTTTTCATTTTTAATCTCAAGAATACCCTGTCCTGAAGTGCTTATCCAAAGCTTCTGTTCTGAATCAATGAGCATTTTAGTTTTAAGCGCATCAGGTATACTATCTTTTTTGGTAAGGTTTCTGATTGAGGACGGGTCATATTTCCAAGCGCCATAATTATAACCTGCAAACCAATACATGCCGTCTTTAGATTTTGAGATATTATAAATTGCTGTTAGTGACTTATCTCCACCAGCTCTTACAGGATCCAGTTTGTAAAAAGTTCCATCTTCTCTTAATTTGGAGATGCCCCGCTGAGTAGCAACCATTATATCACCATTATCATCAAAATAAATATCATTAACTGTTCTGACATTTAACCCACTTAGCCTAGAACTATTTTTAAATGTCATACCATCGTATATTGCTATTCCATTATTTGTTGCAATCCATATTTCTCCCTTTGGAGATCTAACTATTTTATTTATTGTGTTTGATGGAAGCCCATCGTTCAGTGTAAATGTTTTAAATCTTTTTCCATTATAAAAAACTAATCCAAAATTTGTTCCTATCCACATATTTTGGCCCTCGGATAAAATATCTCTAACTATCCCACTTCCCATTCCATCTGCATAGTCATAATTTATAAATTGGTCTCCGTCTAAAATTGTTAAACCAGCAGACCCTCCGAACATTATTCTACCATATTCATCTTCTTCTATATCTATAATACTCTGAATTGGTACCTCCTCAGAGTAGTAGTATGGAGTTATGTTCATTTCCGGATCTATTTTAACTAAACCAAGATCAGTACTTTTGGTTGTGAATGCACCTGCCCAAATATTTCCTTTAGAGTCTTTAAATAATCTTCTTATTGGACTAGATGGTATACCATCCTTTGGAGTTAAGTTTTTCATCTTAATTCCATTAAAAATAGAAATACCAGTCCAACATGCAAACCAGATATTATTATTATCATCAATGAGAATATCGCTAACCCAGTTGCTTAGTAGTCCATCAAGGTAATCAATATTCTCCCATCTGCCCCGATCAGGGGTTGGAGTTTTAAAGTCAACATTAAGATAATTTTGTTTTCCTGGTCTTATATTAAAAATCCTACGATTACCATTTTTATTTTTTAAATAATAATCTTTGTCAGCAAAAGAGACGAAAAGTTCATATTTTCCATAAGGTAAATTCTCAAACTTGAAACTACCATCTATATCAGCCGTTTTTACCTCCATCGGAAGGCCTCTGCTATCACCAATTAAATTTGCACGAATTTTTGTGCCCGGTTGGGGATTTTTACCATCTAAGGATAATACTTTTCCCTCAATATATGGCACTTTACTTAACTTAATTTTATAATTATTCCTTGACCCGGGTTGAATATTTTCTAAAATCATACTAGCGTATTGTTCATCTCTGCCTTGAGCAAACAAAATAAAATCTTCCCTATCACTTCTTAGTCTAAAAGCTCTCTCAGCATATCCATTAATATCAGTAGATCCGCTACTTTGCAGGTAATCATCTCCTCTGATCGCAAAAGTAGCAAAAGGTATGGGTTTTTCATTCTCATCAATAAGCTGGATAGTTAATTCTACTCTATTTTCATTAAATAGGTAATATCCAAAACCAAACTGATCAGAATTTTTTATCGATATGACAACTTGATTCTCTCCTTTTTTAATATTTCTTCTAAAAATAACCTTTGATTGTTCACGCAGTTTTTCGATTTCTTCACCATTTAAATAAACTAACTTACTTTTTGTATTATAAAACCATCCTGAAACTGAAGCCTCTATATCATCATTAGAAAATACTCTCGCAAAACCAATTAAATAATCATTCTCCTTGATATCTTTATATAACTGTGCTACAAAATTAGCATCGCTCCCTGCAATCGCATCTTTGATTGGATAACTCTTTCCATTGTATATGAATTCTGATTCGTTGCCTATTCCATTTTTGACTATTTGATCTAATATGTCTTTATGATCCTTAGTTGATTTGATTGGTCCTATATATGACCAATTCATTATTCTAGGATCTATATCAATGCTGTTTATATTTTCTTCTCTACTGTATACTACTGTTGAAAGAATGAGAATTGTTTTGAAAATAACTTTCACTATGTATAATTCTCCTTAATAAAATTAAAAAGTACCACAGATATTTGAGTATATACTACTTCATTTACTTTTAGATGAAATGAAAACAAGATGGAAAAGTTTAAAAAATATTTGCAAGATATCCTAAAAGGAAGTTATCACATTAATTTTTTTCGTATTTAGCAAGAAAATCACAAGTATCTTTAATTGTCTGTTCAATCGGTATAGGATTGTAACCTAGAATTGACTTTGAAGTTTCTGTATTGAAATTGACATCAACTCCAAGAAGAGGTTTGACAGGTTTAATTGTTTTATCAAAATTTGCTAAAAACTTTACCAAAAATACAGGTGGAGTAAAAGTTGGAGCTTTATGACCATGTTTATTTAACATTTGACATACTTCTTTTACCCAGTATGCATTCTCAGTTATTATCATCCTCTTACCGATTGATTTATCATTTTCAAGTGCGGATATGTGCATTTTAGCTACATCGCGAACGTCACACACGCCATGCTTTAAGGGAGGCGCTACTGGCATTTCTTTATTTATCAGCATTAACATGTATTCCATGGATCCTCTTCTTACTGGAGCGCCTATTCCGGGACCAAGCACGACTGAGGGTAGTATAGTTGTTAATTTTATGGAATCATTCTCAGCGACAAAATCCCAGGCAGCTCTTTCTTTTAATGCCTTTCCCTTTGTATAGGCATCTAAATTGGTATCAGATAAATTAGTCCAATTACTTTCATCAATATATCGAACCGTATCTTCAATGGTCGAATCCATCCAAATTGAAGCAACCGATGATGTTAATACTATTCTCTTTATCCCATTTTCTTTTGCATATCGAAAAACCCTTAATGCTCCATCTTCATGAGGACCTGTTAATTCTTTTTCTCCACCCTCGTAACTCATTGGAAAAGGTCCTGCTACATGAATAATTGCATCACAACCTTTAATTGCATCGTCCCATCCATCATCCTTTAATAAATCAGCCTCAAAGATTTCAATTGAAATATCTTTCTTTAAATGTTCTTTTAAATCAGATATAATTTGTTCCGACTTGCTTTTATCGCGAACAGTAGTTCTTACGGTGTATTCTTTGTCAATTAATTGAGCGATGACATGTTTTCCGATAAAGGAGGTTCCTCCAGTTACTAATATATTTTTCAACTCTTTTAACTCCTGATAACTTTCAAATTGCAATTAAAATTAAATAATTGTCTGAAAAAATAAAATATATTTAAAACTTAAATACTCGCCATTCGTAACTGAACTGAACAACTAAAGGGGTTAATATATCGAATTACATACTCGCAATAGATAAAATGAATATTGTTCATACTCAGATTGAATAATTAAAATATTCTAAGAGAAAATTAATTCAGACCTTCGCGTGTCAAAAGAGCCTCAACTTTTGGTTCCCTGCCTCGAAATGCTTTGTAAAGCTTCATAGGGTGTTCTTTATTTCCCTGAGATAATATATTATCCCTAAAGGATTTAGCAGTATCTCGGTTGAAGATTCCATCTTCTTTAAATTTCTCAAAGGCATCTGCATCTAAAACCTCGGCCCATTTGTATGAGTAATAGCCAGCAGAATAGCCACCTGCAAAGATGTGACTTAGCTGTGTTGAAATCGATGCTTTTGGTGTGTCGGGATTTCTTAAAAGTGTTTTATTGATGGCTTCATGTTCGAATTTATCAACATTATCCACATCATTATCATTCCCAAACCAGGCCATGTCTAAGTACCCAAAGGTTAATTGCCTTAGGCAATTTGAGCCAGACATAAAATTTTTTGATTCTTTTATTTTAATAATGAAATCTTCAGGTATGATTTCGCCTGTTTTATAATGTTTTGCAAATAGCTCAAGAGTGTCTTTCTCTTCCACCCAATTTTCCATTATTTGTGAGGGCAGTTCTACGAAATCCCAAAATACAGATGTTCCAGAAATTTGTTGATATTTCGTATTGGATAAAAGTCCATGTAAACAATGTCCAAATTCGTGAAAGATGGTCTTTACCTCTGAAATAGTAAGCAATGATGGTGCACTATCTGTTGGTTTTGAGAGATTGCAGGTTAAGGATATGTGAGGTCTAGAAATTTCTCCTTTGAACATACCCTGAGACCTCAGTGGATTCATCCATGCACCGCCTCTTTTTGTCTCTCTTGGGAAAAGGTCTTCATATAAGATCCCAACATGATCTCCATTATCCTCACTAACCTCAAAAACCCTTACGTCATCATGCCAAGTTTGTACATTATCTAGTAACTTAAATTTTAAACCATACAATTTTTCAGCAACTTTAAAAGCGCCCTTCATTACCTCTTCAGACTGAAAGTAAGGCTTTAAATCATTCTCATCAAAATTATATATATCTTGCTTTAACTTTTCAGTATAATAAGAAATATCCCAAGACTTTATTTCATTAATATTATCTAATTTTTTTGCAATATTAGAAATATTTTTAAGATCTTCTTTGGCATGACTAATACATGAATTATACAAGTTATCTAAAAGATCAAAGATTCGTTCCTGCTTTTCAGCCATTCTTTTCTCAAGTATGTAATCAGCATAGTTTTTATATCCTAAAAGCTTGGCTCTCTTGTGTTTTAGCTTTGCTATCTTTTTACAGAGTTCATTATTATCATGTTTACCACCGTTACATTTAGTCGTTACTCCAAAATGCACCTTTTTTCGTAATTCTCTTTTTTTAGAATATTTTAAAAAAGGGGAAAAACTAGGAAATTGGCCGGTAATTAGCCATTTATCTGATTCTCCTTTTTCTTTTGCCGCTAGTTTTGCAGAGTCAATTACAATGTTCGGTAAACCATCAAGATCTTCCTTATTCAACCATAATTCAAATTCATTCGTGGCATTTAGCACATTATTTGAGAATTGCGGTGATAAAGTAGATAGTTCCTTATCTACTTTCCTTAGCTCGTTTTTTTTCGTTTCTGATAACCCAGCACCGTTTCTCAAAAAATCTTTATAAATAATATCTAATATTCGCAAATCCTCCTTGTCATTTAAACTGTGTTTATTTTCATAAACAGTCTTAATTCTATTAAATAATCTTACATTTAAATAGATATTG
>MDTE01034520.1_pt1 | contig 10004 bp, 7 predicted proteins | sample 811231 | NCBI WGS metagenome assembly MDTE01 (sample SAMN05326651, study PRJNA326480) | marine metagenome | isolation source: seawater | place: Indian Ocean: Red Sea | collected 2010 | reverse complement strand
ATAAGTTAAAGAGTAACTCGGATTTATATGAATATCAAAAGAAAGATTTGGAATCATTTGATTTCCAAGTAGGAGATGATGATAAATATGAGGCTATTTATAAAATCATAAGTGAATCGAAGGATATTATAGAGTCTGTGAATTTAGTATCTCAAGCAATCCTTGGGGATAATGGGGTAACTAATATCTTATCTAGTGTAAATCAGAAACTCCAAAAATTTACTGATTCTAATGAAGATGTATCTAATATTAGAGATAGAATAGAAAAAATTAATATTGAAATGAATGATTTAGGCTTTGAATCAGAAAATCTTATAAGTTCGATACAATCGAATCTAGAAAATATAGAAAATGTAGAAGAAAAAATCCTTAGCATTAGAAGCTTCAAAAAGCAGTATGGGGGAAGTGTTGAAAGTGTGCTTAACTATAAAGATTTTCTTAATAACTATTCTAATAAAATAGAATCCCTGATTGGCGAAATTGAAGAGCTTAATAGAGAAATAGTAAAAAAAGAAGAAGAATTGGAAATGTCTGCTCAAAAGCTATCTGCTATTAGGAATTTGAAATCAAAAGAGCTCATTAAAGATATTAATAGAGTATCAAAGGAATTGAATTTAGAAGAATTTAGATTTGATGTTAGATTTATGAAAAACTACTCTCTGACAATAAATGGCCATGAGACTTGTGAGTTTTTTATTAAAACAAATGCGGGGGAAAGTTTCAAACCTCTTAAAGATATTATTTCTGGGGGTGAGTTATCTAGGGTAATGATGGCTATGAAGCTTATTTTAAGCTCTGGTACAAAAAATAAAATATATGTATTTGATGAAATCGACACAGGTTTATCAGGGGAGGCAGCAATCTCAATTGCTGATTTATTGAAGAAAATTAGTTTAACAAATCAGTTGTTGTGTGTTTCACATTTACCGCAAATTGCTTCTCGTTCGGATTGTTTCTTTTATATATATAAAGAAAATATTAAAAAAAGGACAGTTTCTAGATATAATATATTGGAAGGGGATAAGAAAATTAAGTATATATCAAAGATGATAAGTGGGGAACAAGTAACTCCCGAATCAATTAAATATGCAACAACAATGGTGAATCGGTAATGGATAGTTTTCATATAAAGGGAAATAATAAATTTTCAGGAAGTGTTAGGGTTAGTGGTGCAAAGAATGCGGTGCTTCCACTGATGACAGCATGCCTTATTTATCCTGGAAAATATAAATTAAACAATGTTCCTAATCTCGCAGACACCCGTACAATGATTAAGCTTCTTGAAATTATTGGATGTAAAACTAGCTATGAGAATGAAACCTTGCATATTGATTCAAATAATTGCGATAACCCAAATGCCCCCTATGAATTAGTTAAAACGATGAGAGCATCTTTTTATGTTTTGGGGCCACTTATTTCTAGATTTTCATATTCAAAGGTGTCTTTACCAGGAGGGTGTGCTTGGGGTCCTCGTCCTGTGGACTTCCATATTAAAGCATTGAAAGAAATGAGTGTTGATGTACAGCTTAAGGGCGGTAATATAGTTGCAAAAGGAAAGCCCAAGGGAGCTGAAATTACTTTTTCTAAAAAGAGTGTAGGGGCAACCGGTAATGTTGTTATGGCTGCTGCGAGAGCACAGGGAATTACAGTTATTAATAATTCTTCATTAGAGCCTGAGATACAAAGTCTTTGCGAATTCCTGCAAAAGATAGGTGTTGAAATTGATGGTTTGGGAACTGATCAAATAATTATTAAAGGTAATGATAGTATAGAAATTGATAATATGGAATATGATATTATCCCAGATAGGATAGAGGCTGGTACATTTCTAATTGCAGCGGCAGCTGTTGGGGGAGATTTAAAAGTTTTGAATTGCAAACCTGGCCATTTAGAAATTATAATAAATCTTTTGAAGGATGCTGGATGCAGTATTAACATTGGTAATAACTTTGTGGAAATCAGTTCACCTGAAAAAATTAAAGCTGTTGATATGGAAACTCTTGAATATCCAGGGTTCCCTACAGATTTGCAGGCACAATGGATGGCCCTAATGTGTATCGCTGACGGGACCTCAACTATTACGGAAAACATATATAATGATAGGTTTACACATATCGCAGAATTAAATAGATTTGGTGCCGATATAAGTCTACAAAAAAATATAGCTACGATTTCCGGTGTTGATAGTCTGTATGGTGCCCCTGTTATGTCAACAGATATAAGGGCAAGCGCTTCATTGATTATTGCGGCATTAATGTCTAGTGGGGAAAGTAGCATATCTAGAATATATCATATAGATAGAGGTTATGATAAGATAGAAGATAAGCTTTCAACTTGTGGAATGGATATTAAACGAGAAAGAAATGAGTTATTTTAGTTTTGAAATATTTTGTTACAACAAAAGTTTGACTTTTGTTTGACTTATTAATGAATTGTTCATAACTTTTATGTAGAATTTACTTAAGGAAATTAAAACAAGGAGTGTTAAAATGAAAATCTTATCAATTATATTATCTGGATCTTTAGTTCTATCATCTTTATTTGCCGATAATGCAATAAGTATGTCTAAGGATTCTGATAAGGTAAATGTTGTGTTGAAATCTAATGAAGATGTTTATGGTATCCAGTTTGATGTGACTTATGATCCATCAGTTGTCTCTGTTAATGAAGATGCTATAACATCTCTTCCAAATACATATGCAAAAGTTAAAGAAGATGGCCTATTAAGAGTTGTTATGTTTAGCTTAACAGGTGAAAAATTACTTGATGCAGATATGTTAGATTCTGCGAATTTAATGGGTTTAATATTTGACTCAGTATCAGATAGAAATGAAGCTTCAACTATTGAAATTAGTAATGTTATTGTTGCTGGTTATAATGGTAAAGAAGTTATTTTGGATTCTCCTACAGCTTCTTTTGGATTTGAGTCAAACTCAGAGATACCTGCTACGACAAGTTTATCTGCTAATTATCCTAATCCATTCAATCCAAGTACTACATTTGACTTTAGTTTGAGTAAGTCAGGTATGGTTACACTTTCTATTTTTGATTTAAATGGAAAGTTGGTTAATCAGTTGGTGTCTGATTATAAAAATCCTGGTAATTATAGTGTTACTTGGAATGGTACTACAAATTCTGGTACACAAGTTGCTTCTGGTGAGTATATTATGCAAATGGTTGCTCCTGGATTTTCTGATACAAGAAGGATGACACTACTTAAGTAAGGCATAATTAAAAAAAATTAAAACATCCCTTGTTTTGAGCCCTCATGTTTTACATGAGGGCTTTTTGTTTCTTTATCTTGTTTGGAAAAAAAATATCAAATAATATATTCATAATTATGGTGGCTTTAAATTTATGGACTTAAAAATTGTAATTATTGGCGCTGGTGAAGTTGGATTTAATTTGGCAAAATCTTTGTCAAAACAAAATTATGATATTACAGTTATTGATATTGATTCAAAAAAATGTTTAAAAGTTAAAAATACTTTAGATGTACATGTTATTGAAGGAGATGGGTGTTCTCAGCGTGTTCTACAAAGTATTGGAATGAATGATGTAGATTATTTGCTTGCACTTACGGGAATAGATGAAATTAATTTAGTTTCATCCCAGATATCTAAAAAAATAGGTGCCAAACATGTTATTTGCAGGTTGAGGAATACTGAGTATAGTCATAAAGATGCCATAGCGACAGCTAATGAATTTGGAATTGATCATGTCGTTTATCCTGAAAAAGCTGCCCAAGCTGAGATTGAACATTTAGTAAGACAATCTTCAGCTGTTGAAGTACAGGAGTTTATGGATGGCAATATTGTACTTGTTGGAGTAGATTTGGAATCGTCCTCTCCATTAATAGGTAGGAGTGTGGAAAATATTGTAATATCTAATCCATATGTAAATCATAGTACGGTAATGATCAATAGAGATGATAATTTTTTCATTCCCAAGAAAACAGATTTATATCAAAAAAATGATCATGCTTATTTTATTGGCCGGAAGAAAGATATTGATAGTATACAATTAATGGCCGGGAAACCTTCTTTTAATGTTTCTAATATTATTATTCTAGGAGCAGGTAAGATTGGGCGATTATTAGCTAAATCACTACAACATGACTATGATGTGAGAATTGTTGAGACAAATGAAGAGAAAGCAAAAATAATCGGATCTAAGCTATCAGATTCTCTTATGCTTATTGGCAATGGTTTAGATATAGATTTTTTAGAATCCGAAAATATATCTGATGTAGATTGTTTTATTGCTGCAACTGAAAATGAGCAAACTAATATGCTAGCTTCCTTGTTGGCAAAACAGTATGGTGCAAAGCAAGTTGTTTTGCATATAAATACTACAAATTATTTGAAAGCTGTTCGGAGAATTGGAGCTGATGCTATTATAAGTAAAAATATTTCTGCAGTTAATGAAGTATTAAAAATAATCAGATCAGACCAAGACCAACTCCCTGTTTATAGATTTGATGATATAGAGGTTGAGGCTATAGATTTAGTTGTTAACACTAATTCTAAATATTTAACTAAAGGCTACACAGTTTCTAAAATTGAGGAGCAGGGAAGTTTGGCATGTATTATCCGAGATGGGGAATATATAGTCCCAGATTTCAGAACAGAAGTTTTAGAGAATGATGAATTATTAATTTTTGCAAAACCTAAAAATGTGAGTGATATAGAATCTTTATTTAATTAAATGTTATTAAAAAAACCTATAATAAATATATTGGGTTATATATCTTTATTTTTGGGAATATCCATGTTTCTTGTTTCCTTGTTTCCATTAATAAATGGCCAGCCTGATTTACATGCATTTTTAATTTCAGGTATTGTTACTATTTTTATTTCTTCTATCACACTTTTTTTTACAAGAGAAATTGAAACTTATGATATATCCTTAAAAGATGGTTTTTATATAGTCACAATAGGATGGATCCTTGCTGCTATTTTTTGTTCCTTACCCTTTTATTTATCTCCTCAATTTTTCCCTACTTTTGCTGATGCTGTTTTTGAGTCAATGTCTGGTATAACAACAACTGGTGCCACGGTGCTTTCCGGTAAGAATATAGGAGAGATGTCAAATGGGTTACTGTTTTGGAGAAGTTTTATTCAATTTATAGGTGGGATGGGGATAATTCTTTTTAGCATTGCGATACTGCCTCTTTTAGGCAAGGGGGGGGTGCAGTTATTTAGGGCTGAAGTTGCTGGGCCAAATGCAGATAAAATAACTCCTAGAGTTAAGCAAACTGCGAAATATTTATGGTCTATATATTTGATTCTTATTTTTGCTGAAATTATAATTTTATATTTAGAAGGATTAATTTTTGATATTGATAATATGAGTTTATTTAATGCTGTTTGTCATTCAATGACAACTATAGCAACAGCTGGTTTTTCTACACTTCCAAATGGCATAAATGATTTTAACAGTACAATTGTTGAATTAACTATTGTGATTTTTATGCTACTAGGGGCAACAAACTTTACTTTACATTACCTCTTTTTATTTAAAGGGAAATTTGAGTATACGAAGGATCGTGAAATACGCTATTATCTGGGCATTCTACTGTTAATGTTTATTTTAATTTTTTCAAATTTGTTTTCAACTTTTGGATTCTCTAGTTTTAGCCATTCTTTATTTAATACAGTTTCAATTTTAACTACAACTGGATATAGTGTTGGGAATTATGAAAGTTGGCCATCTTTGTCAAAACTTTTAATATTTATTATGTTTTTTATTGGAGGAACTGCTGGTTCAACAGCTGGTGGAATTAAAATCATGAGAACTATTTTAGTTTTTAAATATATAAGATCTGAGGTTAGTAAAATGATGCATCCAAAGGGAGTATACCCTATAATGATTGGAAAAAATTCTATTCCTGATGATGTTGTAAGAAACACCTTAGGGTTTTATTTGTTCTATATTTTTATTTTTGTTATAGGTTCTGTTGTATTTGCTTTAAATGGAGAAAGTGTAGTTACGGCAGTTTCTGCCTCCGCTGCTTCTATTGGTAATATTGGCCCAGCATTTGGAGATGTTGGCCCACTTAATAGTTGGGGGGGATTGAATCCTTTTTCAAAATTTACAGCTTCTTTTTGTATGCTTTTAGGGAGACTCGAAATATTTACTGTAATTGTTCTATTCACTAAAACTTTTTGGAAAAAATAAATGTCTATTAAAAAAGAAATAATCAATAAAACTGTTTTGTTAACTATAAACAGACCTGAAAAATATAATGCTCTAAACATAGCTACAGTTGAAAATCTTGGAAATGAAATAGTCCAAGCCCAGGGAGATGATTCAATTCGCACTATTATTTTAACAGGATCTGGAGACAAAAGTTTTGTATCAGGTGCAGATATAAAAGAAATGGAAGCATTAGATTCAGTTGGAGCTAAAGAATATTCCCTTAGTGGGCATAAGCTGATGGGTCTTATAGAAAATAGCGAAAAGCCTGTTATATGTGCGGTAAATGGCTTCGCATTTGGTGGAGGCTGTGAACTTGCGATTGCATGTCACATTAGATATTGCTCCGAAAACACATTATTTGCTTTGCCTGAGGTAGGATTAGGTCTTTTGCCAGGTTGGGGAGGGACACAAAGGCTTAAAAAAATAGTTGGTGTAGGAATTGCAAATGAATTAATACTATCAGGAAAACATATAAATGCTGACAGGGCATTAAATATAAATTTAGTAAGCAAAGTTGTTCCTCTGGATACTTTGATTGATCAATGCTTAGAGTTATCATCTAAAATCAATTCTAACGGACCTATAGCACTTAAAAATTGCATTTCTTTAGTGAATAATGAAAAAGTAGTATATAATGATGAAATTGAATTATTCTCTGAATTATTCTCTACAGCTGATACTAAAGAAGGATTATCTGCATTTATTCAAAAAAGAAAGGCTGATTTTAAAAATAAATAGTTCTTTATGAAAAATATTGATATCAATATGATTAGAAATTTTTGCATTATTGCACACATAGATCATGGAAAATCAACCCTTGCAGATCGATTGTTGGAGTATACTGGGATGTTATCTGAGAAGGATATGAAAGATCAAGTCCTTGATGATATGGATTTAGAAAGAGAAAGAGGGATTACAATTAAATCTCATCCAATTAAAATGAATTTTAAGCATAAAGATAATAAAATATATACTTTTAATTTGATTGATACACCTGGCCATGTAGATTTTACATATGAAGTATCTAGAAGTCTTGCTGCTTGCGAGGGCACTATTTTGGTTGTTGATGCCGCCCAAGGAGTTGAAGCTCAAACAGTAAGCAATGCATATCTTGCAATTGAAAATGATTTAACGATTATTCCAGTAATTAATAAGATCGATATGAAAAATGCGGATATAGAAGATACTAAAAAACAAATTTGTGAATTGATAGGATGCGATGAAAGCGAAATATTGACTTGTAGTGCCAAGGATGGGACAGGAATTGATAAAATTATTGAAAAAGTTATTTCTGATGTTCCTCCACCTGAAACAAGTTTAGTGTCTGGTTCTCGTGCATTAATATTTGATTCAATTTTTGATCAGTATAGAGGAGTGGTGGCATATGTTAAGGTTGTTGATGGAACCTTTTCTAAAGGTAATAAAAGTAAATATTTCTCTAATAATTTTTCTCATGATATAATAGAAGTGGGGCATTTAAAATTAACTAAAGAGCCAGCTGAATCTATATCTGGAGGAGATGTGGGTTATGTTATTATTAATACCAAAGAAGTATCAGAAATTAGTGTAGGTGACACTATGACTCATCATACCAATATTGCAAATGAAGCTTTGCCTGGATATAGACCAATAAAGCCTATGGTTTTTAGCGGTGTGTATCCTATCGATACTAATGATTATGAAAATTTAAGGACAAGTTTAGATAAATTAATTTTAAATGATTCATCTCTTACATATCAACCTAATAATTCACAGGCACTTGGCTTTGGTTTTAGGTGTGGATTTTTAGGCCCCTTGCATATGGAAATTGTTCAGGAACGATTAGAGAGGGAATTTAATATGGATTTAATTACTACATCTCCAAATGTTAAATATAAAATTAAAACCACTACAGGTGAAGAATTAACAATTGACAATCCATCTGAGATTCCTGATCCTACAAATATCTCAGAATTCATAGAACCTTATATAAATGCTGAAATTATCACTCCAAAAGATTATATAGGAAATATAATGAAGCTCTGTTTGGATAGAAGGGCTGAGTATATTGCTACTAATTATCTTTCAGAAAGTAAAGTACAGCTTATTTTTAAAATGCCATTATCTGAAATTATATATGATTTCTTTGAATATCTAAAAGCAACATCTCAAGGATATGCTACATTAGATTATGAAGTTGTTGATGGGAAAAATGAAAAATTAAGAAAATTAGATGTTAAGGTGGGTGGTGAGATAGTAGATGCATTAAGTATTATAGTTCATGCAGACAATGCATATAAGCATGGATCCCAATTATGTAAGAAACTTAAAGAACTTATACCTCGACATCAGTTTGAAATTCCTATTCAGGCAGCGATTGGAAATAAAATAATTTCTCGTGAAACTGTAAAAGCATTACGAAAGAATGTGACAGCGAAATGTTATGGTGGAGATATTACTAGGAAGAGAAAATTATTAGAAAAACAGAAAAAAGGTAAAAAAAGAATGAAAAGAATTGGAACCGTTGATTTACCCCAAGAAGCATTTTTGGCTGTTTTAAAAATGGATGAGAGTTGATTAAATTTAATTATGTATCCTGAAATATTTAGATATGGAGATTTTGTAATTTCGTCATTTGGCTTAATGATGGTTGTAGCCTTTGTTACATGTAATTATATTCTCAGAAAAGATTTAGTTAAATATGGATATGATTTTAATATTGCAGATGATATAATTTTTAGAGCTGCTATTGGTGGGATTATTGGAGCTAAACTCTATTATATTTTAGAGAGTGGGGGAGCTGAAAATTTAGAGGGGATTTATAATGTTTTTTATGGGGCAATAACATTATCTTGGGAAACTTTTTATCATCGAGGTATTATGGTTTTTGGCTCTGGCTTGGTTTTCCTAGGAGGTTTGATTGGAGGGTTGTTTTCTGTTACTCATTATCTTAAAAAAAAATCATTAGATTGGTTTGAGTTTTCAGATTATGTAGCCCCTTTACTTGCCCTGGGGCATAGTATTGGTCGTATAGGTTGCTTGCTCGTTGGAGACGACTATGGCCGGCCAACTGATCTTCCTTGGGCTATTCCTTTTGGAAATGGGCTTCCTCCATCAACGGTAGAAAATATTACAAATATGGGTTATGAATTTGCGAATAGATTATCTCCTAATATGGTTTGCAGTGTCCATCCTACTCAAATATATGAGTGTGTTTTATATTTTATTATATTTCTATATTTGAGACACCTATTCAAACATAAAGATTTTGATGGCGAAATATTTTTTAATTATTTGTTTTTGGTTGGCTTATCTCGTTTTTTAGTTGAATTTTTAAGATTAAACCCTAGATATTATTTTGATTTATCTGGAGCTCAATATATTTCAATTATTATGATGATTTTGGGAACAGTTTTCCACTATTTATTAAGAAAAAATAAACAAAATGAAGCCATATAATTGTTATATATGTAATTCCCATAGTAATAAACCCTATGTAACAATAAAAGATAGTCTAAATATTTATTCATTCACAATTGTAGAATGCGACTGTGGTTTTTGCTATGTAAATCCTAGGCCTTCTGAAGAAGAACTAAATAAATACTATTCTACGGAAAATTATCTTCCACATTCAAAAGGAAAAGGTTTACTTTTTTTAATATATAGAGTTGTCCAAAAAGTAACTTTTTTTAAAAAGTATATATTGTTACGTAGTTTAACGAACGAAAAAATCACTCATTTAGATTATGGTGGAGGAGATGGGAAATTTTCAATTTATCTCAACTCAAAAAAAAATATTACTTCATCTTTTTTTGATCCATATT
>MDTE01175779.1_pt1 | contig 10006 bp, 13 predicted proteins | sample 811231 | NCBI WGS metagenome assembly MDTE01 (sample SAMN05326651, study PRJNA326480) | marine metagenome | isolation source: seawater | place: Indian Ocean: Red Sea | collected 2010 | reverse complement strand
TTGCACTTCGCCGTTATCCAGCAGGACCTGTGCCGTGGTGGCCACATCATTGAAGATGCAGAAGCCGCTCCCGAATCCGGGATGGGCATGATGGGTTCCGCCGGCAAGGTGACAGGCGATGCCGTGCTGCAGTGCCAGGCGGGCCGTCAGCAACGTTCCTCCGACGGATAACCAGGTGCGCTGCACCAGTGGCCGTGTAGCAGGAAGCCCGATTCGGCGCTGTTCCTGGCGGCTGAGTTGATCACGGCTGAAGGCCTGGTGATACGTGCGCTGGTGGATGCGTTCCAGATCGCGTCGGGCGATGCTCAGGGGGCGGCGGATCTGCTGCTCCTGCAGCACCTGCTCGTCGAGAAGCAAGCGCCGAAGCAACTTGAATTTGGCCATCGGAAAACGATGGGTCGATGGCAGGGGCGCCGAGTAGAGCTCGTGATAGACGGCGTGCAGTGTCAAGGGTCCAGCTGCAGTTGACAGGCTGCGAACTGCTTGTTCACGTCATTGAATCCCCGGGCGATCTTGGCTTTTCCCTCGCGCGGAGTTTTCTGATCGTCGGCCATCTGCTGGAGCACCTCCTGGACCAGGTCATTCGCACGGGCCCGGGACGACGGCTCCATTCAAAGGTCAGGCCAGTTGGCGTTCCATCAGCCAGGCATTGAACCCACTGCCTTCCATTTCCGCGATGCAGTCCTGTTGTTTGCGGAGGTGACTTTGGCGGACACGTGTCAGGCGCTGTCCCTCAAGGCTGGACAGGCCAGCGGCCAGCCGCTGCTGTTGCAGCAGGTCCAGTTCACGGTCGAGATGGTCCATCAGTTTCAGCAGGGAAAACCCGTGTTTGATCTGCTGCTGACTGAGCTTGCTGACGAACCGTCCCATCACATTCTCTTAAGGATCTTTTAACTCTTGCATGATGCGTCGCGCTGGACCCGGGTTTGTTGCGAATGAGGAATGTGTCAACCGCTACCAAAAAATGTTCCTGCGGGCGTCCGCTCCAGATCTGGTGCACAAAAAAGCCCCATGCATCGCACGGGGCCGGGTGATGGGGACTTCTCCATTTTGCATGGTCTGGTCAACACCAGATGTGGTGCCCTCAAGGCGGTTGGGGCTATTTGTACCGCTTGTTTTGCTTGTGATGGATGAGTTTCTTGTCACAGCATCAAGGGATCCAAGACAGAACCGCGCAGGCTGCACCCGCTGCTGCTGCTTGATGCCGATGGACCTGCCATTGATTGGACGCTCCAGGGTCGACCTCAGGACGGGGAGAAACTGCCGCCGTTGATCTGTGAGGATGATGGGAGCAGGAGCTGAAGCAGTACCTCTGTAGACGCAAAATCTTGATGACGCTGCAAAAAGACCCCGAGCACCAGAGTGAATCGTTAACGCCGTATTGCTTCCACCATCGCTACGCTAAGTAAGGCATCGCTGAAACAATGGGCGACAACGTTGAGGTGCATCTGATGAGCTACGCGCGGTTTGTGATCGTTGCGATAGCAACCAACTTTATTGCCTTAACTGTCTGATTGGTTCTTCGATTAAACTTCAACCTATCTAGTTGTTTACCAATCAGTAAAGAGGAAGGTCACCCTCCTGATGGAACGTAAGCAATTTGTCTTGGACAGGATTGTAGACCTGTTAATCCACAAACCTTATAGGGAGGAGAAATGATGTGGCAAAGAAGATTCCCAATATTGAGCGTGGGGCTTAAAAAGTCCTGCTCGAATGTGCACAGACTTTGTTGATTTTCTGCCTTATTTTGCAATTAAAATTAGTCATCAAACCCCATATTTATAATATAGGGTTTGATGAAAGGATATCAGTTAATTGCTGTGAGCTTCTGCGGAAAGTATGGTCGATTGATTGGAATCAAAACCTATAGAGTTATAGGCTTTGCGTACCAAACGATTGTCGGATCAGTCAAGCCTGAATCGGCCAGGGCGGATTCATCAGTCGAGTAAGTTCGTAAACCTGACTCTGTATCAAGTCCTTCAAAGACCGGAACAAGCCCATCAACTGAGTTTGCTTCGGGATAAACTCTAAAATCTCGACCTTCGAAGGTGAAATTATCAGATTCCTTCATTGCGGAGATCTTCTCTGAATCAATTGTCCATATCGTTGCTCCAGTTACTTCATCGGTAAATCTCTTGGTTGCCTTGGATTGCTCATTTTTAGTACTGCTTAGAAACAAGGCCTCTTGATCTCTATATCGCTGAGGCTTGGATTGAAGCTTTGTAAGCTCGTCGGGGAGGGCAGAAAGATATTGTTGATCTTTCTTTTGATCATGAAAACTAAAGACCGGTATTCCCTGGGTTTTGGTTGACAGGACTCCTACAGCGTCTTGCTTTAAACTTGTAAACCACATGTTCCCATCTGGACCCTTCGTAATGCGGTGCATAACTCTTGTGCCAATGTCTGGCAGGTCATAGGTGGTTTGAAAACGACGCCCTTCTTCGTCTACATTTAGTTCTACAAGAGCTTTATCCTGATATTGAAACCAAACTGAATCAGGTGTATGCCCGATGGATCCACCGGCACCTTTATCACGTGTTTCAGTATAGCTATTTATAAATTTCTCGGTAACTGGGTCAAACTGAGCGATTCCTCCCTCGCGTACTGGGTTTTCTGATGAATCAGTTGAATTATCACCTTCGACAGTTGTCCAAATAAAACCGTTAGGACCCTCAAAAATATTGATCGGACGGCTATTGTTGTTCATGTTAAAACCAGTAATCTCGTAAAGCTCAATATTTTCGTCGTCATCTATCTTGCCTATTTCATTTGTGCCAAGATTGACAAACCAGGGTGTTCCGGATTTGTCTAATTTTATGTAAATTGGGCCAGCAGCTCCCCCGGCAAAATCTATACCATTAGTGAAGTTTGGTGCAAAATTCGATCTCGTCTCGAGAGAAAAACTCTTATGCTCATTGTTCGTTATATCGTAATAACCAAGAGTATCGGATGATTTGCCTGCGTACCATTAACGCCCCTTGTCATCAACATCTAAACCATGCGGACCCACCACTCCTTCAACACTTGGGTCATCAAACGCTACGTCGAATTCTTGTAGAATCGTTCCATCAATTGGGTCGATCTCAGCGAGCTTGTCCTGAAATTCTAAGGTAATAAAAAGACGTCCATTCTTGTCAAATTCAATGCCATGAGGGCCAGATCCATCAGGCATGTCCAAGAATCTGACTTTTCCAGCAGTATTAATGTAGCCAATACGATTGTGTAACTGCTGTGAAAAATAGATTAACCCATTTGGACCTGCGGTAATTTCATGTGCATCAACGATAGAGGGATCGTCGTCATCCTTCCTGACGATGTAATCAACGACATGACCTTCCTCTCTGGCTGAAATCTGATTGAGGTATTTCTTAAAATTATTCTTTGACCATTTAGTCCCATTTTTGATTAGTTCTGCATCGGTGGAATTTGAGGAGATTTCAACTGAGGCGCTAGATGTCGTTGAAGAGTGATCGTGCCCAGATGACATGCTTCAAACTATATATTTAATTGAACGTTAGTCATTATTTTTGTATCGGGCAACTGTTCGTCTTGATTCAAATTGTATCCGCTCCTGTTTGGTAGGTATCAAGAAGAAACTGGGTAGCCATTGAGAGGGTCGGATTCTGCTGATCTTCACTTATTCCTGTTAGTCGAGTGTCTTGCCAGAGTTCATTTTTAATTTAAATCTAGCCTGAACTGTTGCGTGAATGTTGTTAGTGTAAGCTGAATTAGTCGTTTAGCTGGCTGTCGTTTTCTTTGAATTTGCATCTATCAAGACTTCTTTTTCTTGGTAATTATTCGATCCATTGACCGAGTGGCAGTGAGTGTGTTTTTTTGGAGAGATGAATCGCGATGGTCAGATCAACCAGGATGGAGTTTGTTTCGGTGAATGCACTTAGTAAGATTTGCCCATGCATTGTTCCCAGGCGTAAGCCTTGTCTTTATAAAAACGATTCATCATTAATGAAGGCATGTCATGTGTATCGGTGCCTCTCAGGAATTCGAATCTGATTTTATCTGCATCTTCATTGTCTAGCACCGCAATCATTCCATGGTGATAGCGCAGGCAGGCTTTTAAGTATTCATTATTGCTGCTTTTGTGATAAAGTACGTCCAAGATGGAAAACGAAGCAATAAAAAGCCAGGCAATGCCAAGAAGCTTAAGCGCAATCAAGCTTGCTGTATTTATCTTCGGCATGGGATGCAAATGATTCTTTTTAACGACTAAATCATTTGCTGGTCAATGTCTTGAATCTTTTATGATTTAGAAATGTCGTAGCGGAAAGTGGTCAGGATCAATCAGCCGCCGGATGTTCACGGCCTGGAGCAGAAGCTACCGTTGATGCAGGCCACCTGAACGCCAGCCCAGGAGTGATACCTTTCCTGAAAGTCACCGTTCCGGCTAAGGCGTACCAATGCGTTCAATGCCTTTGCTTTGATACTCACAGCGGAGGGCTATCTATTAATGCACCATTCTGCAGTGATAAATGGAAACATATAGATGTTAAGTGGCACTATCAATCCCCAAGCCAATCCGACCTCTCTGCCAAGAATTTGAGACCATTTCTTCATGCCCTTTCTTGTTGAATGAGTTGCCCATGTCATGAAAGCTAGTAAGCACAAAACATTGACAGGAGCTCCAGAAAAGAAAGGAAACATCAGACACATTGGCCCCTGGCCATTGATGCTTCCATCTTGAACGCCGGCGCAGCAGAGCGTATACAAGTAAGCCCAAAACATCGAATTACCTAAGGCAAGATAACTGGTGATTCGTAGAAAAGTCATTGATTGATTTTCGATTAGTCTATGTTTGAGTATCCCTTGGTGTATGTCTTTGCCATTGCTTCAGTGTAAGACAGGGTGAATACCGGAGGAATTGTTGGGAGATGGATGGCGACTATTAGTCATCACTTGGCTGGCTTTGCAGAGAACTTATTTAATTGCTCAAATTGCATCCTTCTGATTCCGTCTTCAATAATGCTTCTTTTATTTCTGGCGGGGCTGTTTCCATGTCATAGGGTGAAAGGATGAATTGCTTCATTCAAGCTTTTCCTTCGGGCGTAAGCAGCCCAGCATTGCTCAGCTCACAGGCCCCTATTGCCATCGCATACCAATAAATATATCCGCAAGGATCCTGCTCGTTATCAATTCCTGCATTACAGAAAAGCCGAACTTTTTCGCTATATTCAATCGATTGTGCCTGTGCAGGCATTGAGATAAAAAGCATAGCCAGAACTAGTAATTCTTTCATCATGGAATTGATTTCTATCCTTGTGCTTATTCTAAAGAGTCGATTTGGTGTGTGAGGCTCCCGCCCCGAAAACACACGATCGCCGTTCCCGCTGGGAATCACCTCCCCCATCCGAGGGATTGGTCGAGTGGGTTCCATCCCTTAATCGAGCTACAGGCTCACACCCAGGTGCATCGCCACGATCTTGTCCCGCGCAACTCGGTTGTTAAAAGGGTCAAGCCAGTTCAGCAGCACCTAATTCACGGCAAGCGCACCCAGCTCATCATTGCCCTCAGGCGCCAGCACCTGAAGTTGTCTCTGCTCTGGTCAATCTTGGAGGCGCTGGACTGCAGCTAGAAGCCGACGAGAGTAAGAACGGCCTCTAAGGCTCCAAGCCCCAAGAGGAAGGTGCCCGCGAGCAAGGCAAAGTCTTTTCTGGAGTTAGCCACAGTTGCAACGGTTGCTCCTACGAATTCCAATAGGAAAACCCTAAAGAGAATTGGAGGGCCCAGCATTGAGATCTGTGTCGTTCCCAGATGAGTTATGTAAACCCGCTGTGGTGCAGTGGATGATCCGCCGGATAACAACTTTGGATTAGTTAATTCCTCTCTGTAGAGGTAATAAAGGTGACACAATTCCTTGTTCTGCGTGATCGGCTGAGGTGTTGTTCTTCGATGAACCCGCCTCAGGTGCCCCTTCATCAAAAGTAAGTCGAATTCTTCTTGCCAAACCCTGCCCTTTGCCCTGGCCTGCGTTTGTCCCTGCTTTCGGCGTTGTCCCGATTAAAGACGCCGTTGTTGTCTTTGTGCTGGTTGTCATTGTCCTACTTGCCGTGATTTCCAGCAATCAGTCTTTCAGCCGCTTGGACATCGGATGTTGAGTTTAGAGCTGAGGCTGCAATTATCAGCACTCGTTAAAATTAAAAATGATGATTTTTGGCCTAACAGTTACTGAGCAGGCAATCTTTTGAAAATTGCAGTATGCCTTGATCGCTTTTACCACTAACGATCCCGCCGATGGTCTGCAGTTCGGTGCTGTCGTCAGCGTTTCGGGCGATGAAGAGGAGCGGCTGAGGATTCGAGCTTCTCATGGGCTTTCTCCGCTTTCGCCAGGATCTTTTGTGCTTCCTCGCGAGACAGGCATCCTTCTGCTGCTAGCTGCAGCTGTTCAAGCTTGGCGTGGGCTGTACTTGTCTTCATCTCTTCATAACCTATCCATAACCTTATAGCCCATCTCGCCTGGCTTTCTAGTTGTTCTTGTTACAGCGATTCAACTCACGTCGAGCAGGTCGTGGACCAATGCGGTCTCCTGAGCCTCGAACCCGCTCCTGGCTCCCATCCCTTTTGCTTCTCGTCAGTCGTTGCCCAGCGCCTGCAGCGCTTCTTGAGGTGTCAGGTCGGTTTCAAGGGAGACAGGGTTAAGCCGCTGGTTGCTCTCAACAAAAAAGCCGCCCTTGCGGACGGCTCAGAATCCAGCTGGGAACTGGCTTTCGATCGCATCGGGGAGACAGGATTCGAACCTGCGGCATCTTGCTCCCAAAGCAAGCGCGCTACCAAACTGCGCCACTCCCCGGGCGCTTTCCGAGATTAGCGCTTAGCCCGTATCCAACAGGTAATGGACCACGGCGGCACGGTGGTCTGCATCGACACCCTCCTTGTCGATGGGACCGCACACCTCATCGGGTACCCGGTGGATGCGGGTGAGGGGTTTGACTTCGTAGGTCTCTCCCTCTGATGGGCCGCCATTCTTGCTGCGGTCCCAGACCTGCTGAGCATCGCCGCGGTACAGCCCGACGATCTGGCCGAGGTGGGCAAAGGTGTTGGATCCGATCCGGCAGACAACGATGGCCAGACAGGCATCAAATTCATCACTTGATAGATTGTTGTAGCCGTCCCGCACGGCTCGTTCTTCCATCCCCAGAACCATGTTCTACAGGGCGCAGCTGCCTTCGTAGAACCAGCTGCGAATGGTGATTCCGATGAGCGTCATGGTGTCAGGGTGACGAGATGCTCGGCCAGATCCACGGCGCTGCGCAGCGCACCCTCGGCACGCCCAAAGCCCGGACCATCGATGTAGTCCCCGCAGAAACCCACGGAACTGGCATCGCACCACTGCAGCGATCGCGCCAAGGGGTGATCGAGGGGTTGGGAGGCCCCCCAGCGCATGACCCCCAGAGACTCAGCCCGCCCGCAGGCACTTTGAAGTTCAGGCCATGGTTTCAGCAGTTCCGGCAGTTGTTGCCTCAAGCGTTTTTCCTGCTGTCGAAGAAGCAACGGCTGGCTTTCGGGGGTGATCGGTTCGCCGCAATCGAGGCCGTGCACGACCAGGCCCGTGTGGTTGTCAGCTTGTGGCTGCAGCACGAGACGCTCCACCTGCCACTGCGCCTGGGCCTCCGGTGTCAGCCAGATCTGCCGCGGGTACTGTTCGCCGTTCAGGGGTAGATCCAACATCAGGTTCCAGCGCACTCCCGCCCGACTCCGGGCCAGCGTTTCCAGGGCCTGATCCAGGTCCGGGTCCAGGCCCGTTGGAACGGCCGCCCGCAACGGCACCTCTGGCCAAGCGAGCATGGCCAGAGAACGGGGATGGGCGAGCAGGCTGCCGCTGAGCACCAGGTGGCTCCCGCGCAGTTGCCAGTCGCTGCCTTCGTCGCAAAGGCACCAGTGCGTTCCAACGCGTTGCAGCGTTCTGATCCGTCGTCCGAAATGCTGCGTTGACGGACCTGCATCCATGGCCAGGAAGGCCTCGCAGACGCTGGCCATACATGGCTGACCCTCCAGCCAGTCCCCTTGTGCTGGACCCTCAGGACCGCGGATGGAACCATCCTCCGCCAGGGTGATCACGTCGCTGTCGGCCTGCTGCAGCGAGCCGTTTTCACGGAGCGGATCCAACAGGGCCTGAAGTCCCTCGGGCAGGGAGGGCTCCAGATGGAAACCTGGGGCTCCATGGTCGAGGCGCCACTCGGGTCGATCCCGTCGTCGCCGTGAGGATGTACGACCCCCTGGCCCTCGACCCGCCTCAACGACAGCAATCCGTCCTGTCCACTTCAACTGACGGAGCCTGGCGATCAGGCTGCATCCAGCCAGCCCAGCACCGATAACCACCAGGTCGGCATCAAGCATCCGCCGCGCTTACATCCAATATTTTTCAGCGGCGACCCGGGAGAACAACCCACCCAGTAGAGCCAGCAGCAACGTCACGCCGAAGAACACGAAGTAAGCCATCCGTTGCTTTGTCGTCCATGGAATTGGGCCGTTTCTAACAGCAAGCCCCGTGAGCAGCTGTCCAGGTCACAGGACGACATCAATTGATGGCGATCATTGAAATGGGTCGCCTGAGATTCGAACTCAGGACCAGCCGGTTAAAAGCCGGATGCTCTACCGCTGAGCTAGCGACCCGCCCGCTTGGGCATGCCATTTCAGGCACCAATGGACATTATCACTCGGTCCGGCTCAGGATCATGGGGCGTCGTCAACCTCAGATGCCTCCGTTGATGTCAGGCTCAGCGCCCTGGCCGTCACCCCAGATCCATCCCGGTGCCTGGATTTCCCCAACAGCAGTGGTGATCGGAGACGTGACCATGGAGGAGGGCAGCAGCCTCTGGCCCACGGCCGTGGCGAGGGGGGATCTTGCTCCGATCTGGATCGGTGCCCGCAGCAACGTTCAAGACGGTGCTGTGTTGCATGGGGATCCGGATCAGCCAGTGCTGATCGGAGCTGATGTCACGGTCGGGCACCGTGCCGTCATTCATGGTGCGTCGTTATTGGATGGCTGCTTGGTTGGCATCGGTGCCATCGTTCTCAACGGTGTGACCGTGGGCGAAGGCGCTCTGGTGGCTGCCGGTGCCGTTGTGACCAAAGACGTGCCAGCCCGCAGCCTGGTGATGGGGGCACCGGCGCAACTGAAGCGGGAGCTCAGCATCGACGCCGTAGAAGCCCAACGCAGCCACGCCCACAGCTACGCCGAGCTGGCTCGGCAGCACGACCGGGCAAGCGGCTGAATGCTGCATTTTCGATCAGCTTGGCGTCTTGGTTGTGGGTTCCTCGTGGAAGTCCGTAAGATCGCCCGGAAATCTTTGTACCCCCATGAGCGTCGCCCGCGTTGCCATCGGCCTCGTCGTCATCCTCGGGATCGTCGCCTACTCCGCCTACAGCGTGATCACCACGGGTCAGGTTCTGGGTATCGACGCCCGACTCTTCCTTGTCGTTGCTCCCATCCTGGCTGCGGTGAGCTGGGCCGCTTTCAACATCGGCCGTGCCGCGGTTGGTCAGTTGCAGCTGCTGATCAAGCGCAGCCGCGCCTGACAGACACGAAGGGCTTTCAACGCAGGGATTCGTAGGCTGAAAACAACCGGCTTCAGCCTTTTTGTCCACTGATCGATCCGTCACCGTGCTGGGGGCAGGCCTGGCCGGTACAGAAGCGGCCTGGCAGGTTGCGCGTGCTGGCGTCCCGGTGACCATCGTGGAGATGCGACCCATCCGCCGCTCGCCTGCGCACCACAGCAGTGATTTTGCTGAGCTGGTCTGCAGCAACAGTTTCGGCGCTCTGAGCAGCGACCGTGCTGCGGGCTTGTTGCAGGAGGAACTGCGCAGGCTTGGCTCGTTGGTGATCGGCACGGCCGACACCCATGCCGTGCCGGCGGGCGGAGCCCTGGCGGTGGATCGTGGCCGCTACAGCGCTGCCCTCACCGAAGCTCTCGACCAGCATCCCCTGGTCACGATTGAACGGCGGGAGCAGCAGGCTCTACCGCCGGAGGATGCGATCACCGTCCTGGCGACG
>MDTE01051706.1_pt1 | contig 10006 bp, 11 predicted proteins | sample 811231 | NCBI WGS metagenome assembly MDTE01 (sample SAMN05326651, study PRJNA326480) | marine metagenome | isolation source: seawater | place: Indian Ocean: Red Sea | collected 2010 | reverse complement strand
AGCGGCGCTAATCCTGGAAAGTTTTACTCCAAAGGGACTGCTCGAATAATGATAGACGTTTTAACGCAGCGGGAGCCTGCGAAAAAGCGTGGCTAACATCCGACGAACGACGACGGGCAAAAACGCGAATTACCGCCCGACGAAAAAGGGCGCAGGCATGACCCGCAAGGGCATCCGCGCCTATAACCGAAAGACGGGCGGCAATCTGAAAGGCGCGGTCACGGGCAAGGTGAAGCCCGGAAGCGCCGCTGCAAAAAGACGAAAGAGCTACTGCGCTCGCAGTCTAGGGCAACTCAAGAAAGCGAGCGCGAAAACGCGCAACAACCCAAATTCACGCATACGCCAAGCGCGTCGGCGTTGGAAGTGTTAAGTGGTAAGTCTACTCGACAACGCAGCCCCCGGCGGCCTACTGGCCGATCCGCGACCGGCGCTCCTGGCGCAACTGTTCGATATGAGCGTCAAGAAGCGCCCGCCAATTTTGCCGAAGTTTACGCAGCAAAATGGTCGCATCGGACTGACAGCGCCGCAACTTCTGGTCGATTTCGTCAATTCAGTGATGTTGCCCTACGCCGTCACGCAAGGCTATCGCGCCACGCCGACCGACGTAAGCAAGATGGCGCTGGACACGATGCTGACCGGCGGCTTGTTGGGCCGCGCTCCAAGCGGCAGCTTTGCGGTCAACGTATGGCACGGCGGCCCGCACAGGTGGGCAGCGGAACCGGGCTTCCCATATGGACGCCCCCGCCTCGACAAGATGGGAACGGGCGAAGGCGCGCAGGCTTATGGGCCGGGTTTTTATACGGCAGAGTCGAAAGGGGTTGCGACTGATTATCGCAATATTCTCTCGCCGCCGCCTAGCGTGAGGGTCGGCGGCGACGCTATGACTTCGTCTCAATTTGCGAACACTTTGAGCGGCAAGGCGGCAAGTAAATATCCCGACATGCCGGTCGAAGAGATTGAGCGTCAATCTGGAAATGCTGCGCGAATGATTTTTAATCGAGCGGAAGAACTTAAGAATATTGACGGCAATGACAATGTCCTTATGCGGGCATTTCTCGATAGTCAGTCAAAAAGAGATGACAGCCTTTCTAAAATTTTGCGTGTTGCACGGGATGAGATGCCCGTTGCTAAGTGGAGCGAAGAAACAGGCACCCTATACAAGCTCGACATCCCCGACGAAGACGTTGCGAAGTTTCTGGATTGGGACGCGCCGCTTAGTGAACAGCCGGAAGCGGTGAAAAGGGCTTTGTTGGGGGACTTATCGAGCAAGGAACTTGCTGCAAAGGTGAAAGCGGAAGGCCGCGCCCCAACAGACACCGAAAAATTACAAGTTAACTTGCGCACACAATACGAGCGCGGCGATTTTAACCCGACAGGCGAACGGCTTTATCACTGGTTTAAGGAAAAGGCCCAAAACCACGCCCGCTATAGGGACCAGGACCCCGCTTTTGGAGAAATGCTCAAAGGGTCCGAGGAAGTCGCGACGGGTTTAATGGCCGAAGCCGGAATCCCCGGCCTCAAGTATTTCGACGGCATGAGTCGCGGTAGTGGAGAAGGCACCCGCAATTTCGTCACATGGGATCAGGACGTTCTCGACCGCACGAAGATGTTGGAGCGGGACGGGGTTACGCTTGGCGCGAATAAAAGTCCAACCGCCGCGACGGCGGGGTTGCTGTCTCGGCTGCCGATGGATGAGCCAAGGCGCGGCCCTAAACTTACACAACAACAATTTGACGACGTATTTTTGAGTCGAAGCAAGCAGCGCCAAAAATGGGGGGCAGAACGAAAGGCAGAGCGTGAAGACTTAATTCGGCAAGTTGTTGAGACGCAGCGGCGGCGTGGCGTAAATTCTGCGTTCGGCGCGCCGCCACCCTTACGAGAAGGGCCGAGGGAATTTGAGGACCCGTTGCTTACAGCCGCAAAAACTCGGGGATTTCGAGCGGAGAGGTTACGGAAAACAAAACCTTATGCGGATATGGGGCAAGGATTGTGGTCAAAGTCTTTTCAAAAGGAAGTTAATAAAAGCGCCGCCGCTCCAGATTTATTTGACGTAGAAAGCGCAATAAACCGCGCAAATATGGAAGCCGTGCCAAGGGCTTTGAAGAAAGAAGGTTGGACAATTAGGCACGCATCAAAGGGGCGAGACGGGCGAGTTTCAAGTCGATATCTAGTTTCGCCGGATGAAAGTTATGAAATTCGCTTGACAGACCATTACCTCCCCGAGACTGCGGAAAGATTTCATCGGATGACTCAGGGCCAAGGGCCGCGCTGGAATGATGAAATTGTTTTAGAAGGCGACGAGCGCCCTATGGATATAATTGAACAGATAAAAAGCGGCTTTAAAGGTCTACTAGACTAATGGCAAAAAAAGACGACATCGCATTCCAAAGCATCGTCCGCAGCGAAATCCAGTCGGCGGTAAACTATACCGACCAGGAACTCGCTTCTGACCGCGTCGAGACGATGGACTTCTATTTGGGCGAGCCGTTCGGCAACGAGCAGCCCGGTCGCTCTCAGGTCGTCATGACCGAAGTTGCAGACTGCATTGAAATGATGATGCCGTCGCTGATGAAAATCTTCACGGCGTCCGGTGACTTTGTCCGCTTCGCCCCTCGCGGTCCCGAAGATGTGGAAGCCGCCGCGCAGGCGACTGAATATGTGAACTTCATTCTGAACAGCGACAACAACGGTTTCGTCGTTCTTCACAATATGTTCAAGGATGCACTCCTGTTCAAAATGGGAGTTGTGAAAAGCTACTACGACGAAACCGAAACCGTCACAGAAGACGAATATGAAGGTCTGACGGAAGACGAGTTGACCGCCTTGCTCGCCGACCCTGACCTGGAAGTCGTTGAGCAGGAAAGCCGCCCGCTTGGGGAAGACGTTGAAATGCCAGACGGCAGCTTTATGCCAGCCCCGATGGTTTTTGACATCCGCGTCAAGCGCACGCAAAAGGACGGTCGCGTCCGCATCGAGAACATTCCGCCGGAAGAGTTCTTATTCAACCGCCGGGCCAAGAGCATCGATGATTGCCGCTTCGCAGCGCATCGCACCAAGCTCTCGAAGTCTGACCTCATCAGCATGGGCTACGACCGCAAGGTCGTTGAGGAACATGCAGGCTTCGTTGACAACGATACTGTCGGCGAAGTTCAGACGCGCTTTGAAGATGTTGAAAGCGGCGCGAACGACGACACCCACGATCCCAGCGAACAAGGCGTCTTATATACCGAGGTATACATTCGCACCGACTACGACGGCGACGGCATTGCGGAACTGCGCCGCGTTTGTTGCTTGGGCAACGGCTACGAAGTCGTCAAAAACGAACCCTATTCGATGATGCCGTTCAGCGTCGTTTCGCCGATCCTGATGCCGCACCGCATGGTCGGTCGCTCGGTCGCCGAGTTGCTGAAGGATATCCAGCTTATTAAATCGAGCCTGATCCGGCAGCAACTCGATAATGTCTATCTGACAAATAACGCCCGCGTTGCTGCCGTCGAAGGTCAGGTGAACCTGGACGATCTGACCAGCAACCGACCCGGCGGCATCGTGCGAATGCGAGCGCCAGGAATGGTGCAACCCATCTCGCCGCCGTCGATCAGTCAAGCTGCATTCCCGTTGATGCAGTACATGGACGAGGTAAAGCAAAACCGCACCGGGCTGACAAAAGCATCGATGGGCCTCGACCCCGACAGCTTGCAGTCATCAACCCGCGCAGCGGTTGCGGCAACGATATCGGCAAGCCAGCAGAAGATCGAAATGATTGCCCGCGTCTTCGCCGAGACCGGCGTGCGTCATCTGATGCAGTCAATTTTGAAACTGGTCAGTCAATACCAGCAGCAGCCGCGCATCGTTCGGCTTCGCAATCAATTCGTTCCGATGGACCCACAGAATTGGGATACCGAGTTCGACACGATTGTTGAAGTTGGACTTGGCACTGGAGACAACGACCGCCGCATTGCGGTGTTGACGCAGATTGCCGCCAAGCAGGAAGAGATTTTAACGAAGCTCGGCGTCGTCAATCCTCTCTGCACCTTGCAGCAGTACCGCGACACGCTCGGCAAGATTGTCGAGTTGAACGGCTTTAAAGACAGCAGCGCGTTCTTCCTGTCGCCCGACAATCTTGATCCAGAGACGCAACAGAAAATCCAGCAGCGCGCCGGTCAGCAAGAGACGCCGGAAGATAAGGTGATTGCGCTGGAGAAAGCGAAGGCGCAAGCCGAGATCGAGAACGACCGCATGAAGTTGCAGGCCGAGATCGAAATGAAGCGTGAAAAAGCTGCTGCTGAATTGGAAATCAAGCGGCAAGAGATGGAAATGAAAATGCAGATGCGGATGCGCGAGATGCAGCTTGAGGCCGAGTTGCGCGGCGTCGAAGCGATTAGCGGCGTTGACGTTTCCAGCAATCTACCGCGAGCGCAGTGATTTGTGTTCATTCCCGAATATTCGGCATTTGCGAAGAAACACAAAAACGGCACCGTCACGCTAACGATCTGCGTCGAGGGATTTGCAGATATTGTCGAGGCGCGTGAGTTCTTGCGCTTCTTCCTTGACGAAGATGTCGCTGACGAAATGCAAGGCGATCTGATTTGATAGACGACGAGTTACAGCTACAGCGCGAAATGAACCGCGCAGCGAAAGCGTCAGAACTCTTTCGCAACGAAATATTCGAGGAGAGCTTCGACATTCTGCTCGACCAGTACAAAGCCGAATGGGCAGCGACTGCCCCGGCAGACACAGCATCGCGCGAGCGTCTTTATTATATGTCGCAAGCGGTCGATGCCATCCGCGCCCATCTTCAGTCGGTTATGGAAACCGGAAAGATGGCAGAAAAGCAGATGAAAGAATTGAGGAAAAAGTCGTTCCTCTGACTAAGGCGCTGGCGCGTCAGTCACACATAAAATTTGGAGATTTAATATGAGTGAAGCACCCCGCGAAGGGACTTCAAACTTATCTATCGCTGGTGCGGTAGAGTCACTTCTTGCCGAAAACGCCCCCGTCGAGGACACGGCTGAACCGCAGGAAGTTGTTGCCGAGACCGATGAGGTTGAGGTTGAAGCTGAAGCCGAAGAGCCGGAAGCCGAGGACATTGTCGAAGACGATGAACCCGAGGAAGCCGAGGAAGAGGTTGAAGCTGTCGAAGCTGTTGAAGAACAACCGGAAGCAACTTACCGGGTTCGCATCGGCGACGACGAAGTCGACTTGACGCTTGAAGAGCTTCGGCTTGGATATATGCGCCAAGGCGATTATACGCGCAAAACCCAGCAAGTCGCTGAAGGCCGCAAGCAGGCCGAAGCGGAACTGGAAGCGCTAACGGCGCAGCGTGAAACCTACGCCAACCAGCTTGCTCAATTAGAGACGGCTTTAAACCAATCGGAACCGACCCAGGAATACTGGGACGCTCTACAAGCTGAAGACCCAATTGAATACGTCAAGCAACGTGAAGCGTTGCGCGACCGCCGCGATGCATTAGCGCAAGTGCAAAGCGAACAGCAGCGGGTTCAGCAAGAGCAATATCAGCAACTGCAAGCTCAGACGCAGGAGCGTCTGAAACAGGAAGCTGACAAACTTCTCGACGTTATCCCCGAATGGCGTGACGCGGATGTGGCGACCAAACAGAAGAACGCGGTCTATACCTACGCACAGCGGCATCTCGGATATAGCGAACAGGAGTTAAGTCAAATTGGCGATCACCGCGCGGTCAATGCTTTGCGGAAGGCGTATTTATACGACGAGCTAATGAAGCAAAAACCAGCGGCAACCAAGAAGACAAAATCGGCTCCGAAAATGGCGAAGGCCGGTCAGCCAACGAGTAAGCGGGAAATCTCAGCAAAACGGAAGCGTCAACAGCTTTCAAAAATCAGCAATACGAAGGGCCGCAAATCAATGGATGCAGCGGTCCAGTATCTTCTTGAAAAATAGGAGGGCCTAAATGGCTACTTACAAAACCAGTGATGCGGTCGGAGAGCGCGAAGACCTCTCTGATGTCATCCAGCGAATCGACCCAGACGAAACGCCACTTTTCAGCAATGCCGCAAAAGAGCAAACCAGCGCGGTAACGCACGATTGGCAAGTGCAGGAGCTTACAGCGGCTGCTGCAAACAATCACGTCAACGAAGGCGCTGACTTCAGTTATGTCAACCCGACTGCGACGACCCGGCTGTCAAACGTCCACCAGATTGCCGCGCAAGCCGCGTCTGTCTCTGGCACTCTCGACGCCGTAGACAAGGCGGGCCGCGACAAGGAGACGGCATACGTCAAGGTTCTGAAGGGCATCGAACAGCGCCGCGACATTGACAAGTCGCTGTTCGCGAACGAAGCCAAATCGGCTTCCGATCCGCGCAAGACCGGCAAGGTTTTGAGCTACATTACGAACTTCGACAAAATCGGCGCGACCACAATCCCAGCCGGAACCGGAGCCGATGTCTCCGACATGGCAGGGACGAACGCCGCGCTGACTTTGGCGAAAATCGACAATGCGATGAAACTCGCATATGACGATGGTGGCCAGCCCGACATGCTGGTTGTCTCGCCCGCCAACAAGGTTGCGTTTTCCGATCTGTCTTCCGGCAGCGCGGTGACCAACCAGTTGCATATGACGGCGAATGCTCCGCAGGACGCGATAATCATAGGTTCCGTAAACTAGAATGCGGCTTGATTGAGAAATCAATCTCGAAAATCTGGTGAACTCAGGGGAACTCTGGAAACAGACAATCCTGAGCCAAGCCGACGAAAGTCGGAAGGTGCAACGACCATCCCTTCGGGGAGTAGGCTGGAAGCCCAGCCGAAGCGCCAGACGCCCTTCGGGGCGATGATATGGTCTGATCTGCGCGGCGACGCGCAGCAGCGAAAGCGGTCTTAGTTTAGCGAACTAAGGCGAACATAAATGATCTATGTATTTGACCGACTTTGGCACTCTGAACGTCGTCATTGACCGGAACGCGACGAACACTGAAGTCCTGTTGATGGATTCCGATTACTACTCAATCGGACATCTTCCAGGCCGCTTGTTCTCGGTTTCCGATGTGGCACCGACTGGCGATGCAACGAAGTTCAGCATCGTCACCGAGTATTGCCTCATTATGAAGGCACCGAAAGCCCACGCCGCCGTAGTCGATCTTTCGACCACGTAAGCAAGGCAACCATAACTAGGGGAGAGGGGAGGCTTCGGCCTCCCCTTTTTCGTGCATGAAGAAATTACTAAGCCAGTCACCCGGCAAGCAGACTTACGCGCAATGGGAAGGCGACGACATGAGCGTCGTCACTGAACAAAACGTCACGCCGATCCTGGAGCAAAACAAGAGGTTTGCGAACGAGTGGAAGCCTGGCGATTACATGACCGGGTCAAAGCATACCCACAAAGTCGCGGAGTTCCCGGCGGTTCTTTATTACGCCCTCGTCAAAAAACTCGGCGAGCCGCAGAAAAATCCGCAGGGCTGGAAGCGCTGGTTGAACGATCCGGAAAACAGATTTTTTAGGACGACGGGCGGCAAGCTGTAATGGCAATCACCACCTATACCGAATTAAAAACGGCGGTCGATAATTTTCTCGCGCGCACCGATTTACAAAACCGCGCGCCAGAATTTATCGCTCTCGCCGAGGCGCGGATGAACCGCGAAGTCGAGACGCGCAGCCAGGAAAAGCGCATCACGGCATCGCTGGTCGCTGGCGACGAATATGTTTCGTTGCCCAGCGACGTGCGCCGGATTCGTCACGTTCGGCTGAACACTTCGCCGATCACTAACCTCTCGTTCATGACGCCGCTCGCAATCGACAGGGCGCACTCTGCGACTGGGCAGGCAAAGCCGCAAAACTATAGCGTCATCGGCACCGAGATTTATTTCCGGCCTATTCCCGACGACGCTTACACCGCAGAGATTGCGTATGTGGCAAGCATCGACGCGTTGTCCGACAGCACTGCGACGAACAACATACTGACGCGCCACCCCGACATTTATTTGCATGGCGCGCTGGCAGAAGCCTTCGGCTTCCTGATGGACCCGCAGCGCCGCGCGCAACATGACGCGCTTTTCTTACAAGGGTTAAAGGACATTCAAGATGACGAAGACCGCGCTCGTTTTGCAGGCGGCGCACTGTCAATGACGACAGATTATGGAGAGCTTACATGAGCGCAATGAGCGACTTTTTAGAATTAGAAGTGTTGGACCATGTTTTAGGAACCGGCAGCTACACGATGCCGACGACCGTTCGCATCGGTCTTTCGACCGGCAGCTTCGGTGACGATAACAGCGGCACCGAATTGAGCGGAAGCGGCTATGCACGGCAGGCCATTACTTTCGCTGCTGCGTCGAGCGGAAGCGCCGCAACGAATGCCACGGTGACTTTTCCCACCGCGACCGGATCGTGGGGGTCCGTGAGTCACTGGGGAATCTTCGACGCAGCTAGTAGCGGAAACCTGCTCCTTCATGGCGCATTTGCGTCGGCCAAGACAATCGGAACCGGCGACGTTTTCCGCATCAACAGCGGCGATCTTACGGTAACTGCCGCCTGACATGGCTGAAATTGTCGGACCAAATTTAGACCAACTCGACAACTGGTCTAGCAGTCTCGATGCGCTGCCGTACTCGCTTGACAACAGCATCTGGAACACGGCAGCGCTGCGCGAGGGCAGCGCGTCGGCGGCGATCTCCTTCGCGGTAAGCGCCAGCGCTGGACTGACTGCATCAGCGTCAGCAGCGGCGTCGATTGCCTTTACGGCGTCGGCGAGCGCCGTCACGGTTAAGGACGCCAGCGCCAGCGCGTCGATTGCCCTTACGGCGTCGGCGAGCGCTGTAAAGGTCGTTGACGCTTCGGCAACGGCATCGATTGCCCTGACGACAAACACGCCATCAATTTCCCTCGTTGTCGACGGCACTGCTTCGCCTGCCGCAATCGCACTTACGGCGTCGGCAAGTAGCTCGGTAATTTTTGTTGGCAGCGCGACCGCACCTTTGGAAATGACTGAAAGCGCAACGAGTGAAAAACTCGGTGAAAGTTGGAGTGAAGTAGCTGCTGGCGGCGAGACTTGGTCGGAGGTTTCTGCTGGCGCAGAAACGTGGACCCCTGTTGCGGCAGATGGTGAGACCTGGAGGTTGGCAGCGTGATAAATTTCGCCGAATGGACGCCGGATCAGCCCGCTTTTGAAAGTGCTGGCGCGACGGAAGCGAAAAACGTCATTCCGGCGGTCAAGGGTTATCGCTGCCTGAAAGACATCTCGCCGGTCAGCGGTGCCGCGACGAACGATATCTTGGGAATGTTTGCCGGCAAAGATGACGACGGCAACGCCGCTCTTTATGTCGGCGACAGCGGCAAGCTGTATAAATTCAATGCCGCAGACAGCAGTTTAACCGATAAGTCAAAAGGCGGCGGCTACAGCACCGCAGGCGACGACGTTTGGCGCTTCGTTCAGTTTGGCGAAACACTGCTGGCAACGAACTTTGACGACAATATTCAGACGGCGACAGTCGGGTCGGGAAGCGCATTCGCCGATTTAAGCGGCACGCCGCCAAAAGCTAAATTTATTGCCGTCGTCCGCGATCAGGTGATGACCGGATTTACCAACGACGGCAGCGACGGGACCAAGCCTTATCGTCTGTGGTGGAGCGGAATCAACAACGCGACAAGCTGGACGAGCGGCACCAACCTGTCCGACTATCAGGACATCGCCGATCTTGGCGACTGCACTGGCCTTGTCGGCGGCGAATACGCGATTGCGCTGTTCGAGCGCGGCATCGTTCGCGGTCAGTTTGTCGGTGCGCCGCTGATATATCAGTTTGATAAAATTCACACCTCTCGCGGTTGCGCCGTGCCAGGGTCGGTCGCCAGCATCGGCGCGCAGCAAGTATTTTTCTTGAGCGACGACGGCTTTTATATGTTGCGCGGCGCAGAACTCGTTCCGATTGGTGCCGAGAAGGTTAATAACTATTTTTTCAAGCGCCTAAAAAAAGATAACCGCGAGAACATGCGGGCGGCGGTCGATCCGCTTCAACAAATCGTAATCTGGGCATTT
>MDTE01094686.1_pt1 | contig 10007 bp, 8 predicted proteins | sample 811231 | NCBI WGS metagenome assembly MDTE01 (sample SAMN05326651, study PRJNA326480) | marine metagenome | isolation source: seawater | place: Indian Ocean: Red Sea | collected 2010 | reverse complement strand
TTGATCAGCATATTTCTGAATAGCTGTTTTGAGTTCACCTTCTTCTAACGGAGTGAATTGATTAAATAATGGCGAAATCAGGCTGGTATAAATTGGTGGAGCTAAAACGGAAAAAATAACAGTCAAGCCCCAGGCATATAGCCAAGCCCATTCACTTAGTTGGATAAAGAAGAATAAAATAGCAGAGAGAATAAGAATACCAAAGATTAAGGTCAACAGGTACGATTTGACTTTATCAAGCAGAAATGTCTTGATGGTGGTTTTGTTAAATCCAAATTTACCTTCAATTATGAATGTATTGTAGAAAGAAAAAGGAAAAGAAAGCCAATCATTGGCCAAAAAAAGTAGACCAAAAAAAAGAAGGCCCGTTGGAATTGGCGGTAAGCCAAAACCTCGAACATAATTATCGAGCCAACTGAAACCTTCAATAAAAATTAATCCCAGAATTGCGAGCAAACTTACGCTTGAGGTCACGTAAGACAGCTTAGTTTTCGCTTGAGTATATCTTTGAGATTTTTGGTATTCTTGGGATTGATAAAAACCGTCAAACTCACTAGGCAAGTTAGGGCTCATAGCTTTTAGGTTGAGATGCCGAACCACACTGCGAACCAAGAATTCGCCGACTAGTGCTAAGATTATAATGATCAAATAAGGATTCATTTACTACAAAGGTTCAAACGAGAATTTCCTAATGATGACATAATTTTAATCTTACTTCAAAGGTAAGACAAAATTTTACCATATTCACAATAGTATTCTGGTTAGTGCTATTTAATCAGAACCCGAATTATTATTAACCTAATATTCGCTCCAATTTTACGATTTACAAAATGAATTTATCATTTTCTCCTTTGCTATCGTTCGTTGACAGGATTATGGTTAGTTGATAGAATCGCCAGATGGATTTAACATATTTAAATAATACTTCGATTGAGTTAGTTAGAGCAGTTGATGGGCAGAATATCCGCCACGCAGTTTTAGATTTCGACGGGACTCTTTCTCTGATACGAGATGGTTGGCAGAATGTAATGGTACCAATGATGGTTGAAATTTTGGCTCAGACACCCACAATCGAAACTGAGCAACAACTAGAAGCCATTGTGGTGGAGTTTGTTGACCGGCTAACTGGTAAGCAAACCATTTATCAGATGATGCAATTAGTTAAAGAAGTTGAAAAGAGAAAGGCCAGAGCTGCAACCCCTCTAGACTACAAAGACCTTTATAATCGTCGCTTATTACCGATAGTTAATCAACGAATTGCAGGTTTGGTTAATGGGTCCATAGAATCTGATTCCCTGCGGGTTCCATTCAGTATAGAACTTTTGCAAAAACTGCAGGAGTGCTCTATTCACCTCTATTTAGCTAGTGGTACAGATATTGAATTTGTAAAAAAAGAAGCGGAATTACTAGGCGTAGCTAGTTATTTTGATGGTGGAATCTTTGGAGCTTTACGAGAATACGCTAAATTTTCTAAAGCCATGGTAATTCAAAAGATATTGTCAGATTTCAACATATCAGGCGAACAGCTCCTAATTATTGGTGATGGATACGTTGAGATAGAAAATGCTAAAAGTGTTTCTGCTATAGCCATTGGTGTAGCCTCCCAAGAAAACAACCGATATCAGATGAATGCAAATAAACGCGATCGACTAATTCGGGCTGGTGCGGATATTATTATAAATGATTACGCCGAAATCGATAAACTTTTGACCTACTTGGGATTGAATAGTGAGGTAGTATGAGTGAATATAAACAGCCGAATATCCTGCTGATCTTGAACGACGACATGGGGTTCTCGGACCTAGGTTGCTATGGAGGTGAAATTCATAGCCCGAACTTGGATCGGTTGGCTTATGGTGGATTAAGATTTACCCAGTTCTACAACACTGCACGATGCTGCCCTTCAAGAGCTTCTTTATTGACCGGTTTACATCCGCACCAGACTGGTGTTGGCCACATGATGACGGATGATGGATTAGAAGGGTATCGAGGCGACCTGAACCATAATTGTGTGACGATCGCAGATGTAACCAAAGCCGTTGGGTACGATACTTACATGAGTGGTAAGTGGCATATCAGTCGTCACATTGGGCCTGATGGCCCCAAGCACAGCTGGCCATTACAAAGGGGATTTGACCATTTTTATGGCATCATCACTGGTGCAGCTAATTTTTGGCGACCTCGAACTTTGACACACAACAATAAGCAACTGGATTTGGAAGATTTGCCTGATGATTATTTTTTCACAGATGCTATTAGTGACAAAGCAGTTGAGCATATTCGTTTGCATCAAGAGACGAAACCAAATAATCCGTTTTTTTCTTACGTTGCTTACACTGCACCACACTGGCCATTACACGCACATCAGGAAGATATAGATAAATATTTAGGGCGGTTCGACCGAGGGTGGGATATCCTGCGGCAGCAACGTTTACAAAGAATGCGCCAAATGGGCCTGTTAGATGAGAGTTGGGAAATGAGTGATCGAGACCCTTCACAACTACCATGGGAACAAGCTGAATTTAAGGAGTGGAATTGCAGGCGAATGGAAGTATACTCAGCTCAAGTTGATAGAATGGACCAAGGAATTGGTCGTATTATCAAAGCCTTAGAAGATACAGGACAGTTAGAGAATACTATTATCATGTTTCTAGCTGACAATGGTGGCTGCGCTGAAGAATTGGGAGGATCACCTAGGCCTGGTAACGCCCGAGTTCGGGAATCCGATACTGATATTTCGACATTTTTAACGAGTGATGGTCAACCGATTTACCATGGTAACGATCCAAATATTATGCCTGGCCCTGAGACTACATATCAAAGCTATGGTGTACCTTGGGCTAATCTTTCCAATACCCCATTTCGTGAATATAAACATTGGGTACATGAAGGTGGAATTGGTACCCCACTGATTGTTCATTGGCCGGCAGGTATTTCGGCAAGAGGCGAACTTAGACATCAGCCAGCTCAACTGACAGACATTATGGCGACTTGTCTAGAAGTCTCATCCGCAAAATATCCAACTGAACATAAAGGCAACAAAATTCAACCCCTACAGGGTGATAGTCTAGTTCCTATTTTTGACAATCAAGATAATGGTAAAGAGGTCCTTTACTGGGAACATGAAGGTAATCGGGCTGTCAGGAAAGGGCGATGGAAGTTAGTTTCTAAGTATCCTGGAAATTGGGAGTTGTACGATATAGAAAAAGACCGAACTGAACTGAATGACTTGTCTCCTCAATACCCTAAAGTGGTTACTGAACTGTTATGTTTGTATGATGCTTGGGCCGATCTTTGTAGCGTTGAATCTTGGGATGACGTAACTACTAGAAGAAAATCTAGAAGAGCAAATTGATAAGGAATAGTGTACATGGAATTAACAAGAGAGCAAATTGAGGCTTATAATGAAAACGGATTTGTGGTAGCTAAGGGAGTATTGGATACTTCCGACACTCAACCTGTCATTGATGAATTGGTCGAATTTATTGATCACCGGGCTAAAGAACTGTTTGAGCAAGGAAAAATCACCAATATGTATGCCGAGGCTAGTTTTGAGCAACGGTTTGGTCTAATTCTCAAGGAATCGGTGGAAATTGGTCGTGGTATGGATATTATGGATATGCGAGGGCCTGCCATGTTCAATTTTTTGGGTAACGATAACCTGTTGGATGCGGTTCAGTCGTTAGTTGGCCCCGAGATTACTTGCAATCCGATTCAGCACGTTCGAGCGAAACCACCATCAAATTTTGGGCAAAGCAGTTGGTCTCATGGTGTCCCTTGGCACCAAGATGCAGCCGTAATGATGAAAGAGGCTGAAAATTCTAATGTCATTACCTGTTGGTTACCGTTGACTTTGAGTAATCGTGATAGAGGGTGTTTACAAGTTTTGTCTGGGGTTTCCCAGTTAGGATATTTAACTCATCAGAAGGAGGGCGGCACCATGATTGTTCCTGATATCATGCCAGACTCTGAACCAGTTTACCTAGAATGTGATCGTGGTGATATCGTTTTCCTTAGTCGCTACACTCCTCACCGTTCATTGCCTAACTTATCTGATTATTGCCGATGGTCCCTAGATTTACGTTATCAACCCACGGGTCAGCATACTGGTCGTACTGCACATCCGGATTTTGTGGTCCGAAGCTTGAGTCAACAAGATAGTGCACTGATTGACCATAAAGCATGGTCAGATCTATGGGTTGATGCATTTGAAAACCCAAGAGGTGCAGCTACTCATCGTACTGAGTGATTAAGAAAATCACTACGCTTAGTGAGAAGTACAACGTTCTTCGCTACAAATTCTGGTGACGTATTCCAATCTTTGGCTAACCAGCGAAACGTTTGTCTTTCAAAGAAACAAACATGAGTGGGATCGTTTTTATAGTACCAACTACCGAATTCTGTGGTTGATGGTACAAACTGGGTCATTATGCCTAATATGCCATTTGGTTTAAGGCAAGACCAAATCCGGTCTAGTTCTGATTTTGGATTTTGTAAATGCTCAACTGTTTCAGAACTAGTAATGAAATCGTATGATTTTTTGAAGACAGCTGGCTCGAAGGCATAGAATCGATCGTAAAGTGTCATTTGGTGTCCGACTTCTTCGAACATGACGGATAGGGTAGGTCCTGGTCCAGAGCCGAAGTCCAGACCTTTGCTATTTTTTGACAACCGTTTCTCGACGGGTTCAAAAAGTTGACTCAAAAAAGATCGATATCGAGGATCTTCTGGTGAATTTTGGTGGGTATCGTACCTGGATTTTTCTTTTTCTGGAGACAGGAAAAAATTTGGTGGAACAAATATCAGTTGACAATTTGAGCATCGAAGAAATGAGCGACGATCATCTTGAAAAAAATCATCGCCGCTTTTGCCTAAGCAAAGAGGACATTGGTGTTGCAAGCCCAATTTTTAAAGTCCAGCCTTGAGCAAAGACCAACTGGTAGATAATTTACCTTTTGGATCAACTGCTAGTCCTTTAGCCTTAAAATTAACTTGAACTTCGTCCGCAGATAAAGCACGATTGTAAATAGTAACCTCATCTATCAAACCAATAAATCCACCATCTTGTGCCTTACCAATTTCTGTTTCAGAACTATTACTTTTCATCGGGCCATTATAGTCTGATTCCTTGACGAGCTCACCGTCTACGTACAGAAATTTTTTCTTATTATCGATAACTCCAGTTATATAGTGCCATTCATTGGGCGCAAATTTTGGAGCGCCAAAGCCTCCATCTCCTTGCCAACCGGGACATGTGATAAATTCTATTTCAGCTCCAGCGTTTCGACCATCAAATCGGAATGCCCAACCAGCTGCATCTCTTTGAGCTACAATAGTTCCACAACAACCAGCTACTACACCTTTTACCGGCAGTTTGTTTTTAGCTTTGACCCATGCAGCCACTGTCATAGATTTTTTACCGTTAAATTCTAAGGTCTTACTACCTGGGATATCGACCGAATCATCGCCATCACACTCAAAAGCTTGGCCGATCTTCCCTGCTTTGATTTTTCCATTACCCACCATCTCACCATGATTTTCGCCAATCACATCTTTAACTTTTTTACCTTCTATTGTTCCTTGCTCTAATGGCCAGTAAGCCACTAAACCTTTGGTTATCAGCTGAGCTTCTGCTCTAAAATACGATAACGAACAGAGTGTTAAGAAAATCAGGGTTGTAAATCGCTGATTGTACTGCATATTGATATTCTCCTTTTTTCTTTCTGTTGATACAGAGCTAAATTGTTTAAAGTCTGTTTTTGTCTCCAACGACAACTACGCATCGCATAAGATTGATTGATATTGTAGAAATAAATCGTAGAGTTTTGAGCATTATTACCATTTGTTTTTTCGATTGATATGTATGATTTTATCAGCACTTCCATAAAGACTCAAAGTCGAGAAACTATCAAGCTTGTTGCAAAATTGACTGAAATTTTTGATTTTTGGTAAGACATGAGATTCCAATCACCATATTTCCGGATAATTTTTGGGTTTACATATCTAATTTCTTTTTTTATGTTTTTTTATAATAACTGTGTCAACAGCATAGGCATCCAACAACTCTGGACTAAGGTCTAGACCAAACCCAGGAAGGTCATTCAATCTAAATAGGCCATCTTTAGGCTGCGGTCGCAACCTGTGATAGATTTCACTTTCGATACTTTGTGTCCAACTTGAGTGGTTCAAACCAAATGTTTCAGCCATAGCAGGTAATGGTAGGCAAGCGGTCAAGTGTAATCCCCAGGGAGTACCTGCTTGATGAGGCCAAGTGGGAATATGTAAGTTAGCACTCTCCTGTGCAATCCGCAAACATTCTCCAAACCCACCAGCCCAACTAACATCAGGTTGAATCATATCCGCGGCTTTCCACTGTAGTAATTCACGAAATCCGTAACGGGTAAATTCGTGTTCACCAGAAACAATCCAAGTTGAATCGATGGTATCAACCAGTTTAGCCATTCCTCGATAGTTGTCTAATGCTATCGGTTCTTCAATCCATTTTAGGTTAAGATCAGTAGTCGATTCAGCAAAACGAAGTGTATAGTCCACATCCCAGCGCAGGTAAATATCGACCATTAAATCAATTTTTTCGCCTATCAGGTCTCGTGATTTTTGGACTATTTCCAGGTTTTTTTGCAATCCAAGTTCACCTTCAGTCAATCCAAATCGAAGGGGTATTTTGCAGGCGCTAAAACCTTGTTCAACGTAATCAACAATATCATTGCCAGTTGCATAAGCCGGAATTTCGATCCGGGGTTGATCTGTTATCAACGTGTAGACAGGCTGATTAAGAATCTTTCCACACAAATCCCATAGTGCGAGATCAATACCACTCAGCGCGTAGATAACCAAACCTCGTCGACCATAGATCGAACTAATATGATAAAGATGATCCCAAATTTGGACAACATCTAAAGGGTCTTGATCTATTAAAAAGTGTTGTAGGTGTTGATCAATAATTAGTTCGCCCGCAAGTCCACCACCTCCAAGACCATAGCCTTTTAGACCTTTGTTTGTGGTGATTTCTACTATCAAAGCTCCAGCTTGCGTTGCAAATGGACCTCGCCAGTCAACATGATACCCCAAGTCCATATCATTGATTTTTGCTCCCTTAGAGAAAGCTAACTGAGACATAGCTAATGGATTCAAATTAAGATGCCAAGTCTGGATACCGACGATTTTATGCTTTGTTTTTGCATTTTGCTTAAAGTATTGATTGAGTTGATCTATAGGGCGGGTTTTCATTAGTGGGGTAGAATGGTTGTAATTGATGTATGTTTAGTTGCAAGCTAATATATCAATGTTGTAGTTGAACTTCAACTTCAAACGTGCTAGACTCGCAAGGTTGTTTCCATGACCTCTGAATATACTTTCTGTATTCTTATTAACCCTATTTCTAAAAAGAAAATCGGTTACACACCGCTATTTCCAACTAAATATTCAACTTCCTAAATCAAAGTATCGGATTTCATTAGACCATGGATCAAAAATACTATATTCAGAGCACTGATCAAATTCCATCGCCCTCACTAATTGTTTATGTGGAGTTAGTCAAAAATAATATTAAACAGGCAGTTGAGATGGTTCAAGGAAGAACCGAGAAGTTGAGGCCACACGTCAAGACACATAAGACAGCTCGGATTGTTGAACTAGAATTAGCTGCCGGGATTTATAAACACAAATGCGCTACACTCGTAGAAGCACAGATGCTGGCTGAAGTGGGTGTTACTGATGTTTTAATAGCTTACCAGATGGTCGGACCAAATATTCAGCGCTTTGTGGATTTAATGAACCAATTTCCAGAAGTCGATTTTCAGCTGGTAGTCGATCACCCAATAGCAATGCAAGCTCTTTCAAAAGCAATTCAAGGGGTAAATAAATCAGTTAAGGTGATGTTGGATTTTAATGTTGGTATGAATCGTACAGGAGTAACTTTAGCTGACGGAGCCGTAGATCTTTATCGACAAATTCAGCGAGCTGACGGTCTGATACCTTGGGGCCTGCATGTCTACGATGGTCATATTCACCATAGTTCACTCACCGAACGTCGATCAGCTTGTCAGTATAGTTTGGATCAGGTCGAAATTTTCAAACGCAAAATTGGGGAAAAACATCTACCTAACCTTGTGATGGGTGGTACGCCGACTTTTCCTATTTACGCCGAAATTTCTGATATTGAAACTTCACCAGGAACTTTCGTCTTTTCTGATTATAATTATTCGACAAAATACCCCGATCTTGGTTTTGTTCCGGCGGCACTATTATTGAGTCGAATTATTAGTTTACCTATCGAGGGATATGCTACGCTTGACCTTGGACATAAGGCAATTTCGGCTGATTCTAAGGACCCAAGAGGAAAGATTTTGAACCTGGATGGTTCTAAGCTTTTAGCCCAACACGAGGAACATTGGTCCGTAAAAATAAGACCATCAGACAATGTGTTATTAGGTCAGCCTGTGTTTGTTTGTCCTGCACATATCTGTCCCACAGTGGCGTTACACCAATTTTACTACATAGTGGATGAAAGAGGCATATGCATTGATAGGTGGGAAGTTTCAGCTCGCCACCGAAATTAGAAAGAACGGCAACTTTTTTGTGGAGAATATCAATGAAAAACTAGCCTTTTGTTAGTTTTATTAAAGGAGCCATGTTGTCGTTTTCATCTGCAGATCATTAAGAAGTAAGATTTGGATTTTGTGTAATTAACATGATGACGGCTTAGTACATTGGGAAATTGTACACAGTGTTAAAAATTTTGTAATACGTGTGTGGAAGGAAAGATAAACTGAAAAACGAAAATCTTGGCTTTACTAAGGGTATGATTAGCCTGATTTCACTTTAACTTAAATGGATATAGAAGAGGGTTGCGTAATGACATTTGAAGTTGTTGCCCCTGAGAGTGTAGGACTCTCCAGCCAACGCTTGGATCGTATTCAACATGTCATGAGCGGATACATCGATAACCGTTGTTTTCGGGGTTTGACAACAATGATCTGGCGAAATGGTTCAGTCGCCCATTTGGGTAAATTTGGTCAAAAAGATGATCACTCTGCGATTGAGTTTGATACTATCTTTCGTATATATTCTATGACCAAGCCTATTACTAGTGTCGCGATTATGATGTTGTATGAGGAAGGGCATTTCCAACTTAGTGATCCTGTATCTAAATTTATTCCCGATTTCAGTAATATGAAGGTTATTACTGATCTAGCTGGTGGATCGTATGAAACTGTTCCAGCCAAAGGTGAAATGACAATTCACGATTTGTTGCGTCACACCTCAGGTTTGACTTACGATTTCAATGGTAACGTAGTTAGTGAAATGTATAAAGAAGCTGATCTTTATAATTCTGAATCCTTGTTGGAAATGGCTCAGAAATTAGCTAGTTTTCCACTAGTACATCATCCAGGGAAGATTTGGCACTATAGTTTTTCAACTGATGTACTCGGTTGTTTGGTTGAGTTAATCGCGGGTCAGCCTTTTGATCAATTTTTGCAACGTCGTATCTTTTCGCCTCTGGGTATGCATGACACAAGCTTTGATGTTGATAAGGAAAAAATTGACCGTTATGCGTCCCTCTACCGAGCTACAGAAGAGGGGAAATATGAAAAAGCCAGCGATTCAATTATCGCTCGTCTGGATGCCTCTGGTCAAAAACGAACTATCTGTTCTGGCGGTGGTGGCTTATTATCTACTACGGCCGATTATTTACGCTTTTGTCAAATGATGCTAAATGGTGGATGCCTAGAAAATAAACAATTATTATCTAGAACCACTGTGGAATTGATGACCTGTAATCATTTGGTTACAGACCAATACCCATTTGGAATGAGAGGTGTTGGATTTGGCTTGGGGTTCTCGGTTGTTACTAATCTGGCGGAATCAGCTATCTCGGGATCTGAAGGCTTATTCCGTTGGGGAGGAGCAGCTTCAACTACTTTCTGGATTGACCCAAAAGAAAAATTAATTGCTATTCTAATGACCCAACTACTTAACAATCCACA
>MDTE01156960.1_pt1 | contig 10008 bp, 12 predicted proteins | sample 811231 | NCBI WGS metagenome assembly MDTE01 (sample SAMN05326651, study PRJNA326480) | marine metagenome | isolation source: seawater | place: Indian Ocean: Red Sea | collected 2010 | reverse complement strand
TGGTAAGCTTTTTTCATCAACATTACATACAATTATTCTTGGTTTAAGAGATAAAAGAGCTGATTTTTTTATTAAATTTTTATCATATTTTTTTTTTAATTGGTCAGGTTTTTTTCCATCACTAATTAATTTTTTACACTCTTCTAAAAACTCTAATTCATCTTTTTCCAATTTTTTTTTATTATTTTTGTCTAATCTCTTTTGAAGAGATTCTAGATCAGATAATAAAATTTCAGTTTCTATAATTTCCAAATCTCTTATTGGATCCACATCTTTATTTACGTTTTGTATTTTCTCCGAGTCAAAACATCTTGTTAAATGGATAATGGTATCAACTTCTCTAACATGTGAAAGAAATTTATTCCCTAGCCCTTCTCCTTTTGAAGCTCCTTTTACTAGACCAGCAATATCTACAAAGGTTATTGCGGCGCTAATTGTTTTAGCAGATTTTGAGATTTCAGATATTTTATTTAATCTTTCGTCTGGGACTGAAACTATTCCTATATTTGGATCAATAGTACAAAAGGGAAAATTTTCTGCCTGAGCTTTTTTTGAAGTTGTTAATGCATTAAATAGAGTTGATTTACCAACATTGGGCAATCCAACTATTCCACATTTAAAACCCATTTTACTTTTGATTAATTTTGCTTGAAAAGAGATCTAAATCTTTATTTATCAAAATTGACAAGGAGTCTATTATATTGTTTGTTACCTTTTCCACGTTCTGTTTTTCATCTCCTGAAAAATTATCCAAAACATGATCAACACTCGTTGAATTATTTTTTGGCCTACCAATTCCTATTCTTACTCGAGAGTAATTTTTTCCAATATTTTTATCAATGGAATCTATTCCGTTATGACCAGCGTTTCCACCACCAGTTTTTGCTTTTACTTTTCCAAGATCTATATCCATATCATCATGAAATACAAAGACGTTTTTGACATCTATTTTAAAATAATCGATAAGTTCTTTAATACAAACTCCAGAATTATTCATAAAAGTAAGTGGTTTTATAGCAAAGACTTTTTGATCATTAATTTTTCCAGTAGTTAACAAACCTTTAAACTTTGGTTTTTGTTTAGATAGTTTAAATTTTGCATTTATTGCATCGATTACTAAAAAACCCACATTGTGTCTATTATTTGCATTATTTGGATTAGGATTTCCCAGACCAACTAAAAGTAACATATTTTATAGATTATCCCGTATTATTTTTTTTTTGCTTCTTTACTTGAAGCTTTTCCTTTTTCACCACTCGGTGCTTTTGTTTTATCATCTGATGGTTTTGCAGCTTTTCCTTTGTCACTTGATGCTGCTTTAGTTTTATCATCAGAAGATTTTTCACCTTCGGCTTTTTCCGCACCTTCAGCACCTTCTGTTGTTCCTTCAGCTGGTGTTTCGCCTTCTGCTGTTGCTTCTTCAACTTTTTCTGGTTCTACTAAAATTGTAGGAGCTACTACGGTTGCAATAACAAAATCTCTATCAGTAATTGTTGGCACAACATTTTCTGGCAACTTAACCGAAGATATTTTTAAACTTGTATTGATTTCTGTATTATCTAAGTCGACAACTATTTCATTAGGTATATTTTCTGTAGGACATTTCAATTCTACTTTTCTTCTTACTATATTAAGAACTCCACCTTTTTTTAATCCTGGAGATTTTTCTGAATTAATAAATTTTACAGGTATTTCTAGAGTTAATATGGATCCTTTGGTTATTCTAATAAAATCTATATGTATCGGTTCATCAGAAACAGGATCATAAGCTATTTCCCTTGGCAAAACCTTTTCAGGATTTCCATCTATATCTAAATCAAAAACTTTAGACATAAAAGTTTCTGTTCTTACAAGATCCTGGAGATGTAATTTTTTCAAACTTATATTTAAATTGCTTTTTTTTCCACCATACAGCACAGCCGGAATAAATCCGTCTGATCTTAATTTATTTACCTGTCCTCTTGAGGCGCTGGTTCTTTTTGTGGCTTTTAAAACATTCATAAATTGAAAGGGTGTTTTTATATTATGTTTGTGAAAAAAACAAGCAAAATTAGTTAAAAAGACTAGAAACTGAAGTAGAGTTTGCAATTCTTTTCATAGCTTCTGAGATCATTGGAGCAAGTGAAATTATTTCTATTTTTTTGCTTTTTTTAATTTTTTTTGAATTATCAATTGTATCTGTTGTAATTAATTTCTTTATTGAAGATCTTTCTATTTTATCAACTGCCTCACCACTTAAAACAGCGTGTGTAATATAAACATAGACATCTTTTGCTCCTTTTTCTTTTAATGCTTTGGCGGCATTAACTATCGTTCCGCCTGAGTCTATTATATCGTCAACAATTACGCAGTTTTTGTTTTTTACATTTCCCACAATATTCATTACTTCAGATTTTCCTGGAGCTGGTCTTCTTTTATCTATAATTGCGATATTTGAATTTATTCTTCTGCTTAATGCTCTTGTTCTTTCAACTCCACCTACATCAGGTGAAACACATATTAAATTATTTAATTTCATTTTCTTTTTTATATGTCTTGCAAAAGTAGGCGTGGCAAATAAATTATCTACAGGAATATCAAAAAAACCTTGAATTTGACCCGCATGTAAATCAACACTCAAAATTCTATTCGCACCAGCATTGGTAATGAGGTTTGACACTAATTTTGCTGATATCGCTGTTCTTGGTACTACTTTTCTATCTTGTCTTGCATATCCAAAATAAGGAATTACCGCTGTAATATTTTTGGCAGAAGATCTTCTTAATGCATCAATACATATTAAAAGTTCCATTAAATTATCATTTGCCGGATTAGATGTAGATTGAACTACAAATATACTATTGCCTCTAATATTTTCGTTAATCTCTACATAAACTTCGCCATCAGCAAATCTTTTAATATTTGAATTAACTAATTTTAGTTTGAGTTGTCTTGCTATGTCTTTGCACAGTTTCAAATTACTTGTACCAGCAAGAACTTTCATAAGATAAGTTGTTTATATATCTTTAATAAAAATTTTCAAATTAATTAAACATTTAATTAAGTCATTAATATGACGGAAATACACCTTCCATAATCCTTTTCTTTATTATGTAAGGATCTTCTATAGCTATAAAAAAAATTGGGTTCAGAAAAAGTATCTTTTTCAATATTTTCAATGTGTGTAATATTTAGATTCGATATTTCTTTATTTATGTAGCCTCTTAGATCAAAATTATAATTTTCAGATCCAACCTTTTGGAAAAAAATGCTGTTTTTTTCATCTTTATGCATAAACTTTTCAAAAAGATCTTTTTTAACATTATAATTTTTTTTATTAATACAAGGACCCACAACCGCAATTAAATCGCTGTTATTTGATTTTAATTCATTAAATTTTTCTACAGTATTTTTTACTATTCCATTTAACGCACCTTTCCACCCTGCGTGCGAACATCCAATTGTTTTATTTTTTGGATCATAAAAAAAAATTGGAGCGCAATCAGCGGTTAATATGCCGATTCCAACATTTTTTACTTTTGAAACTATTGCGTCACCTGTGAGTTTATTTTTTACATCGGTTTCAGAATTAAAACAAATAACCTTATTTGTGTGTTTTTGATTTAAAGTTATCAATAGTTCCTTTTTACATCCAATTTTTTTACTAACCGATTCAAGGTTTTTTAAAATATTTTCTTTTTTATCTTTAGAACCTAGACCACAATTTAAACTCTCATAATTTCCTGTAGAAAAACCATTTTTTCTGGAAAAAAAACAATGTTTTAAATTTTCAAATTTTTGTAATTTTTTTGAAAAAAACATAATTAAAAACCTAAGGTAAAATTTTTACCTTTTTTATGCGCAAATATTACTTTAAAAAGATTTCCCATTTCCTTTGGGTGTATCAATCTTTTTAATCTATAAAACATGTTCGCTTTTTCTTTAAATGTCATTTGTTTGGATAAAATATTTGCTCTTTCTAAAATACCAATTTTTTTTAAAAAATCACCCTGATTAACTATCTCTTTAACATTAAGATTATGTTTATTTAATATTTTATGGAATAATTTGAAATTCAAATGAGATGAAATATCTGAATGGCCAGGTTTAAAAAAAAGATTCAAATGTCTATGTTTTTTAATTGACTCCAATGTATTTTGATTTTTTTTATTAATATATCCATAATCAAAAGTTAATAACCCGCCGTCAAATTTATTAATTTTACGTGCTATAATTTTAAGAAATTCCAAAGCTTTTATTGGATATTCAATATTATTTCCAGCAGAAGATAAATTTAAATTTTTTACAATTTTTATTAAATTATTATTTGCTTTTTTATGTAAAATTTTTATTTTTTTTTTATCATTTGATAAAGCAACATATTTTTCGAAGAACATTTTTTTACTTTTATATATTTGTTTTATAGGTAAAGCATCGAAAAATTCATTTCCAAAAAAAATAATAGGACCATAATTTATTTCATTTAAATTTTTAATCCACTTAACTTTTTTATTATTAATTTTAATTTTTTGGATTTTTTTTAACTTATCGCTTATTTCTAGCAAGTTTATATCTACAGAATTATAAAAATTTTCAAATTGTTTAAATGTATCAAGCAGATTTTTACATAAAGTTCCATCTCCTGGTCCAAGTTCAACTATTAAAATTTTTCTAGGTTTGTTCAAATGTTCCCAGTAGGCCACACACCAAACAGCTAACATTTCTCCAAAAAGATTTGAGATTAGTGGAGAAGTAATAAAATCTCCTCGCTTTCCAAAAGGATTTTTTTTCATATAATATCCAGATTTTTTGTCATAAAGCGCGATATTAATAAATCTATCTAAAGGAATATATTTTTTTTCTTTTAATAAGTTAATTATTTTGTTCATTTTTTTTGATAAAAAATAAAATTAGTAAACCAAATATTAAAGTCAAAATACTAAGCAATGCTCCCATTGAAAAATAATTTAAAAAATATCCAAGATGCTTATCTGGCTCTCTAAAATTTTCCGAAAATATTCTTAAAACTGAATATAGAATTAAAAATAGACTAGAAATATATCCAGTTTTATTTAACAATTTTTTTTTTAAAGCCAAAAAATTAATTAAAATAAATAATAAAACACCTTCAAAAATAGCTTCATAAATCTGTGACGGGTGTCTCGCAATATTACCAGCGTTTGGAAAAATTACAGCCCAAGGAAGATTTGAAATTTTTCCATACAGTTCTCCATTTATAAAATTTGCTATCCTTCCCAGAAAAAGGCCTATGGGAGCAACGCAAGCAACAATATCTGAGCATTTAAAAAAATTAATTTTTTTATCTTTAGAAAAAATAAAAATTACAACTACAACTCCAAGTAATCCGCCATGGAAGGACATGCCACCCTTCCAAAGTTTAAAAATTTCCAAAAAATTTTGACTATAGTATTCAAAATCATAAAATATCACATACCCCAATCTTCCTCCAAAGATTATTCCTAGCACCAAATAAACTATCAAATTGTCAAAATCGTCTTTTTTTATGGTATTAAAATTTTGAGAGTTATTACTTGATATTCTGATTATCTTTAAAGCGTAGATCCAGCCTATAACAATTCCAAAAATATAAGCTAAGGAATACCACCTTATCTGAAATAAACCCAAATCTATTAATACAGGGTCAAAATTATGAATAATCATTTTAAAAAAAAAGATTTATTTAATAATTAAATTAAAATAACTTAAAAATATATGGAAAAATATAATAAGTTATTAAGAAATATAACAGAAATAGTAGAAAAAGGTTTATTCACTTCAAAAGATCTAAAAAAAGAAGTTGAAAATTTGATAAAACAAAGAATGGAAATTTTTTCAAATAGGCTAAACTTAGTTTCAAGAGAAGAGTTTGAGGTACAAAAGAAAATAATCGAAAAATTGCAACAAAAAATAGATAAGCTTAAGACAAAAAAAAATAAAATAAAATCTACAAAGGCAAAGAAATCTTAACTCTTAAACCTTTTAGCGGGCTACTATCTAAAGAAATATTACCACCATGTGAACGAATTATATCATTAGCTATTGATAAACCCAATCCTACACCTGACTTATTTTGACCTCTGCTTTTGTCAATTCTATAAAATGGTTTTATGACATTTTGGTATTCTTCTTTGGGAATACCAGGTCCATCATCATCTACATATATTAAGATACTATCAGATGTTTTTTTTGTTAAAATCTCAACTCTTTTTCCGTATGAAAACCCATTATCAGTTAAATTAGTCAAACATCTTTTTATTGAATTTGGACGAACATTAATTTTTAAATTTTCTTCGACAGAAACATTAATTTTTTTATTTTCATATTTTTTTGTTACGTCTTTAATTAAATCATTAAGATTAATTGTTTCTGTTTCTTCATTTTTTTGATATTTTGCAAATTCTAGATATTCATTTAACATTTTTTCCATTTCTTCAATATCATCTCCCATTTTTTTTGCTAAATCTTGTTGCTTCAGCATAGCTAGTTGTAATTTTAGTCTTGTTAAGGGAGTTCTTAAATCGTGACTTATTCCTGATAACATTTCAGATCTCTGATTTAAATGAATAGTAATTCTTTTTCGCATTTTGTCGAACTCATAAGCTGCTTGTCTTATTTCTTTTGCACCAGAAGGTCTAAATTCTTTTATAAATTCTCCTTTTCCGAATTTTTCTGCTGCTCTAGCTAAATTTACAATTGGACGTGTTTGGTTTTTTAAAAAAACTATAGCTATCATAATTAAAAGAAGTCCAGGTAAAGTTATCCATAGAGCAAATATCCGGGCTGATGAAGGTGCTATTTTATTTTTAGGAAAAAAAATTTGTAGGAATCCATTCTGATATTTTATCCTCAACTCTACAACATCTTTAAAAGAGGTTGTATCAAACCAATAGGATGTTCCAAAGACTGACTTAAGCTCTCGTCTTAAACTTCTATCCATAGGGCTGTACCACCTTTCTGCTTTTTTTTCAGGTAAAATTTCATTTTCTTTTAAAGATACAGTGAGATCGAAATTTTTATTATATATGGCTATAAGTGTTTCTCTTTGCCTTTCATCACCTTGAGTTCTATAAACATCAAATAAAGTTTCAACTTCACCAACCAAAGATCTTGTCATTCCTTTATTTGCTTTAATCCACAGACTATCAAAAAAGACTATCGTAATAATCATCTGTAGCAAAATCATAGGTGTAGCTACAATTATCAATGATCTATAAAACAGTCTTTTTGGTAAAATATTTTTAATAATATTATTTAATCCATAAAACATAGCCTGAACCTCTGATAGTTTGTAAATATTTTGGATTTTTAGGATTAGATTCGATTTTTTGTCTTAGCCTGGTAATCATGACATCTATAGTTCTTTCTTTAGTAATATTTATAATTTTTCCAATACTATCCCTAGAAAAAACTTTACCTGGCGATTCTAACATTTTTTCTAAAATTTTTTTTTCTTGAGGATTAATTTTTTTAATTTTATCATTTATCTTAATATTTAATTTTTTTAAATCAACTAAAGCGCTCCCAATATAAATTTTATCCGACAAAACAGGCTTTTTAACTTTATTCAAAATATTTTTAATTCTTAACAAAAGTTCTTTTGGCTCAAAGGGTTTTCCAAGATAATCATCTGCACCCAACTCTAAACCTTCTATTCTATCTTGCGCTTCTCCTTTTGCAGTCAAAAGTATTATTGGTGTTGGATTGTTTTTTTTAATTTCTTTTGTTAAAGAAAGTCCACTTTCTCCTGGCATCATAATATCTAAAACTAATATATCAAATTTAATTATTTCTATTTTTTTTTTAGCATCTAGCGCATCTCTAGCTGTTGTGACTAAAAAACTATTTTCCACGAGATATTCTTTTACTAACTCTCTTATTCTGTCATCATCATCAACTACGAGTATATGAAACATGTTTTTATTCATTAACAATTTTACTCAACACATTTTTAAATTTAATTACAGAATCAGAGTCTGAGTTTTTAAAAGCGTTATAAATTCTTTTTTTTTGTTCTATAAAAACTTCTTGAAAAAGCTTTTCTCCTTTTTCATTTAAAAATATTTTTCTTTGTCTAGAATCAACCTCTCCTTTTTTTAATAGGATAAATTTATTATTTATTAAATCTTTTAAAACTCTATTTAAACTTTGTTTTGTGATTTTAAGTTTGTTTAATAATTCTGAGATTGTTAGACCTTTGTGTCTTTCAATTAGAAGTATTGCTCTATAGTGCGCTGTCCCAAATGAGTTTTTTTTTAATACCTTCTTTGGATCAGAATAAGTTTCTCTATAAGCATAAAATATTTGTTCAATAAAATCCTTAATCTGATCATCTTTTAGGTATAATAATTCTTTCATAATTTTTTTTGGGTCAGTTATATTGACATATCTATCTAAGATAGATAGTTTTTTGAACTAAATAAATCAATTAAGATTAATAAAATTTTTATGGATTCCATACCATACGATAAAAGATCAGGAAAAATTTGGTTTAACGGAGCACCAATAGATTGGTCAGAAGTAAAAATACATGTTTTAAGTCATGGGCTGCACTATGCCAGCTGTGTTTTTGAAGGAGAAAGAGTTTACGATGGAGAAATATTTAAACTTGAAGAACACACTGAAAGATTATTTCACTCAGCTTCTAGAATGGGTTTTAAAATACCATATACACAAGACTTATTAAACAAAGCTACCAAAGATATAGTAGCAATACAGAAAATAAAAAATGGTTATGTTAGACCTGTAGCATGGAGAGGAAGTGAGATGATGGCAATTTCTGCACAACAAACTAAAATAAATGTAGCAATCGCTGCTTGGGAGTGGGGACCTTATTATGATGTTAACAAAGGTATTAGATTAAATATTTCTAGATGGAAAAGACCAGCACCAGATACAATTCCTTGGGACACTAAAGCTTCTGGTTTATATATGATTTGTACACTTTCAAAGCACGAAGCAGAGAAAGAAGGTTTTACAGATTCATTAATGTTTGATTATCAAGGCTATATAGCTGAAGCAACAGGAGCAAATGTTTTTTTTAAAGATAAATCTGGAGAATTACATACTCCAATCGCAGATTCTTTTTTAAATGGTATTACAAGAAGATGTATAATTGATATCGCAAAATCAAAAGGCGTAAAGGTTTCTGAAAGGAAAATTAAGCCGGAAGAAATGAAAAATTTTGTAGGATGCTTTCTAACAGGGACTGCAGCAGAGGTAACACCTGTTTCGCAAATTGGTGAATATAAGTTTACAATTTGTAATGTAATTAAAGATTTATCAGAAAGTTATCAAGCTCTAGTAAGAAAAAAAACAGCAGCATAGAAATCTTTGTCTTAATCGATAGCATGATCTATTCCTTTTTTTACATAGTCGTATCCAGTGTAAAGTGTCAGAAAAGCTGCTAACCACAATAAAACAATTCCAATAGAGTGTGCGTTATAATCTCCAAAATTGATAAGGCTGTTTCCACTTTCGCCTGTTAATAAAGTTGCTATCGCAAACATTTGTATAAAAGTTTTAAACTTAGCTAAACTTGTTACAGGCATGTTAACCTGAACTTTTGCTAAAAATTCTCTTAGTCCAGAAATTAATATTTCTCTTGTTAAGATAATTATGGCGGCAATAACTTCATAATTCATTATTGTTCTATTCATTACCAAAAGAACAAGAGCGCTAGCTACGATGATTTTATCAGCAATAGGATCTAAAAGTTCACCAAGTTTTGACTCTTCTTTATAAAGCCTAGCTAACAAACCGTCCAAAAAATCAGTGAAGCTGGCTAAGACAAATATGAAAAAAGGTATCCAGTCACCAATAGCACCAGGCAAATAAAAAGTTAAAATAAATATTGGAACCAGGATAATTCTTCCAATAGTTAATATATTTGGTATTTTTAGTTTCATTTTTTAGCTATGAAAAAAGTCATGTATTTTTTTTGCAACAGAAGTTTCTATACCTTCTACCTTTTTTAGATCATCAAAACTAGCTGATTCAACAGCTCTAGCA
>MDTE01140034.1_pt1 | contig 10008 bp, 8 predicted proteins | sample 811231 | NCBI WGS metagenome assembly MDTE01 (sample SAMN05326651, study PRJNA326480) | marine metagenome | isolation source: seawater | place: Indian Ocean: Red Sea | collected 2010 | reverse complement strand
ATCAGCTATCACCATTGGAAATGAAATTAAAAATAAGAAATCAATGAAGTTTAATACGAGAATAGGGCTATTGATCACATCAATAATAGCTGTAGTTATATGTATATCATTTAATAAAGTTATTGATATATGGTATGTTTTTGGCTCAATTGGAGCATCATCACTTTTAATACCTTTAATAAAGATTATTTTTAATACTGATTATAAGATTAATTATCCTACAATAACATTAATAATTCCTGCATCTATAGCCTCTATATGGATTTATTTAGGGTACCCATATAATATTGATCCTATATTTCCGGGAATGCTTAGTAGCTTTATTTTAAATAGAACTATTCACAAACTAAGTTATGTATAATAGGATGGTTCTCTGTGGCAATATATTGACCTGGATTAATTTCATTTTGATATCCTATATTTTCACAGGTCCAATAATTAGTAGCAGTTGGACCAGGAATCATAACATTAAAAGATAGTACATTTTGATATGTTCCACTAGTTATAACATCATATGTTGCAGTAAACAGTTGAGTATTATATCCTGCCTGTTCACAATACTCTGCAGCAATAATATCTAGTGCAGATTGGTTTTCCTGAACATCCGGACATGCAGCAGTAGATAGCGTATAATCACACCCTGCAAGATATTCATAATCATTATATCCACAAATAACATCTTCTTAAGAAATAACTTCTGTTGGACTTGAACTATCACAACTAAATGCAAATAAACCAAAAACAATTAATAATAATTTTACCATAGCCTACTTTCCCTTTTTTTCAAATAATACACTCATAATTTTGGATATTTCATCTGAGCTTTTACTATCTATTGATGATTTATACTTTAATGTATCAACATTAGTCTCAAGGTCTTTTGCAAATTTACCATTTTTTATCTCATTAAGAACATTTTTTAATTTATTTTCATATTCATCATCAATTAGATAATTACCAGATTTAAGCCCGCCATAGCGCGCTGTATCGCTTATTGCATTATAGAGATAATCAAAACCCTTTTCATGGAACAAGTCAACAATCATTTTAATCTCATAATAACAAACAAACCATGCAACAATAGGAGAATAACCTTCTTCAAGTAATACTTTAAGTGATTTATCTATCATCATTGGAATACCACCAGTTAATAATGCCTGCTCTCCAAATAAATCCGTTTCTGTTTCTTCTTTAAATGTTGATAAAAATGAACATATTCTTGCAGATCCTATAGCTTTACTATATGCTTTTGCGATATCAAGCGCACCCCCAGAATAGTTTTGATTGATAGCAAGCAGAGCAGGGACGCCCCTATCTTTTTTATATTCATCTCTTACCATCTGCCCACCACCACTTGGTGCTACCATTATAACATCAACATTTTCTGGAAGTTGAATTAAATTGTATGTTATATTATATCCATGAGAGAAAAGGACTGTATCATTTTCTTTTAAATTATCTTTGATTTTTGAATTGAAAACTTCTGGAATAGATGCATCTGAAACTAAAACGCATATTATATCCGCCCAAGATGATACATCTTCAATGGAATCATATACGATATCATTCTCTAATAAATCTTTTTTTATTGAATCAACACTTCGGACGCCTACTTTTATTGACAAACCAGAATCTCTTAGGTTTAAAGCTTGAGCTCTACCCTGATTACCGTAACCAATAATACCAATTTTTTTATTTTTAATTATAGATAGAGAAATATCTTTATCAAAAAAAAGTGTATTATTATTAATAGACATTAAATTTTTATTTTCTGCTTATCTTTATCTTGATTCTGCCTAAATAGGATTAATATTTTACCAATACATCCTACTACCTGACATTTCAATGAATCAGCGAGCATTTTTTTTCTATCTTCTGTTACTTTACCTTCATGAAATCTAACTTTTATTAACTCATTTGTATTTAATGAATCGTCTATAGATGATATAACGCCCTCACTAATGTTATTTTTACCAATTAACACCTTTGGTTTAAGATGATGAGCTTTTGATTTTAAAAACTTTCTTTGCTTTGATGTTAAATTCAAATTAATTCTCTATAATTATATTAATTAAATTTACAATATCTTGAACTGTTATTAAACCATCATAATTAAAATCTATGTTATCGAATTGCTCTGATGTAGGATTATAATCACCTAAAATTATAGTAACAACTATGACAACATCTAAAACGTTAACATTGTTATCAAAATTAAGATCGCCAAATTGAAGTATGTAATTAACTATCTCTAATTTAAAATCGTCTAATGCAGCCTCAACCAAAGAACCACCAGAACCAACATCGCCTTCATAAAATAAATCTGAAGCAATAAATCTAAATTGAACCTCTTCAGATAACTCTATATAATCTGATAACAAAAATCTTTTTTCAATCCATTGATTTAATGAATTTGAAGTATTTTCTAAATCTACCCAACTATTACCATTTGAAACCTGAACATTCCATATATCATTACCAGGATTATTACCTAAATTATTAGTATACCATCTCCAATATGTTAATAACACACTATCATAAGATTCTAAATTATAAACATCTGAATATAAAATGGTTTGACCTCCATCGATATCTCCACTACCAGGTTGATCAACATCATAATTTCCAGTAACAAAACACTTATCTCCTGATTCAGTGTGATCTTCGTTAGGCTGAACAATAAAATCAAGATTTGCAAAACCAGCTTGCAGTGATGTCCCAATAGGTAAACCCCATTCCCAATCGCCTGAGGTTAAATCGGAAACAACAATCCAATTTTGTTCTTCTTCAAAGTCAATAGATACTATATCAGGTAAATCGCCATAAACAAATGATAAATAATTTGTATTTTGAGGATACGAAGTCGTTTGATTTAAGTTATTTCTTGCCTCAATATAATAATCGACAATTACATTTGAATAATCAAATGTTAAAACTACATCATAAATAGAATCCTGATTATAAGACATTGGAATAGATGACCAACTTGAATTATTTGTTCTATAGTATAAAACTACGTCCTCAATATATCCATCAAAAGTTGAAACCTCAGCTGAAAAATAAACATAAGGACCATCTTCATATAAGTTAATATCTGTAATTTCTTGGTGCAGTACACTTACACCCCCTAGAGATAAAACAAATAATCCTTGTTCAATATCACTTGAAATAATATTACCACTTGGTAAATAAGGGTAAACACCCCAATTACTTACATACAATCCCTCAATATCGCTAAAATCATAGTATGCTATTTCTTTTAAATCAAATGGATTTGTAATATCTAAGATTCTTGTTCCATCTGCATAATATGAAATATATAATTGATTTGTACCAGGCTTTATATACAAATTATGAGCTGAATGCTCTGAACCATTTTCAGTTTGATATTCATCAATAAGATTTATATTTGAATAATCTGATATATCCCAAGCCTTTATATGCCCTCCTAAATTCTCATCTCCTGTAAACAAATAATTCTCATCTTCAGATATTGCAACATCATGAGTACTAACACCATCAATTCCAGTAAAATGAGATAAAATAGTAGTAGGATTAGATTTATCAGTTACATCTATTATTCTAAAATATCCTACATAAATTGATGCACAGTATAATTTATTATTATACACCTCAATATCATGACAATAACCAGCTTGTGAACTGACACCGTTTTCTAAATTCCAAGTTCCAATTAAATTTGGACTAGCTGGATCTTCTAAATCATATATGTATATGTCATTACTTTCTCCAAATGGAATCCTATCTGCTCCAACGACATATAAAAAACCATCTGAATCAATATATATATTATGAGACGTTTCAAAATCTAAAATTGTATTTACTAAAATAGGTTGATCAGGATTATCTACACTAACAATTTTTACTCCATCTTCCGCTTCAGTGCCAATATAAACATGTCTATTCCAATACTTTAGATCTCTCCAAGTACTACTAGAGCCATCTATAATCTCAATTTCATAAGGATTATATGGATCAGTTACATCAACTATAGCTGCACCATTTTGTAAGCCAATTACTGCAAATTCTCTATTATCCTGATAAAAACCTGTTATATCGGAACAATTTTGATTAAATGGTAGATGTGATAATAATTGCATATTGTATCCATTTGAAAAACAAAATGAAAAATATAATAATATGTAAAAGTATTTACTCATTCTTTAGAGATAATTTATTAAATAATACATTTCTAATGTGTTAAAATCTGTAACAAAAAATTAAAAATGTGATATTAATCAAAAAAAAAATCAAAATAAATATTTATTTTTATGTCGTAAGTATAAGATACTTATTTTATATCTTACCTAAAAAGTCTCAAATTGGCCTTGATGACGGTAAATAAACCCCTGCAATTAGTGGGGGTTTATTTTTTAAAAAAATACCATATTATTAAACTATAATAATTATTAATTTACTTATCATTTTTAATTATTAATTGGAGAAATAATGCACAGAAAAAAAATAACCCTAGTTGGTGGTGGGCAAATTGGAGGAAATTTAGCTCTACTGGCAGCACAAAAAGAACTTGGTGATATAGTTATTTATGATATACCTAATGCAGAAGGAATGATAAAAGGTAAAGCTTTAGATATTTCTCAATTAACTCCTATGGATGGATATGATTCAAGTATAATAGGATCTTCGAACCCTGAAGATATGAAAGATTCTGATGTAGTAATTATAACTGCGGGTGTTCCAAGAAAACCTGGTATGAACAGAGAAGATTTACTTGGTATAAATATTAAAATTATTACTGATGTTGCAAATAATGTTAAAAAATATGCACCAAATGCATTTGTTATAGTTTTATCAAATCCTCTAGATGCTATAGTTTATTCTTTTTATAAAGTATCTGGATTTAGTAAAAATAAAGTTATTGGTATGGCAGGAGTTTTAGATAGTACAAGATTTAAAACTTTCTTAGCAATGGAAACTGGCTATTCAGTTCAAGATGTAAATTGTATGGTATTAGGAGGTCATGGGGACACAATGGTACCTATAACAAGACTAGCAACTATTGGTGGTATACCAGCAGAGGAATTAATTTCAAAAGAAAAACTTGATGCCATTGTTGAAAGGACAAGATTTGGCGGAGGAGAACTTGTAAAGTTATTTGGTAATGGTTCAGCTTATTATGCTCCTGCTGCCTCTGCAATTGAAATGGCAGAATCTTTTTTAAAAGATAAGAATAGAGTACTACCATGCGCAGCTCTTTGTGAAGGTGAATTTGATATTGATGGCTATTTCATAGGTGTACCAACAGTTATAGGCAAAAATGGTATTGAAAAGATACTTGATTTCAAATTACTCGATAGTGAAAAAGATGAATTAAATAAAACGCTTGAAGCAGTTAAAAAAACAGTAAAAGAAACTGGACTATAAGGAGAATAAATGTTAAATCAGATAAATGAATTTTTCGGAATATTTGTTAGCTTTCTTGCCCCTATTCTATTTATGGAAATTAATGGATTTCCTTTAATTGTATTAGTTCTATTATCAGGAGGTGTAATATTTACATTATATTTTAGATTTATTAATGTTCGAGGATTTATACATTCTATTGATATAATTAAAGGTAAATACGATAACCCAAATGATACAGGTCAAATAAGTCATTTCCAAGCTTTAACCTCTGCTCTATCAGCAACTATAGGTCTTGGTAACATTGCTGGTGTTGCTGTTGCTGTATCATTAGGTGGTCCAGGAGCTGTTTTTTGGATGGTTTTTATTGCATTTTTTAGTATGTCAGCAAAATTTGTTTCATGTACTTTGGGACAACTTTACAGAAAAATAAATGAGGATGGATCTGTCAGCGGTGGACCTATGTATTATCTAAATTATGGTTTAAAAGAAAAGGGATATGGAACACTTGGAAAAATCTTAGGAGGAATGTATGCTGTATTTATTATTGGTGGTGCTTTTGGTGGTGGCAACATGTTTCAAGCAAATCAATCATATGAACTATTTGGGAAATTAATTGGCTTACCAAATTATCTTTATGGGTTTATTTTAGCTGTTCTTGTTGGTTGTGTTATCATTGGAGGAATTAAAAGAATTGGACAGACAACAGAGAAAATTGTTCCTTTAATGGTCGTTCTTTATGTAAGTGCATCATTATTTATAATAATAACTAATTTTGAAAAACTACCTAACGTTTTAAATGAAATATTATCTCAAGCATTTTCACCAAATGCTGCATATGGAGGATTTATTGGTGTGCTAGTAACAGGTGTTAAAAGAGCAGTATTTAGTAACGAAGGTGGTGTTGGGTCTGCTTCGATAGCTCATTCTGCAGCAAAAACAGACGAACCTGTAAGAGAAGGTATAGTAGCAATGGTTGGACCTTTTATTGATACAATAATTGTTTGTTTTATGACTGCATCTGTTATACTTATTACAAAAGATTCTAATCCAATTTATCAAGTAGGTGGAGGAATTAATGGAGCAGAATTAACTTCCGCCGCATTTGGTAGTGCAATTTCATGGTTTCCAATCATTTTATCAATAGTTGTTTTTCTATTTTCTTTTAGTACAATGATATCTTGGTATTATTATGGAGATAAAGGCTGGAAATACTTATTTGGTGATTCATCAATAAAAGTTTACCAAGCAATGTATTTAGGATGCATTGTACTTGGAGCTGTAGCATCTCTTGGAAATGTTATAGATTTTTCTGATATGATGATATTAGCATGTGGATTTCCTAATATTATTGGTTGTTTGTTTTTACTACCAATATTAAAAACAAAACTTGATGAATACTGGTCTAAATATCAAGCAGGCGAATTTAAAACATACAAATAATTGAATAACCCGTCAAATTTTTTACTATTTGCTAAAGAATTAGCTAAAGAAGCTGGTGCTATACATATGAAGTATTTTGGAAATATTTCATCACTTGAAAAAAAGTCAACAAATATAGACCTAGTTACTAAAGCTGATTTAGAATCAGAAAAATACATAATAAATAAAATAAATAAAAAGTTTCCTAATCATTCTATTTTAGCAGAAGAATCAGGATATACAAATAAAGAAAATGAATATCAATGGGTAATAGACCCTTTAGATGGCACTACAAACTTTACTCACAATCTCCCAATATTTTCTGTTTCTATAGGACTTGTAAAAAAAGATACTGGAACGATATGTGCTGTAGTATATAACCCTGCTGCAGATAAATGCTTTTATGCTGAATATGGCAAGGGCGCATACTTGAACAAAAAAGAAATTCAATGTACTTCAAGTAGTACTTTAAGTGAATCTCTTTTAGTAACAGGATTTCCATACTTACATGATAAAAGATATGATATATCTTTTGATATATTCAAAAATTTCTATGATAAGACTAGAGGTCTTAGAAGGCTTGGTGCTGCCTCTTTAGATCTATGTTTTGTTGCAATGGGAAGATTTGATGGCTTTTATGAATTTGAGCTTAAACCATGGGATGTTTGCGCAGGATCATTAATTGCTACTGAAGCTGGAGCTAGTGTTACAGACTGGGATAATTCAGAACTTCCTCATGATGGTTCAAGAATACTTGCATCTAATGGAAAAATTCATAGTCATATGGTTGATATCTTAACGGATGAAAAGTATAATATATTTTTTAAATAGAATTTTTTAACTTTTCTACATTATTACTTATTAAATCTTCAAAACTTTTGTTTTCATTATATAACTTTATTTGTTCATCATAATATGAATGATGATTATTTATTCTTGATATAATCCTATCCATTGAATCTGATATTTGAAGATTATTAATCTCTGGTTCTAGTGCTAAAATTGTATTTTTAATAACTGTTGTAATATCTTCCTGATTTCCTTCAGAATCTAAAATAAGTTTAGCATCTATTCCATATCTAGTTGCCCTCCATTTATTTTCATGTATTATCCAGCTATCTAAATATGGTAATTGAGTACCATTTTCATAATGATTGCACAAACCCACTACTAAAGCTTGTATTAATGCTGCTAAATCCTCTATTACTTGTAAATCTGGAATACTATCACATACTCTTACCTCAACTGTTCCATATCCCGGATGAGGCCTAACATCCCACCATATTTCTCTAATTGATTCAATTGAGTTAGCCTGTATAAGAGTTCTCATCAATTTTTGAAATTCACTATAATTAGTTAAATCTATTGGTATTCCTGTATTAGGTAAACTTTGAAAAATTTTTGTTCTTGTTGAAGCAAGCCCTGTCTCTTCTCCTTCAAAATATGGTGAATTAGCTGACAATGCAATTAAATAAGGAATATATCTTCTCATCCCATTTACTACTGCAATAGCCATTTCACCTGTATTAACTCCTACATGTACATGAATTCCTGCAATCAACAATCTTCTAAGAGGCCATTGCATTCTATCTAAAAAATCTAAATATCTTTTATTTTGGGTTACTGATTGTTCAGATACTCTTGAAAATGGATGTATAGGCATTGACAGTAATTGAATATTATTTTTTTCTGAGTAATTTATTGCTTCATTAATTTTTGGAGCTATATCATTAATTAATTCTTTAGGATGATTACATACATCAGTTGTAATTTCAACTATACACTGTAACAACTCTTCCTTAAAAAAATTATTATCTTGAAAATGTTTTAAAATCTTAGGAGCACCATTTGTAAGTGCTAAATTATTTTTATCAATTGTAAAAAGCTCTAATTCTAGACCAACAGTTGGTTTTGGAGAACCATTAAATATTGTTTTATTTATCAATTTACTTTTTCCATTATTTTAGAAAAACTAGTATTATAAACCTCAGATAATTGTTTTTTAGTAATATTAACAGATTCATTAATTATAAATTTACCATTATTTACAACTTTCCCTATAGTTTGTGTCCTAACATCATGTTCTTTAGATAAATGGACTAAATCATATAGTTTTGCTTCATTTAAAGATACAAGAATCAAACTAGAGCATTCACCAAACAGCAATTCATCAATTCTCATCTTATGTTCAATATTAATTTCTGCACCTAAATTATTTTTTGAAAATATTACGCTTTCTGCTAAAGCAACAGATATGCCTCCATCAGATACATCATGAGCAGAATTAATAATCTTTTGATTAATTAAATCTAAACATAAATTTTGAACATTAACTTCATCAACAGTATTAAAATTAGATAGAGGACCTTCAACTCTATCATAAAATTGTTTTAAATAGGTTGAACCTCCTAAAGATGGATTTATATTACCAATAGCAACTATCAGGTCCCCTTCATTTTTAAAATCCATAGTCATATAATTTGAAATATCTTCAATAAAACCAACCATGCCAATGACAGGAGTTGGATATACAGCTGAATGAACAGTTTCATTGTAAAAACTAACATTACCACCTGTTACTGGAGTATTTAATATTCTACACATATCTCCTATACCTAAAACGGCTTCTCTAAATTGCCAGTAAATTTCTGGATCTTGGGGATTTCCAAAATTCAAACAATTAGTTATTGCAAGTGGCTTAGCTCCTGTACAAACAACATTTCTAGCAGCTTCTGCTACGGCCATCATAGCTCCTTGCCTTGGATTTAAATATACATACTTTCCATTGCAATCAGTTGAAACAGATAAACCTTTCTTAGTATTCTTGATTCTAATTACTGCTGAATCGGAACCAGGACCTAAAACCGTATTTGTTCTTACTGTAGAATCATATTGGTTATATACATAGGATTTTGAAGCTATATTTGGATTTGATAATAGTTCTAATAAGTTACTGTTTAAATCATTTAATAATTTATATTTATCAATATTATATATATTTATTTCATTTAAATATAAAGGAACTTTATAAGGCATATCATATTGAGGAGCATCTCCACCTAGAACCAAACTTTCTGTTGGTATATTTGCAACAAGTTCTTGTTGATGAAACACTTCTAAGTTTCCAGTTTCAGTAACAACACCTACTTCGGTACAATCTAACTCCCATTTATTGAAAATATCTTTTAGTTTTTGTTCATT
>MDTE01119570.1_pt1 | contig 10008 bp, 5 predicted proteins | sample 811231 | NCBI WGS metagenome assembly MDTE01 (sample SAMN05326651, study PRJNA326480) | marine metagenome | isolation source: seawater | place: Indian Ocean: Red Sea | collected 2010 | reverse complement strand
GCCAGCGATTGCTCGCCCCCCCCTGATCATTGTAGATCGCGATAAATAATTGCCCGGCCTCTTTAACCGATTCACTGACAATTCCCAATGCCCGCCACATGGCTCCCGTCTGATGCAATACCCCCCAGGAATAAACGATATCAAAGGTACCCAGTGACTTAACGAATTGATGATCCAGTACCGAGCCTTGTTCGATAACCCAATCATCGTCTTCCGAAAAGTAACGCTGCTTGAGTTCCTCGGTGCAAGCTACCGACTGAGCATCGTAATCAAACGAGTGCACCTGCGCACCCAAGCGACGAGCTGCCAGGCTAAAGAGTCCGCTACCAGAACCAATATCCAGGAAAGTGAGTCCCTCGAGAGTCTGCTTGCCGAGCATTTCTTTTAACGACGTTTCCGCGACGGCAATCCGCTCATCATCAAGCGTTTTGAGAAACTCTTGCCAATTCTGGCCAAACTCAAAACGCTCACCCCGTTGAACTTCACTCTGGTGAGCTGCCGCCACGTCATCGTGATCTTGATTCTTGGCCATTACCACTCTCAATCCAAACCTGGCATTGCATGCACCAACCAACAGGGCCCCATGTACAGTTTCCAGTCTAGAGACTTCACATAACTCGACAATACAGAATTCAGCTAAAAAGAAGGATCTTGCCATGCTCCCGCATTCTCCAAAGCGGACAGTGAACATGGTACGATAGACTGCTGGTCGCAGGCCGTAAGCGATCAGCACCAGGAATCTTTTTCTTTCCCATTAAGGATGATCTCTATGCGATTGCCCCAGAAGTTTCACTGGCTTTTGCTCGCCATCTGCTGGATAGTCGGCGGACTGGCCAACGAATCACTGGCAGCAGATCGACCCAATATCCTCTTCTGCATTGCCGACGACTGGTCGCACAATCATGCTGGCGTCTATGGAAATACTTGGGTCAAGACACCTGCGTTTGATGAAATCGCTCGCCGAGGCCTGCTTTTCACACGAGCCTATACTCCCAACGCCAAGTGTGCTCCATCCCGTGCAATTATCCTAACTGGACGCAACTCCTGGCAACTTGAAGATGCTTGTAATCACGTCTGCAACTTTCCACCTAAGTTTAAATCTTGGGTCGAAGCATTGGCCAGCAACGGATACGCCTGTGGTTTCACCGGCAAAGGCTGGGGACCTGGAAACGCCAAGAATGCTCGCGGTCAACAACGCCAGATTACAGGCAAAGCCTTCGCTGGCAGGAAGCAAAACTCAGGCATTCGCGGGATCTCCAACAATAACTACTCGGCTAACTTTGCTGATTTCCTTAAAACGACAGCAGATAATCAACCCTGGTGTTTCTGGTATGGCACCACGGAACCACATCGTGGTTACCAGTACGGTGTTGGCGTAGCCAAAGCTGGCAAAAAACTTTCCGACATCAAGCACGTGCCCGCTTTTTGGCCAGACAATGAAACCGTTCGCAATGACATGCTCGATTACGCCGTAGAAGTGGAACATTACGATACCCACCTGGGACGTATCCTGGAACACTTAAAAGCTGCGGGACAACTCGAAAACACCCTGATCGTAGCAACCTCCGATCACGGCATGCCATTCCCGCGCTGTAAGGGGCAAGCCTATGACTATTCCAATCATGTTCCACTGGCCATCATGTGGGCAGGACAACTCAAGAAACCGGGACGAGTGATCAACGACTACGTAAGCTTTGCCGATTTCGCTCCGACTTTCCTCGAGGTCGCTGGACTGAATTCCAGCAAGGCCGGCATGCAAGCAATTACCGGAAACAGCCTGATGGATATCATTGCCAGTGAAAAACAGGGGCAAGTAAGTCCACAACGAGACCATGTGCTGATCGGCAAGGAACGCCATGATATTGGGCGACCCAACGATTGGGGATACCCGATTCGGGGCATCGTCAAGAATAACGTCATCTACATCCGCAACTACGAAACAGATCGCTGGCCCGCCGGGAATCCAGAAACGGGCTACCTCAACTGCGACGGCAGTCCAACCAAAACCTTGCTACTCAATGGCCGCCGCGACGGTACGCTGGTCGATTACTGGAAAATGAATTTCGGTAAACGGCCGACAGAAGAACTCTACGATCTTAACCAGGATCCCGACTGCGTAAAAAACTTGGCAACGGACAAGAAGTACGCAAAGCTCAAGGACCAACTGGCGCAAGAAATGATAACCAGGCTCAAGAACCAGCAAGATCCCCGGCTTACCGGAAATGCTGGTTACTTCGACACCATTCCCTTCGTGAACGGTGGCAATGTACGTTTCTATGAACGTTACATGAAGGGTGAAAAGATACGTGCTGGCTGGGTCAACCTCAGCGATTTCGAAGAAAAACCACTCGACTAAATAAACTCATTCCTCCTCCACACAAATGGGTCACCATTGCAATGAACAGAATTCTCTCCATCGCCACACTGATCGTCCTAAGCTGCAAAAGCCTGCTGGCTGCACCCAACATCGTTTTCATCTACACCGACGACCAGGCTCCCTTTGCCGTCAATGCGGCCGGTGACAAGCGTTTCATTACGCCTCATATCGATCGCATTTTCCATGAAGGAGCGCATCTGACGAACAGCTTTGTCACCACGCCTGTGTGCAGTCCAGCTCGCGTTGGATTGATTGCTAGTCGTTACGGTACTGAAATGGGAATCACCGACTGGATCAATCCTGGTCGAGAAGCCAGTTTAGGGCTGCGGCCAGGAACCCCAACTTGGCCCCAATTGCTTGCCAATGCAGGTTATCGTAACGGCCTCTTCGGTAAGTGGCACTTGGGTACCGAGGATCGGTACCACCCCACGAAATTTGGCTATCACACGTTCTTGGGAATCCGTACCGGCGGTTGTCCACCTAAAGATCCGGTGCTGGAACTAACCGATGGTACCGTAAAAAAGGTTGCTGGTTACACGTGCGATATCTTTACAGACCATGCCCTGGAATTCATTAAGCAGAACCGTCAGCAACCATTCCTGCTCTCACTCCATTTTCGAGCACCCCACGCTGCCTGGCTGCCAGTGCGTCCGGAAGACTGGGAACCATTCAAAGACCTGGACCCAGCCATTCCAAATCCCGACTATCCCAATTTGAATGTTCCAGTTATCAAGAAACGAACCCGCGAATACCTGGCCGCGGTCAAGAGTGTCGACCGAAACGTGGGACGAGTGCTGGCCTTGCTCGAACAACTAAAAATCGATCGCAACACGATCGTCGTCTTTACGAGTGATCATGGCTACAACCTGGGCGAACATGGAGTCTGGTATAAGGGAAACGCCGTCTACGCCTTGACCAAGAATCCGCCACAACAATGGCCGAAGATCCCTGCGTCCCGGCGACCTAATCTCTGGGACACTTCGCTACGTGTTCCTACCGCAATCCGCTGGCCAGCCGTGATTAAACCCAAGTCAAAAGTGAACCAGACAGTCTCTAACTTGGACTGGTTTCCAACCTTACTGAGCATGGCAGGAGTCAAGCTGCCTGGTGACATCACAATTCGTGGTCGCAACTTTGCCCCGTTGCTTAAGGGAAAACAAATCGCTTGGAGTAACGATCTCTACTGCGAATACAGCATGCACCACGGGGCACAAACTCAAATGCGAGGTCTTCGGACGCCCGACTGGAAACTAATGCAAGATTTCGCCTCACCGGGACGAGCCGAGTTATACGACCTGGCGAATGACCCACACGAAACCAATAACCTGATCGCCTCGCAAAACCCTGATCATGCTCGGGTCCGAGAAATGCTAGCCGCCAAGATTCGCAAACGCATGATTCACTTAAAGGATCCAGCACTTAAACCTCTCTCCCGAATCATGTTCGGCTCCTGTATTAAGCAGGACCAGCCCATGCCTATCTTTAAAACCATTGCCAGTAAGCAACCGGAGATGTTCATCTTTCTCGGTGACAACATTTACGCCGACACCACCGACATGACGGTCATGAAAGCAAAATATGACAAGCTGGCAGCAGACCCCGGATTCGCTGGCTTACTGGAAACCTGCCCTGTCCTCGCCACCTGGGACGACCACGACTTTGGAGCGAATGATGCCGGTGCTAACTATTCGAAACGAGTTGAAGCACAGCGTCTGTTTGCCGACTTTTGGAAACTACCTCGGAACGCAAAACCACGACAACGCCCCGGAGTCTACGACGCTCACGTCTATGGCCCAAAAGGAAAACGGGTCCAAGTGATCTTACTTGACACCCGCTACTTTCGGGGACCCCTCAAGAAGGGTGAAAGACGTGTCGGCGGCCCCTATTATCCTACTACTGATCCAGCGATCACCATGCTTGGTGAAAGTCAATGGAAGTGGCTTGAAGAGCAGTTGCGAGTACCGGCTGAAGTTCGCTTGATTGCCACCAGCATCCAATTTATTGCTGAATCCGCAGGCCAAGAAACCTGGTCGAATATCCCCCTCGAGCGAGCACGTCTACTCAAGTTAATCAAGAAAACCAAGGCCAATGGAATCGTAATGCTGAGCGGTGATCGACACTGGGCTGAGATTGCTCGCCTCTCCAGCCCTAACAACTATCCACTTTACGACATTACGTCCAGCAGCCTTAATCAACCACACGGTCGCGGCACCCCAACCGTCAATCAGTATCGCCATCTACCGAAAACTTATCACCAGGCAAATGTTGGCAACATTAAAATCGACTGGGAAAAATCCGATCCGACAATTCAACTGCAGATCCTCGACTTGAAAGGTCAGGCACAGATCAGCAAGGAGCTAAAACTTAGCAACCTCAAGACCGGTGGTTAATACGCAACCATTCGCAAACATTTGCACTCGCCCCACAAGTTGCAGTAAACTAGTCTTCAAGAGTGTTCCGATGGTTCCAGGGAGCCAACCTACTTAAGCCACCGAGGCCAATCCATCATGACTGCATTGAACCGTCGAGAGTTGATGCGAATGGGGGGAATCAGCCTGGCCGGTCTTTCCCTCTCAAGCCTCATGGAAGCTGAGGCAACGGCGGCTCCCCAGTCCTCTGATGGCAGCTTTGGCCGTGCCAAGAACATTATCTTTCTCTACCTCAACGGGGGACCGCCTCAACACGAAACGTTTGACCCAAAACCGAATGCACCAGCCGAGGTTCGTGGTCCCTTCAATCCCATCCAAACAAATATCCCGGGAATTCAATTCTGTGAATTACTCCCCCGGACCGCTGCTATGGCTGACAAGCTGGCGGTAGTCCGCTCCATGGCCACGGACGACAACATTCATTCTTCCAGCGGTCACTGGGTTCTGACCGGCTACAAGTACCAGGGGCCGAATGCCCGCACGATTCAACCAACCGACTGGCCTTACTTCGGTTCTCTCATTAAGAGGTATCGCCCCAGTGAAAAGATGCCCGCGCTGAGCGCTGTCTGGGTCCCCGACGTTATTCGTCTCAATGACAACGTAACGCCCGCAGGTCAAACCGGCGGAATCATGGGGTCCCAGTGGACTCCGGAACGGTTCGTTGGCGATCCGTCCCGACCAGACTATCGGATCCAAGGTCTTGAACCTCTCGGAATTACCTCCCAGCGACTTCAGCAACGCCAATCACTTCTCTCGCAATTAGAAGACCGTGTGCGACACGTGGAAAAGTCCAAATCGGTTGACCTGTTCAATACATACCAGCGTCAAGCCTATGATTTGCTCACATCCGGACAGGCACGCAAGGCCTTTGCGATCCACGAGGAACCGGATGCGATCCGCGATCGCTATGGACGCAATCGCTGGGGACAATGCGTCCTGCTGGCCCGGCGATTGATCGAATCTGGGGTGCGGTTAGTCCACGTCAACTGGCCTCGGGAGCCTGGAGACAGCGCTGTCGACAACCCGCTCTGGGACACCCATGCTCAAAATCATGACCGCCTCGAAGACGTCCTCTGCCCGATCTTTGACGTTGGTTTTTCAGCACTGATCGAGGATCTGGACCAGCGTGGCCTGCTAGAGGAAACACTCGTCGTCGCCATTGGCGAATTCGGCCGCACCCCCAAGATTAATGGCAAGGCAGGACGAGACCACTGGGGACCCGTGTTTAGTTTTGCCATGGCCGGGGCAGGGATCAGTGGCGGGCAGGTCTATGGCAGTTCCGATAGCCAGGGAGCCTACCCCAAAACCAATCGCGTGGAACCAGGGCACCTGACTGCCTCTATTTTTCACCTGCTAGGACTCAACTACCAAGGCACCTTCAGCGATCCCAGTGGACGCGAACTGGCACTAACTCAACACGCTCCGATCTGGGAACTGCTAGGTTCGCGACCTGCCACAGATCTGCGACAGTTATCTACGGGAGACGTGGCCCAAGTCCCTCCCTTCGATGAAACACGTATCCTGGCCAACACCGATTTTTCTGGAACCACACCGGTCCAACCTGCGACCAACCCTTCTCGACCGAAAGGTTGGCGATCCCTTACTCCCCTACTGACAGGCGACGAAAGTCAGTTTGGAACCCAGGTTGCAGCACCAACCAAATTGGCAACGCTGCAACTGGACCAGCACTTGGCTATCGGCATTAGCCAAACCCAAGTTGGCAAAGAGGTCGAAATTGCTGCTAACACCAAATTACTGGTAGGGCAGGAAGTACGCAGTCCGTTCGCCGGCACCTATCGGCTGACCGTCGACTTGATCGGCGAGGCAGATGATGCCGCTCTATTTAAGGAACTCTTCGAAAAACAGTTCGATTGTCAAGTTTTCTACTTCCAGTTTACGGACAAGGCCAAGCAGATCACTTCTATCAAAACACTGGCTGCGCTCCCATTTACACCCCAGTTGCTTGATCCTCAGCAACCAAAACTACAGCGACTTGAACTCGTCAAGGAGTTCATCAATCCGAAGCCAGGCACTAATTTTTCCTTTGGCCTGGGAATGGGAGTTGGTTTACAAGTGCAGAAGAAGACGCCCGGCGTGTTGAAGATTCCGGCCAGCAAAGCGTTGTTGAGCGTCGCCAGCGTGGAATTGGAGTTCCTGGGTAAGGAAGTGAACCAGGACGTTACGGTCTAAAACCAACTGTCATGCCCGCTCCAGGCAAACTCTGATAAGAATAACGAGGGGCAAAGTAGCGAAAGAGTCGCCACTGGTTTACGATATGTTGCGTTAACGCCATCATCAAACTCCCTTAGGTAATTCCCTCCCGTGATTGAATCCCAGGTCGATATTGATTTTTTTCAGCGTGAACTCCAATCGTTCTTGCCAGACCGTATCTTTGACGCCCACACCCACCTCTGGAAAAGCGAACTCATCAACTGGTCCGTTCCAGGCATTGACGGAGACTGTGGATATGCGGAATACCAGGCATGCATGCAAACGATTCATCCAGGTCGCCCGACCGAAGCTCTCTTCATTCCTTTTATCACGGTCGAAAACCGTGACAAATCGCTGATCGCTAATGAATGGATCTCTCAAGAATTGGAGCATGACCGAAATTGTCGCGGTCTGTTCTTCGTAAAGCCTGAAGATGATCCGGAATGGATTCGAGAAAACGTCCAACGGCTCGGCCTACACGGACTCAAGTGCTACCACACGATGGCAGACGTCACGCCTACTTGGGAAGCTAACATCGATGCATTCTTGCCAGACTCCTTCATGAAAGTAGCTGACGAAGAAGGCTGGGCGATCACGCTGCACATCGTTAAGTCACGCGCGTTAGGTGATCCTGCCAATATCGAGTGGATTCGTCGCAATTGCCAGGCATATCCAAACATGAAGCTAATCCTGGCTCATTCTGGACGTGGATTCCAACCAGCCCACAACCTGGAAGGACTTCCTGATTTAGTGGGATTGGACAATCTTTACTTCGATACCAGCGCCAATTGTGAACCGATCGCTCACCAGGCTATTATTCGTATCCTGGGCCACGAGCGGCTGATGTATGGAAGCGACTTGCCCGTCAGCCACAATCGCGGACGCTCTCTGTCGGCAGCTGACACCTTCATCTGGATTTACGAACAGACGCCTATCTGGGAAGAGAATCATACCCGGATTGAACCGGTTTTAATTGGGCTCGAGCATCTAAGGTCCTTGAAATGGGCCTGCTGGTCTGAAAAACTAACGGATTCACAAGTAGAAGACATCTTCTACAACAACGCTGCCAAACTGCTGGGCGTCGAAACTGCCGCCCCGACGGATTCATAAACCACCGAAGGAGTTGTTCGCATGAAAACCAACTATCTCATGATCATCCTGTTCGTCGTTTCGATCATCACCAAACCACTCCAAGCAGCCGAGCAACTACTCTACCTGGCTTCGCTCCAAGAGAAGACAGTCGTAGTTGCTACCATCAATGAGAAAACTGGTGCCCTGGAAGAGAAACACAAAATCACGTTGCCTGGCAATCTCGGCCCAATGGCGTTCTCGCCAGATCGCAAGCTGATTTATGCTGCCCAAACCAATGCCGGTGATATTCCAGCCGTTGTATCAACCCTACAGCGACAGTCGGATGGTTCACTAAAACTGCTTAAGACTGCCAAGATCAATTCCCGCGCACCGTACATCCAAGTCGACAAGTCAGGAAAATTCCTGTTAGCCGCACACTATGGACCAGGTGAAATAAGCATGTACCGCATTACAGACGGACTCTGCACCGATGAGATGCTTGATCTCCACAAAACCGAAAAGACTGCCCACTGCATCGAAGTCGATCCTTCAGGAAAATATGTCTTCGTCCCTCACACTGCACCAAACAAGGTCTACCAGTACACCCTCGATGCAACCGCTGGAAAACTGGTTCCTAGCAAACGTCCTTTCGTTAAGGGTCCCGATGAAGACCATCTTTATCACCAGCCACGTCACATCACACACCACGAGCCATTGAAAATGGCATTCACCTCGAATGAACGAGGAGGCGGTATTTCGTCCTGGAAATTTAATCCCCGTCGTGGAACACTCAAACTGGTAGAAACCCTATCCACACTGCCTCCCAATTACGAAGGAAACAGTGCGGCAGCAGATATTCACATCACCCCCAACGGCCGCTTTGCCTACGTCTCCAACCGGGATGTCACTAAGCGACCTGAAGGAACCGCTATGAAGGACACGCTGGCTGCCGTCTCCATCGATTCCGAAACGGGCAAGATGAAAATCGTTGGCCACTATCCCACCGGGCATCATCCTCGATCTTTTTGCATCGACCTGACCGGTAACTTCCTTTTTGCAGCTGGGCAACGATCCTCCAATCTCTATGCTTACCGCATCAACCAGGAGACAGGAGCTCTAGAGCACCTCAAGACCTATCCGACCGGTGGCACTCCCATCTGGGTGATGTGTGGCTGGAAAAAGCTATAACTCTACCGAAGTCCTAACGAATCCATTAATCAGTACAACTTTACGATCAAATGACAATGCAGAACAACGAGAATCTAACCACCGAGCGTCCCACCTTCGTCACCCATTTAGAGTGTGGGTTAGCGGGGGATCACTATGCAGCAGACGAGGTCCATGAATTATCACAGGCCGGGAGGCCGTTACTGGTTAAATACGATTTGGAAGCGCTCGCTGGTGCAGTCACCCAAGAGCAACTGGCACAACGCCCAGCCGATATGTGGCGATACCGAGAGTTTTTACCGGTTCGCAAGGCCGACAATATCGTCAGCTTAGGCGAGTGCCATACGCCATTAATTTCTCTGCCCCGCCTGAAAGCAGGTAGTGGAGACTTGATTATCAAGGACGAAGGACGACTACCCACCGGGTCTTTCAAGGCCCGCGGCCTTTGCATGGCAGTCTCCATGGCCAAGGAACTTGGAATCAGCAAGGTAGCGATGCCGACCAATGGAAACGCTGGTGCTGCCCTGGCTGCCTATGCCAGTCGCGCGGGCATCGACAGTTATATTTTTTGCCCGGCCGATACACCTCCCATCAACGTCGAAGAAATCGCTGCCCAGGGCGCACAAGTTTGGCGCGTCAATGGTCTGATTAACGACTGTGGCAAGATCGTTGGTCAAGGAAAAGAAACAACCGGATGGTTTGATTTTTCAACCCTCAAAGAGCCTTACCGCATCGAAGGTAAAAAGACGATGG
>MDTE01013383.1_pt1 | contig 10009 bp, 8 predicted proteins | sample 811231 | NCBI WGS metagenome assembly MDTE01 (sample SAMN05326651, study PRJNA326480) | marine metagenome | isolation source: seawater | place: Indian Ocean: Red Sea | collected 2010 | reverse complement strand
TTGGTGTACAGGACTTTGGCCATTTCTCTCCTCCTGGTCTCTCCTGGCCTGCTTTTTTGCGCGCTTGCCGGAGATGACCCCACAAAAACATTCTATAACCGGTTACATAACGCGAATTACATCCCGCTGCAAGGCATAGTTGGTAAGGGATTACTAGTAGTAGACCGATGTGCCGCCTCCGCCGTCTGCGGCGATGGTCTCTCCGGAAATCGCCCAGGCTTTCTCGGAGCACAGAAATGCGGCCAGGTGGGCGATTTCGCTGGCGTCGATCATGCGGCCGAGGGCATTCGCCCTTGGGGCGCCTTCAGCGAAGTCGGCGGTTTCCACCTCTTCGGGCGTTATGCCTTTGCGGTCGGCGCGGGCGGCCAACATGCCGGCGGTGCGCTCGGTGCGCGTGATGCCGGGGTGGATGCAATTGACCGTGATGCCGTCGCGTCCCAGCTGGGTGGCCAGGGTTTTGGTGAAGTGCACCAATGAGGTGTTGCGGGCGCCGCCGGACAGGTTTCCGGCAATGCGCGCGTTCAGACCGCTGATGTTGACGATGCGTCCCCAACCCGCGCGTTGCAGATGGGGGATGCAGGCACGGGCGCAGCGCAGCGCGCCCATGTACTTCACATTGAAGTCGTCCAGAAAATCCTCGTCGACAATGGTGTCGATGTAGCCGGTCGCGGTTGCCGAGCCGCCGGGGGCAGAGCCACTATTGATCAGAACGTGCAGGTCGCCCAAGTGATCAATGGCCTGCTCCACCATGGCGTCCACCTGAAGTCGGTCGGTCACGTCGCAAACAACCGGGTACACGCGCCGATTGGAAGCTTCCGCGATTTCCTGCGCGCTGTCATGCAGGCGCTGGGGATCGCGTGCCACCAGCACCAGATCCATGCCTTCTTCGGCCAGTTGCCGCGCGATTGCCTTACCGATACCCCTGCTGCCACCGACCACGATGCCGTGGCGGTTGGTTAGTCCCAGATCCATGGCGGTGCTCTCCTGTCATCCCAGCGCAAAAGTATACAACTCCGGGGACCACCACCCGGTAGTGTGGTGCACGATCTCGGTGAGTTGGGTAGAGTGGTTGCTCGTTTGTATTTTCCTGGAGTGTGGATGGCGGCTGCAGTAGTCCGTCAGCGGTCTCGTTTTGCGGCGGCTATCGCTTTGTGGCTTGCCGCCACATCGACGGCGGCGTTCGAAGGCGCTGACGCACTCAAGAGCGACCTGGCGCTTGCGTCGGTGAGCGCGGTTGCGGTGGACCTTGGCTCGGAGCGACTGCTGGTGGCCAAACATCCCGACGCGGTGCTGCCCATCGCGTCGGTGACTAAGGTGATGACGGCCATGGTGGTACTCGACTCGGGCGCGCCGGTGGACGACTGGCTGGCCATCGCGCCGTGGACCACCGAGCAGGCGAAGAACGCCTACTCACGAATACGCATCGATTCCCAGGCCCGCCGCGCTGACCTGCTGCGAATCGCGTTGATGTCTTCGGAGAATCGCGCTGCCTACAACCTGGCTTTGCATCATCCTGGGGGCATGGAGGCTTTCGTTGGCGCGATGAATGCGAAAGCGCGGGCCCTTGGCATGATGGATACGGAGTTTGTGGATCCCACGGGACTGTCTCCCGAAAACCGGTCGTCAGCCCGGGATCTGGCTCGCATGGTGGCCGCGGCGCATCAGTACCCGCCGCTGCGTGACTACTCCACCACGCGTCAATATACGCCGCAGTTCCGGTCGCCGCGTTACCGCTTGGGATACGGCAACACCAATCCGCTCACCGGCAGCGACAGGTGGGAAGTGAAGCTCACAAAAACAGGCTACCTCACGGAGGCTGGCCGATGCCTGGTGATGGTGGCCGAGATCGGCGGTCGCGACGTCGCTATGGTGTTGCTGAATTCTTTTGGTACACGCTCGCCACTGGGAGACGCGGGTCGGATCCGGCGATGGCTTGAGTCGGGCACCGAAAGTCGGGTAACCAGCGCTGCGCGCGACTATGAGATGCGGGTGCGCAGCTCTCAAGGAATAGAATAAACAACTCACATTGGGAGGAAGATCATGCTCAAGACCATTGCGGACCATAACGAGTGGCGCGGTAAGGCGAATCTGGACGACGGCGAATGGACGACCTTTGTTGATCCGGAAACCTCGCCGGATTTCTTCGACCACATGAGCGATGTGGTGAAGGTGAAGTTCATGGGCGAAACCTGGGAGAAAGGCCCGTGGGTGGTGCCTAACAAGTTCCCGCCCAACACGCGCGCCGAGCGTCATGCCCACGCCGCGGACACCATCTATGTCATCATGCGCGGCTCCATGACCTTTAACGACGGCACCGGTTGGTACGAGCAGGGCGACGTGCGCTGGGTGCGCGCTAACCACACGTATGGCCCAGAGGAATCCGGGTCGGATGGCTGTGAATTCATTCTGATATCCATGGGCCCCATCGATGTGCAGTGGGAGTCCGGCGACACTTACGAGGCAAATGGATGAACGCCCGGCGATCGCGGCATTGAGTTGGCGATTGCGGCTGGTCTACGCGTCTGGCCAGCTACCCGAGGGGATTAAGTCCGCCGCTTTCGGCTTCTTCCTGTTGTTCTACTATAACCAGGTGTTGGGGTTGTCCGGCTCCCTTGCTGGCATCGCTGTATTCATCGCCCTGTGTGTCGATGCCTTGAGCGACCCGGTGGTGGGCTCCTGGTCCGACTTTGCTCGCTCGCGCTGGGGCCGTCGTCACCCGTTCATGTACTGGTCCGCGGTCCCGTTCGCGGCATGTTTCTTTGCTTTGTTCGTGCCGCCAGACGGGCTCAGCCAGACCGGCCTGTTCCTCTGGCTGCTGTGTTTTGCTGCGCTGACGCGCACCGCCATGACCTTTTATTCGGTTCCTTATATGGCGCTGGGTGCGGAGCTGACGAATAACTACGACGAGCGCACCCTGCTGGCCGCGCTGCGAACCATATTCAATCTGCTGGGTATGTTTGCGGTGCTCATTCTCGGCAACATCGCGTTTTTCGGGGCGACCGAGGAGTATCCGAACGGGCAGCTCAATCCCGCCGCGTACTTACCCTTCGCGCTCACCTGCGCGCCGGTGATGGTGCTGGGAATCTGGTTAGCGGCCGGGGGAACACACGCCCAGATCCCCAACCTGGAACAGCCCCAGGGGGAACCGCGCCAGCTCTGGCGCGGCGTGGTGGACGACGTGGTCACCGCATTCAAGATACCGGCCTTCGTCGCCGTAGTGGCCGGCAGCATTATGTTCAGCATCAGCCAGGGCATGGTGCAATCCCTGCACCTATACCTGGCGACCTACTTCTTCGAGCTCTCCAGCGGCCAGATTACGTTTTTGTTTGCCGGTGCCATCACCGGCATCATCATTGGCAGCGTATTAAGCCGGCCTATGGCTGCGCTGATTCCCGAGAAGCGTGATCTGTTCATTGTGGGCACCATTTGGTACGCGGTGTGGACCAGCAGCGTTATCATCCTGCGGCTTTTTGACCTGATTCCGGGCAATGCGCACCCGTTGATCGCCCCGTTGTACATCACCACCGGTTGCATTTCCGCCGTTGGCCTGGGGGTGGCGATTCCCATGATCGGATCGATGATCGCCGACATCACCGATGAGCATGAACGTCGCCACGGCAAGCGCCAGGAAGGCATTTATTACGCCGCGGGATCTCTGATCGGCAAGGTGGTGGGGGGTGCCGGCCCGGTGCTGGCGGGCTTCATCATCGACATGTCTGGCATCGCGCCGGGTAGCTCTCCCGGCGATGTGGACCCGGCGGCAATCGCCCGTTTCGGCTGGGGCACGGGCCCGTCGGTGCTGCTGCTGTCCGCCGTGTCTATCGGCTGCATCTGGTTCTACGACATCTCGCGTCATCGCCACGCCAAGATCCTTGCGCACATCGAGAGTCAGCGTGGATAGGGTCGCGGCGAAGCGCTTCAACGAGAATTTTGGACGTTGTCCCATAGCGCGCTATCGGGTGTTGCGAAAGTCCTGTTAGGATCTTGGGTTCGAATATTCGGAGAAGCGCGATGCGTTTGAACGTAAACGGCAAAGACTACGACATGGATGTGCCCAACGCGGATACCCCGCTGTTGTGGGTATTGCGCGACTACCTGGGGCTGGTAGGTACGAAATTTGGCTGCGGCATCGCCCAGTGTGGGGCGTGCACGGTGCACGTCGATGGCAACGCCATGTTCAGTTGCTCCACGCCGGCCGCTGTGGTGGAGGGCCGCTCTATCACCACCATCGAAGGTCTCGCCGATGAGGATGGCACGCTGCATCCGCTCCAGCAGGCCTGGATCGATCACGATGTTCCCCAATGCGGCTACTGCCAGGCTGGGCAGATCATGCGCGCCGCCGTGCTACTGGAAGAAAACCCCAACCCCACCCGCGACCAGGTCGATGCGGCCCTGTCTCCCAATCTCTGCCGTTGCGGAACCTACAACCGCATCAGAACTGCGGTTTTGGCGGCCGCGGGAGGTGACATTGAAGCGTAAGGACCAACCAACCGTGGCCGGGGCCGTAACCGTGACCAAGATAGACCGGCGTACCTTCCTGCGCGTCACCGGCGTTGCCGGCGGTGGGCTGATGCTGGGCGTGACCGTGGGATGCAGTCCTGAAGAATCCGCAAAGGTGCGCTCTGCCGATGTTGCAGCGGAGCCGATTGAGCTCAACGCCTACGTGCAGATCTCGGCAGACGGCATCTTCATTCAATCCCCCAACCCGGAGATCGGCCAGGGGGTGGATACGGCCTTGCCCATGATCGTTGCCGAAGAGCTGGATGCGGCATGGTCGGACGTGACGGTTGTGCAGGCGGAGACGCATCCGCGTTTTGACCGCCAGATGTCCGGCGGTTCGCGCTCCATTCCATCGCGCTGGCTGCCCCTGCGGCAGGCTGGTGCGGCAGCGCGCCATATGCTGGTGGCCGCTGCGGCCCTGCAGTGGGAGGTAGACCCGGCGGAGTGTGAGACCCGTGACAGCATGGTGATTCACGCGCCGAGCAACCGCAGTCTGAGCTACATGGAACTGGCAAACAGCGCAGCGGTGCAGCCGCTACCCGAACTCGACGGGCTTAAGCTTAAGGACCGCTCGGAGTTCCGCTTGCTGGGCAAGCGGGTGGGCGGCGCCAAGAACCACACGCTAGTCACCGGCGGCGCGCTGTTCGGTATCGATCATCGCATGCCCGATCTGCTGTACGCCACGTACGTGAAGTGCCCGGCCGTGGGCGGCCGGGTCAAGGCTGCGAACCTGGAGGCCGTAAAGGCGCTTCCGGGTGTGGTGGACGCTTTCGTTCAGGATGAAATCAAACCGCCGCCCGGTGGGTTTCTCACCGTGCCACTGGCGGCCGGGGTGGCTATCGTGGCCGAGGATACCTGGTCGGCATTTCGGGCGCGCCGGGTGCTGGACGTGGAGTGGGACGAGACCGACGCTGCGAAAGACAGCTGGAGTGCTGCGCGCGCCCAGGCCCAGGAGCTGTCCGCCGGCGCCGGCAACGAAGCCGTGGCGGACAAGGGGGATGTTGAGGGCGCATTCGACAATGCAGACAAGACGCTGAAGTCGTTCTACGAGTACGCGTTCGTCAGTCACGCCCAGATGGAACCGCAGAACAGTACGGCCTGGATGCGGGACGGCAAGCTGGAAATCTGGTCGCCCACCCAGGCGCCGCAATTCGGCGCGGATTCGGTGGCAAACCTCCTGGACATGGATGTTGCCGACATTACCGTGCACGCCCTGCGTTCCGGTGGCGGCTTCGGGCGCCGTGCCATCAATGATCCCATGGTGGAAGTGGCCGCCATTGCCCGTCGTCTGAACCGGCCGGTGAAGCTTACCTGGACCCGTGAAGACGACATGGCCCACGACTACTACCGGGCTGGCGGGTTCCACTCCCTGGAGGGCGCGTTGGACGGCGACGGCAAGCTGGTGGGATGGCGCAATCACCTCATCAGCTTCACCCATGACGGTACCAATCCGGTGATCGGCGGCAATATCGATGCCAACATCGATCCGGGCCCGTTCGTGCCCAACCTGAATCTCACCCAGACGTTGCTGCCTTGGCAGACACCCTGCGGGCCCTGGCGGGCGCCGCGTTCCAACGTGGTGGCCTTCGCGCATCAGTGCTTTCTGCACGAGCTGTCCCACGCCGCTGGGCGCGACCACCTGGAGTTCATGCTCGAGCTCATGGGTGAGCCTCAGTGGCTGGAGGAAGGCAACAGCTGGTCATTGCACACTGGGCGCGCGGCGGGTGTGATTCGGTTGGCGGCGGAAAAAGCAGGTTGGGGGAAGACCCTGCCGGAAGGCCACGCCCTGGGGCTTGCGTTCTACTTCAGCCACGCGGGGCACATCGCGGAAGCCGCCGAGGTGAGCGTGTCGGATGACAGAACCGTGCATGTCCACCGGGTGACGGCCGCCGTAGACGTGGGCCCAATCGTCAATCTCAGCGGCGCAGAAAATCAGGTGCAGGGCTCGGTGATCGACGGTTTCAGTACCATGCTTGGCCAGCAGGTCACGTTTGAGAACGGACGCGCTCTAGAGACCAACTTCGACACCTACCCGCTGCTGCGTATTCCTCGGGCACCGGATGTGGACGTGCACTTCATTCAGAGTGACTTCCCACCTACCGGTCTCGGTGAGCCCGCGCTGCCGCCGTTGGCGCCGGCGGTGGGCAACGCCATCTTCGCGGCCACTGGAGAGCGGGTGCGGCGCATGCCTATAGCCAAGGCGGGGTACAGCTAAGTCGTACTTTTACCGATCGGGCTCTCGGTCTTCGTGCCCTTGTGGCGCTAAGGGTGGCGCTAAGGGTGGCGCTATGGCTGTCGACCCAGTAAAGGTTTCCGAAGTTGTACGGCAGCCTCGCGCCGAAGCTGCGCGGTTTGCTTACGGCGACCAGGAGTTGCGTTCACGCGCCGCCGTTACTGTGAAGGTTTTTTTTGGTATTCCTGATACAGGCGCTGGCGGACCCCGCACGAACTAGCCGTCCAACCCGTATAGAAACGCCTCGAGGGCCGCGTTTACCGCCTCAGGCCGCTCCTGCTGCACCCAATGCCCAGCCTCAGGAACAATCGTGCTTCCGCGGAAATCACTGCAACTCGCCCCCGGGTCGGCATACAGATCTCCGCCTGGCACGAAGTGCCGAACCGCATCGCGCTCGCCACCGATGAAGCAGGTGGGTTGAGCCAGGGATTGGCCGCTCACCTCCTGGAGCTGCTTGGCATCGAGAGTTTGGGCGCGGTAGCGGTTGATGGGGCCGCGAAATCCGCCTGCCGTAAAGGCGTCCAGGTACACCTGCAGGTCTGCATCGGAGAGCCAGGGCGGGAAGGGTTGCGGATCTTCCATGCCGTCCAGCAGCGCCGCGTCGGGCGGTTTTACCTCCAGCCATTTGTCTGCAGTGGCGTCGCCTGACAGGGCGAAATAGACCTTGCGCAATGCGGTGCGGATGTCGCTCTCGAGTTCCGCTTCCACCACACCCTCCGCCTGAAAGTAGAGCTGATAGAAGAAACGGTCGTGATAGATCTGCTTTGCCACATCGAGGAACGAGCTGCCCGTGTGCGGCATGTATGGCACGCTGAGGCCGGCTACCGCGCGTATGTCGGTTGGGTGGAGCAGGGCGGTGAAGTACACGATGGGAGCCCCCCAGTCGTGACCGATCAGCACCACGGGATCGGAGCTCAATGCGCGTGCTACGGCGGCCACATCGGATGCTAGCTCACGCATGGTATAGGCGTCGATTTCCGCGGGCTTGCTGCTGGCGCCGTATCCGCGCACGTCCATGGCGGCAACCCGGTAGCCTCGGTCAGCGAAGTGGGCCTGCTGATGCCGCCACGAGTGCCCTAGCTCTGGCCAGCCGTGGACGCACAAGATCACAGGCCCTTCTCCCCGGGCGGTGAATGCGAGTTCGTTCGCTCCGTTCTGAACGGTTCCGGATTCCATACCCTTTTCTTATCAGTCTTGCGCGCCTGGGAGTATAGCGTTGGAGGCGCGAGGTTCGCTCACGAGTGAGCTCGATCCGCAGTGGGTCAGTCGCCGTTGTCGTTGTGCAGCCTAGCGCGGATCGCCAGATCGTTTGCTGCTTCCAGGCTGGCTACATCGTTAAGGTTGATGTATTGGCCAGAAAGCTCGAACAGAGAAACGCTGTGCCCGTCACGAATGAGCTCGTCGATGAAATTGACGAACTCGATGGAGCCGCGCCCGCTGTCGTAGGCGTTCTCAAGCGCTTTTAGGACCTCGGGTGCAACGATGAAATTGGCCATGCCGAGAATATCGTTGGGAATGTGTACCGGGTTTTCCACAAGGCGGATGACCCGATTCCCCTCACTCTCGACGGAGAAGTTTCTCCGGATCTGCTCCGGGTCGTCGACCCGCTGAACGGCAACCATGGCCGTGTGCTCCTGGTAGGGGCACTTGGCGAAATCGGCATGGTTGGTTTCCAGATAGAACTCGTCGCTCAACATGACGCAGGCGTGGCGCCCGGCAAGGTAGGGCTTGGCGAGCAGTACTGACCATGCCCAACCCTTGTCCAGATGCTGGTTCTCGATGTAGTCGATGCGTACGCCGTACTCGCTGCCGTCGCCGAATTCCTGGCGTATGGAGTCCCCCATGTAACCCAGCACGATGACGATGTCTTCGATTCCGAAGTCGTCGCGCATGATGGTGATGAGGCGGGATATGTTCGACTGGCCGTCTATGGCGAACAGCCCTTTGTGCATCTCATAGCTGTAAGGCCGCGCGCGAACACCGCTTCCGGCAGCAGGAATGATGCCAAGCAAGGAAGATGTCATGTTCCTACCTTCTGTTTGACGAGCCCGGGATTGTTTTCGGCGTAAAAGGTCTCGATGGTGGATTCGAGCTCGTCGATCGTATGAATTTCCTCGTGCACGGACAACAACAGCTGGGAGAGCTTCAGGTTGGTGATCTCCAGCTGAGAGCGGATACCCAAGTCTTCAATGTCGCGAATGTCGGCTACTCCGGCAATGCCCAGCGTGCGCCGCGCCAGTGAGCAGGCGCAGAACCCGACGCTGTCGTGAAAGATCGCGCGCATGAAGTTCGCTTTGTACTCCTTGAGCTGATCGTCGGTAAGAAAGCCTTCCAACAGCAGTGCTGAACCATCAGCGTTGTCCCACAGCTCGAGGAAGCGCTGCTCAAACCGCTTCCAGATGGTCATGGCTTCCGTCAGCAGCCAGTTCTGATAGGAGTCGTCGTCGCTGTGGTAGAAGTGCGAGGTGTAGCACATCAGGAAATTGGCGATGACCTTGCCCACGTCAAACCCGAACGGTCCAAAGTAGGCGAACTCCATGTCGATGACGAAGGTTTCTTCGGCGTTTGCCATCAACGAGCCGGTATGAAGATCGGCGTGAAGCAGCGCATCCGTTTTGGTCAGGAACAGCTCCTTGAACTTTAGGATGTCCAGCTTGTAGGCGGTGTTCTTGCGAATGGTCGCGCGCGCGTATTCATCCGTGGCCGGATTCGAGTAATTCGATTCGTGTTCCATGTAGGGGAAGGTGAAGATGAATTCCTCGGTGAGCTTGCACAGCTCATCGTTGAGATTGAATTGCTGCATGAGGTGGCGACGCTCGACGCTTTCCATGCCAAGCGTGCTGGTGCGGAACAGGGTTTCCGCCAGGAAGTCGCCCACGTCGCGAGCCATATTTGGGAAAACCTCTCCCTCGATCATGCGATAGCGGGCAACCGCGTGGTTGTCCAGGTTCTGCATGACGAGCACGCTCATGTCCTCGTCGGAGTGGTACACCTTTGGTACGAACTGGGGTACCAGGTCGTTGTAGGCCAGCAGAGCCCGGATTTCGAAGGTCATCCGGTCGCGGCTGAGCGGCCACTCTTCGCCGGCCATACGCAGGTAGGGGACGGCCTGCTTGAGCACCACTGATCGCTCGGGGGCGTCGGCACGGCGGATCTTGTACACGAAGTTGAGATTGCCGTCGCCCACCTCTTCGATGTCTAGGGCTTTGCCTTTTCCGAGCACTTCAACCACGCTCGGAAGCCCGTTGAGATACTCGGGGATCGAGCCTTTATCTA
>MDTE01123850.1_pt1 | contig 10010 bp, 4 predicted proteins | sample 811231 | NCBI WGS metagenome assembly MDTE01 (sample SAMN05326651, study PRJNA326480) | marine metagenome | isolation source: seawater | place: Indian Ocean: Red Sea | collected 2010 | reverse complement strand
TTTATTTATTGCATTGCTGGGCTGCGGCACAAAACGGCCATTGCTTCTTTGTCGCCAGCTCTACATGAATCCACACCGCCCATGGCCATAGAAAGACAGCGGGAAATCCCCTAGCATCAATACATGCGTGGGACAAACTATGGCAGCCCCCACATGATAATCCCCATTTCCTGTCAAATACGCCTGGCAGGCCGCGATTTGCAGCGCCCTGGGCCAGCCCGTGGGATCCAGCTTCTTGGCTATTCAGCCTGGGCTCCGCCCAGGGGCTTGGCGGCGGCGGACTGGATCATTTCGTCGTATTTTTCCTCTCCGTAAACCTCCTTTTTGTTGAGGAAGCGAGATTGGTGCGGGGTGATCTTCAGACTGCGGTCCTGCAGGGGGAATTTTACCGGTGCGAAACCGTTGCGATGGGATTCTCGCAGACCGATGCCGATCTCCAGAACTTTGCGCATATTGGCGCCGCTGCAACGCGGCTCACTGCCCTCGTCCAGGGCCTTGACGAAGGACTGGATCCCCCAACGCTGGCGCGTGCCGCTGGGCTGAATCCAATCGTCGGGATTGCCGAATTCGTCAAAAACTCCCTCGACTTTCTCCAGGGGGCAATGGGCCTCGCCCTTCCAAACCTGACCGCTGAACCAGTTGCTATGGTACACCCCCTTGCTGCAGAGCACCTCGATGCCCTCGAGGGGAGTCCGCTGGTTGTGGATGAAGGCATCCAGGCCGTTTGCAAAGCGAAGGTGGCCGCCCATATTCTGGTCCACGTCGTCCCACGGATCGCCGCCGCACCAGCCCGTTACCCAGTCCACTTCGGCATCGTCGGCAAAGAGCCGCAAAACACTGAGGCCCTGGCAGCCGCCACCCGAGATTTCGTTGGTGGACTGGTAGAGGTTGATGCTCTGGACCTCACCCAGCTCGCCGGCGTCGATCAGGGCCTTTACCTTCCAGTGCTGCGGCATATTGCGGTACGCATCGCCGGAGGCAAAGACAATGCTGCGCTGCTGGCACTCGGCCACCATCTGGTCGGCCTCCTCGAGGCTGGCGGCCATGGGCTTTTCGCAGTAGATAGCCCGGACTCCGGCGCGGGCGCAATCGATGACCACCTGCGGGTTAGGTTTGACCGGCAGAATCGGCGCGGCGATGTCCAGATTTTCTTTTTCCAGCATGTCGCGATAGTTGGCATAGGCGGAAATCTGGAAGTGGTCCGCGAAAATCTGCAAGTTCGAGGGATCGGGATCGGCGCCGGCTACGACTTCGGTCCGGGGGTTGCCTACGTAACCGCGGGCGTGGCCATGCCCCTTGCGGCCGATGCCGATCATGCCGACGCGATAGATGTCTTCCTTGCTCATGGGAACTCTCCATTGGTACCATTCACACCGCAGTGAATGGAGGATCGAGGATGGACCCGAGGTCTGATTTGGCCGCGGCTTGGCTTGCCACCTCTGCCGCAGACACAGCGGCATCAAAACGGCTTCGCGCCGCCTTGGGCCGGGTCACGGCAATTGTGGTGGCCCCGGAAAAATGGACGAAGGCGCCCTTGTCAAAAGGCCCCTCCCGGTTTTGCTCAGCGACCGCCTCTCGGCGGCACTCGAAGCGTTGCAGCTGCCTGGAAAATCCGACCCCGGGCGCCGGCCGAGGTCGGGCAAACAGATGTTCTGGTGCCCCGTCGCCTAGACGACGCCAAATCCAGTGGACAGGTTCAACCGATCAACTGGCGCAGGTACTCGCCCTCTTTTTTCAGTTTTTCGTCATCTGGATCCGAGCTGAATTCTTCCAGCGACAAACAACCGTCGTAACCCACGTCTTTGAGGTCCTGGACAATCTGGGCAATAGCGGCCACTCCCGTGCGCAGATCGCAGAATTCCCACTTCCACTGCTGCGCCCCGGTCCGATCCTGGCCATCGACCACCAGGATGCCGTTGCCGATATGACAATGCGCCAGGTAGGGTCCCAGAAGCTCCAGGCCCATGCGGGTATCTTCGAGGCCCACCCGCACCATATTGGGCACGTCGTAAATGGCGCCAATGTGCGCCGGGTCCAGGTCCCTGAGCAACTCGGTGGCGCGGGAAGCGGTCAGAGCGACGGTGCCCACGTGAATCTCGTAGAGAATTTTGACGCCGTATGAACGCGCCACCTCGACCAGGTTGGCAAAACCGGCACGAGCTTCGAGGAACTGGGAGATATAGGGCCGCTTGTGCTCATATTTGGGCGCGCCGATCCGCACCATGGGCGGCCGCTCCGGATCGATGGCCACAGCGCCTTTGAAAAGTTTGTGCACCAATTCGGTTTCGCTCAGCAGGCAGCTGGGGGCCAGGGCCACTACCCGGACGCCACTGCGCGCGGCGGCAGCGCGGATCTGTGCGGCTTTTTCCACCACGTTGTCGGGGCTTACGTCGGAGCGGTGGTAGCCCCAGAAAGCGGGTTCGGCGTCACCTTCCGGGTTGTAGCGACAGCGCAATTCGACGCCGTCGTAGCCGTAGGCAGCCAGTTTGTCAAAGGTTTCGTCCAGGGTCCAGCGCGGCAGCATCACCGAGGTGCAACTGAGCTTCATGGTGGTCTCCTTATAGTTGTTCTTCCGGCTGTCGACCTCGACAGCCGCCTCGAAATTCCCGCTGGGTCCAAAGCGGCATTGCCTGGAGGCTCTAAGCGGCCCCAAAGAAACTTGCTCTCGCCTCGTCCGGCACAATTCCCCAGCGGCCTCTTGGAGCTAATGGCCTCACCGGACTAGAAAGCCGGCAAATACAGACTGCACTTGAGACAAAAAAATCTGCCCCGGCCGGCAGCTGCATATCTGCAATTGCGCCAACGCCGCCGACCGCATCTGCTGCCCCATGTATTTCCCTGCAAAAACCAGGGCGAATCCTGGCGCAGTTGGGCAAAGAGTCTTTGAATATTCGGCGTCTCTTTAAGGAGTGCGCGGACTTTTTTCCCTTGCCAGGACGATAAGTAGGCAGCACTGACAATTTCGACCACAGATTTCCTAGCGCAACCCGTGGCCTGCGACGGAACTGCAGACGGCGATCAATTCCCGTCTCTCCGAGCAACTTACTCAGGTGCTTCGAAACTGGCCAGTTCGCGATAGAAACGATCCAGTTCGCGCACCAGTTCGTCGCAGGCGTTGGAGGCCCCCTCCAGGCTGTCTCCACGGCTTATACGCTCCAGATTTCTCGCCGCTTTGGCCACGGCTCCGGCGGAGAGATTCACTGCCATGCCCTTGAGTTCGTGGACGGCACTGGCCAGAGAATTCGCCTTGCCACTGGCGATAGTTTGCTGGATTTTCTGCACCAGTTTTGGCGCGTCGCGCAGAAACAGTTTCCGCGCATTTTTAAACAGTTCTATATCGCCATCGAATCGCTCCCAAAGATCATCCTGGTCCAGAACCTTTGCAACCTCGAGCTCTCCCTGTGGCAGCGCGGGCAAAAGTTCGGCGCTTTGACCGAAATGACGGGCAAAAATCGCAAAGAGCCGGTCCCTGCGTATGGGTTTGGCTGCATAGTCGTCCATGCCGGCGGCCAGACAGCGTTCCGGATCTCCAGTCATGGCATGCGCCGTCAGGCCCACAATAGGAATGTGGCCACCTCTTTCCCGCTCGCGGGCACGGATGGCCGCCGTGGCTTCCAGGCCATCTAGTTCGGGCATCTGCACATCCATCAACACCAGATCAAAATCTTTCCTTTCCAGCATGTCCAGTGTATCTATGCCATTGGCGACTATATCGACGCTGTGGCCCATCCGTTCCAGCATACCCACCGCGACTTTTTGGTTCAACTCATTGTCCTCGGCCAGGAGAACGCGCAGCGTAGGCAGGGTGTAGGCCGCTTCATCCAGCGGGGTAGTAGAATTGAATCCATGCCTTGGCGGCAGTGCTTTCCCGGCTTCACTGGGCACCTCCAGCCGCACCACTATGTGGAAAGTACTGCCCTGGCCTTCTTCGCTGTCCAACCAGATCCTGCCGTTCATCATATGCACCAGTTGCGCGGTTATACTCAACCCCAGGCCAGTTCCACCGTACTGCCGCGTGGTCGAACTGTCGGCCTGGGTGAAAGCTTCGAAAATCGTCTCCTGCTTGGCCGCTGGAACGCCAATGCCGGTATCGCGGACAATCATATGCAGATCGACTTCTTTATCCCCCGCAGTTTCGCAACCCACCTCCACGGCGACTTCGCCCTCCGCCGTGAACTTGATCGCATTGCTCAACAAATTGATAAAGATTTGTTTGAGCCGCAGAGGGTCACCCCTGAGGATTTCGGGCACGGCGGGAGCAACGCGAAAATTAAGTGCCAACCCCTTTTCCCGCGCCCTCAACGACAGGGTATGCACGGCCTCCTGCAGCGTATCTCGCAGCGACAAGTCGGATATTTCAAGCATCAGCTTACCGGACTCGATTTTGGAAAGATCCAAAACGGAATTTACCAGTGTCAACAGCGTATCCGCCGAAACCTTTACTCCCTCCAGGTAATCTCGCTGGCTCGCCTTCAACTCGCTATCGAGCACCAGTTCGGTCATGCCTATGATGGCATTCATCGGCGTGCGGATCTCGTGACTTATATTGGCCACGAACTCACTCTTGGCCTGGCTGGCCTCTTCGGCGGCCCACATGGAACGCTGCATCTGCTCGGCCGCCTTCTTCTGGGGGGTGACGTCGAGCATCGAGGCCAGGACCCGCTGCAGGGCCTGTCCGTGCCCGGGCGCCACGACAAAACTCAGAATGATATTGAGGCGCTGACCGCTCATATCGTAGGCCACTGTCTCGTGACTGAACCGGGTCTGGCCCTGCGCCAGGGCCAGCATGCCCTCTCTAAAAGCCGGAAGAGAATCCCGCCGGAAAATCCGGGTGAGTTTAGCGCGTAAATCGTCCCGACCTCTGGCCTGGAAAAGCTCGAGAGTAGCGCGGTTGACATCGGTGATCTGAACCAACCGCAGCCCTTTGTAAACCGCCCTGTAAGATCGCTCCAAACGCGTTCTGAGTGCTTCAGTGCCGAGCTCTTGCAAAGAATCGAGGTATTCCATGAGGGCGGAGTAATCGTGCTCCCAGAGGGCAATGGGTGATTCTTCGAAGAAACTGCGGTAGCGCGCCTCGCTCAGACTCAGGGCGACGTTATGCCGCCGCCGACGTTCGACCAGCACGATCAACAGACCTAAAACGGCGATGAGCAGGCCGCCCACCGGAAAGATGAACGAGGCTTGTCGATAGTAAGGATAGGGAATTGAAAAGGCGGCGCTGTACCCGGTTGTATCAACCAGGCCAAAGAGGCTGGCGCCCTGGAGCTGAAAGACGTGCTGTCCGGCTCCCAATCCCTCCAGTACTGCTTCCCTGCGGTTCGACCACTCCGACCAGGCGCCGCGATCGAGCCGATAGCGGGTTCTGATCTGGTTGGACGCCTGTCGCCCCCAATGGGCATAGGGCTGCCAGCGCAACACGACCCGGTTTTGATCCATCAGAGGATGGTCGATATCGACCCGGGGCAAATGCTGGTCTGCTTCCCCGAATTCGAGGATATAAGCTCCCTCGCCGGCGGTACCTATGTAGAGGTGCTCGGCACTGGTGGCAAGCGGCCAAAGCTCGCGGGCTTCGAGCCCGCTCGCCGGACCGAAGTGGCTCCAGATCCCATCGCGATACGAACAGAGGCCGCCGCGCGTGGCTACCCACAAAGTGCCCTCGGCATCGACCTCCAGGTCCCAGACTTCGTTGTTGATAAGTCCGTCTTCAGTGGTGAGATAGCGCGGCCCATACCCGGAATCGACATAACCCAGGCCCTGATACTGATCACCGAACCACAGTCTTCCAGTGGTGTCGACGGCAAGGACGAATATGCGGTCGTTTTTGAGCGCCTGTTCGACGTTCCACGGCGTCCACTCGCCTTCCCGCAAATGCGCCGAACCTTCTATATTCCAGCGGCTCCACTCGCCCTCCCGCCACCGCAACAGTCCATTTATCGTCCCGAACCACCGCGACCCATCTAGCCCCTCCGCAAAACTGTAGACGCGGCCTTCTCCCAATTCTCCTTCCAACTGGAAGGGGCTGAACTGACCATCCTGGTACACGTAAACGGCATTCGCATCCTTTGACGTGCCTTCTCCCCCAAACGCCAACCCCAGAAACCAGAGCCGTCCGGCGCGATCGCGATGAATGCGGTGTATCTTGCGAGCCCCCAGCCCCTGTTCGGGACCAAAAAACGACCAGGTGCGCCCATCCCAGCGATGGGCTCCCTTGCCCCGGGACCCACTGGAAATCCACACGTGGCCCTGTGCATCTTCGGCCAGGCCGGTGATAATAGAGAGATCGATCGCACCGATATTATCAACCCATTCTACGGTGTCGTCGGGATGGCGGATTTCAATGCCGGCATCGGTACCCAGCCAGACCACTCCATTTCCAGCTACCAGGATCTCGTCGACCCGGTTGCGCAAACTCTCTGCCCCTTTTTTCCACTGGGTCCACAACCGGGAAGACAAGCGATGGAAGAAAAGACCCTTTTCCGTGCCCACCCACAGATCGCCGTTGGCGCGAAAACCAATGGACAGGATGTACTTCATCTGCTCTGGCAGAGGGTTCAGTAGGGCCCACTCCTGATCCCAGCGGACCAGAATATCACCCGACTCGTAGACCACCACCAGTCGACCATCCGCACTCGCCGCAAAAAACTCGATGAGGTCGATCCTTCCTTCCGGGTAGCGTTGCGGCGGCTCTCCCGGTTCCCACATCCACAACCCCCTGTCCTCCAAGGGTACCAGGATAGATCCAAAGCGCCGCCCGGCGGAATCTTCGGTTATATGGCCAAATTTGCGCCCTGAATTCTCCAGTACCCAACGATCTTCCTCGAAGCGGTAGATGGCTTTAGCGGTCTGCAGCCAGATCTTGCCCGGACGCGTCTGACTCAATTTGGTATATGCTTTGCCGGGCAGACCGGCCGGCCCGGCAACTGGACTCAGCTCGGCGTCGCCATAGCGGTAGAGCGCGGTTCCGGAGTACAAGAGCAGGGAACCATCTGCAAAACCGGCCGCATCTTTGAGATCAAAAGGTAGCTGGATGTGCTGGAAACCCTCCTGATCACCAGTGTAGAGACGGTTTCTACAAACGACGAATAGACCGCCTCCAGAGCGGTGGTGCATGAAGGAGGGGCTTATCTCAGGCAGGCCATCGTCCTCCCCTACCGAATGCCAGCGATAGCCATCGTACCAGGCCAGGCCCTTGAAAGTCCCAGCCCAGGTGGTGCCGCCCTCCGCCTCCAGCAAAGAGTACACCTGCTTACTGGGCAGGCCATCCCTCTCGGTAAAATGGATCCAGCGCCACGACTCTTCCAGCAGCGACACTTGGGCTTCCAGGCAAGCGGTCCTCAGCAAGGACAAGCACAGCACTACAACAGTGTGGAGAGGCAATTTGCGCAGCAAAAATACAGTCTGCCACATAGCAATTTGTGATTTATCGGCGATTGGAATTTAGACGAATGGTAAATAAAGAATTAATCCCGAAGCTTTGCAAGCAGCAAAAATTCCCGCTTGCTAGGCCCTTTCCGACCAGGAGCGGCAAAATCTGGTATAATGATTTTCAACTGTCTCGTATTTTGTTTGTTCTGTATTTTGAGTTGCCCTGGACAATTCGCCACCTGAAAGGATAGAAAAAAATGGCAAAACCGCGGCTGATGTTTGAAAACGATTCGCGCCATACCCTCATTTACATGTATGAACCACCCATCCAGAAAGAGGAGCACGAAGCGGCCATAGACGAGTTGCTGGGCACGCCCGTAGAGGCTCTGCTCTACAACCTCGGCTACGGCAATGCCTTTCTGCACGGCACCGCAATAGGCGACCGCTGGGGACCGGAAATTCGTGCCACCGAACCCTTTCGTCCCGGCGGTGGACCCCGCTGGGAACACATCGCCTTTCAGCGGGCCTACCGCAATGCCCGCAAGCTTATCGACGAGGGCAACGACCCTCTCCACATCATTTGCGAACGGGCCCGCGCCAAGGACCTGCTGGTCTACCCCTCCCTCCAGGTCCAGGCAGATCTGGGGGCGGAAATCAGCATCGGTGCCGGCGGCGAGGTGGACGCCGACTTTCCGGGCCAAGCCCTGGCCGACTTCATGCGGCCGGAAGTGCTCGACCAGCGCTTTGCCCTGATCGAGGAGATCCTGCACAACTACGCCATCGCCGGCTTTGAACTCAATCTGAACCACTACGCCGGCGGTTATTTCTTTAAACCCGACCAAGTCGAAGCCGGACGCCGGGTTTTGAGCGCATGGATTCAGCGCATCCACGAGGCCTTGGTACAGAGCGGTTCCGGACGCGAGCTGGCCGTTCGCGTACCCGCCAGTCTGGAGGCCTGCTACGCGCTCGGCCTGGATCTTGAGGAGTGGATGCGGCAAGGTTATGTAGACCTAATTGCAGCGGAAACCTTCGGTCTCATGTCCCTGGTGGACCCGGGGGCGGATTTTCGCCCTCTGCTGAAAGCAGCCCGGGGCACGAACTGCCGCGTCCACGGCGTCATCCGCAACAATCTGGACTCGGACCGTCTGGGCACGGCGCCGATCGAGATGATCCGTGCCACCGCCTGCAACTACTGGAATCAGGGTATCGACGGTTTGTGCCTGGTTCACTGGTACGGCAACTGGCCCTACGGTCCCGATTTTTACGAACAGCTACGCGAACTACCGCACCCGGAGGTCATGGAGGTCAAGGACAAGTTCTACTACATCCCAACTCCGGCCGGACGCTTCAGTGCGGATCCCCCCCTCGATCCGGGTCAGAGCATGCAACTGCCCGCCGATCTGGAACTGGAAAAGCCGCTCCAGTTGGAACTGCCGATTAGCGATGACCTGAAGCGCTGGGAAAAATCCGGCCGGATTCACGAAGTCGTTCTGCGCATCCGTATAATGCGCGCCACTGAGCGGGATCGCTTCAGCTTTAAACTGAACGACGCGGAATTGCCCAAAAATCTGATGCGCAAAATTTCCCATGCCTACATGCTGACGGCGCCGCGCTACCGAACCCATTCGAGCTACTGGTATATCTTCAAACTAGATCCGGAACACTGGCCCCTTTGCGGCCGCAACACCGTGGAGGTGAGGCTGCGCGCACGCGACCCGGAAGCAACCCCAACGCTGTACCTCCAGGACGTGGAGCTCGAGATCAAATACCTGCGGGGCAAGAGCTACCACCGGGGGCCCCACAACACCGATCCCGATCTGGGCCCCTACGAACACACGGGATAAGTGGAGTCCAATATACCCCCTTGGCCGCCTGGGAATCGAGACCTCCGCGAAGAGATGTCCCGGATAGTTTGCGACAGGTTGCAGAAGTGGGTCTTAGAATAGAGAGCCCGGGCTTCAAAAAGTATCAGAGAACCCGGTCCCACACGCCCATATTGCGCCCGGCGCAGATGCACCTATCTTAGGTCTCAAAACTCCAATCTGGGCTGCGCGCGACCGCAGAACGAGAGGGCGCATGTGAGCCACACACCGCAAAGTAATTGAAAAAAATAACTTATACACGTTTTACTGAATTTTTTTATCCTTGTCGTGTTCAGACATTCAAAGCGCCCTCGGCCCCAGGACATGCTGCTATGAGCGCAAATTAACTCTCAAAGGAGATTGAGTAAATGAGTGAAAAAGAAGGTACGCCAAAGAAAAAAGCCGCCATGCACGTCGGTGTCCAGGGCATGGGCACCTCCAAACACGAACTGCAATTCCTCGTGCGCCACGGCGTCACCCACATGAATTGCGGCGTCGACGGCTACGATGCCGAAACCCTGCTGCGGCACCGGGAAGAAGCCGCCGCCGAGGGCGTTAGCTTCGAGGCCACCCACGTCGGCCTCGCCGAGAGCATCACCCTGGCCGCAGACCCCCAGCGCGACCGCGATCTCGACGCCCTCTGCCAGATCATCGAAAACGCCGGCAAGGCCGGTATCCGCGCACTCTTTTACAACTTCTGCATTCTGGACCACCAGCGCACCGAATCTACCCCCGGGCGCGGCGGTTCCATGTACAGCACCTTTGATATGTCCAAGTACGACA
>MDTE01116186.1_pt1 | contig 10010 bp, 8 predicted proteins | sample 811231 | NCBI WGS metagenome assembly MDTE01 (sample SAMN05326651, study PRJNA326480) | marine metagenome | isolation source: seawater | place: Indian Ocean: Red Sea | collected 2010 | reverse complement strand
TATTATTGAGGAGGGAATTGTTAATTTTGCGAGAATCGATATTTGCAACGTAGGTGGATTTACAGAGGCAATGAAAGTTGCTGGTTGGTGTGAGGCACATTATATTGACATGATGCCGCATAATCCCCTCGGACCAATTAGCACAGCAGCGAATCTACACTTTGCAGCGGCCGTACCAAACTATGCCTGGTTGGAGGAGCGTAGTAAGGATTTGGTTTTTGGCCCAGAAATGTTTCCAGAACAGCCAAAAATTAAAGGTACACATTTTCCATTGCCAACAGCGCCTGGCTTGGGTGTTGAATTCAACGAAGAAGCAGCTACTGAAACAATAGAATTTTGGGAAGCTACACATCTACACAAGAAAGATGGATCATACACAAATTATTGATTAACAAATCATTGAATAAGGACGGTATTGGTTAGTGATAGAAATTCCTACCAGCTCTTCACGCAAAGATGTTTTGACTGTAGCTAGAGAAGCTGCCTTAATGGCAGGAGAAATTCTTATGGATAGATATAGGTCCACGCTAAAAGTGGCCTACAAAGGAAGAGGAAATATTGTCACAGATGTAGACTTAATGGTCGAGAAAGCGGTATTCGATTTTTTGGGAAAAGAATATCCAGATATGGAAATGTTAGGAGAGGAATCATCTGGAAATGAAAATAACAGAGGATTCACATGGATAGTAGACCCATTAGATGGAACCCGGAATTATGCATCTGGAATTCCTGTTTTTTCGACAGTAATTGGCCTGGTTTTTGATGGAGAAGTGCTGGCTGGTGTTAACTACGATCCAATTGCCAAAGATATGTTTGAGGCACAGAAAGGCAAAGGGTTTTACATGAATGGCAATTCAGCCTCTGTTTCTAATAGAGAAATGATTGAAGAGTGCATAATAGGAATGGACATGAGTTATGACAATCAGGGAGCATCAAATGGGCTAGATATAATTAGCAAGATCTGGCCAGGCATGCAAACCGCTAGGATAATGGGTTCAGCTGCATTAGGGATATCATATGCAGCTGCAGGCTTAATAGATCTTTATTTTCACCATAAACTTGCACCTTGGGATCAAGTTTCTGGAATTTTGATGCTGGAAGAAGCCGGCGGAATAATAACAGATCGTCAAGGGGCAGCAGCAGGATTATACAGCGACGGCATTGTCGCCTCAAACAAAATTTTGCATAAGGAATTTATGGATCTTACAGCAGGAACGTCTTGGAGAAGACCAACGGGTAGGCAATTAAACTGTGAATAGCCCGCCCTGTACAACTGTTTCACAGGCTAACTGTTGTAATTTATCGAACCGGGCGCTTTCTTCGTAGCCGCCTTAGACTACGAGCTTTATCCATGCGGGTTTGTTCTCCTTTGGAACGAAAGAATCTACGGTTTCTAAGTTCACGCAAGATTCCAGATCGTTGCATAGAGGTTTGGAAGCGCTTTAAAAGCTGCTCCCCATCTTCACCTTCTCTGATTGTGACAAAGGTCAAAGCTATCATCCTCCCTGACAATTTAATATAAACGAAATTATAGAATATTCATTATATCGGATATCAACAATATTTTCCAAGGATCACACGACCTTTATTATTCTAATCTCATTTTTAGTAATTAGGATTTGATGTCTAATGAAATGTATAATGCTATTAGAATAGATACTAACTTAAATGGAATTTGATCCGTTCTAATTATTAGATAATAAGAAAAGGTGGAAGACCGTTAATCATGAATGAATTAAACTCAGCCGTCTTACAAATACATCAGCGAGTAGCTGATTTAATGGTGCGTCTTTGACATTGCAGGGAAAAAAAACTTTTCTACTTTACTTGAAAAAGAATCTTTGCTCCCTGAATTCTGGGATGATGCCGCCAAAGCCAGAGCAAAGATGAAACAATTAGCGGATTTGACATCCGAAATAGATGATTGGGCCAGAATCGAAAACGAAGTTAAATCTTTAAGCGAGTTAACAGAACTCGCTATAGAAGAAAATGACGAGCCAGTCATAAATGCCATACTTAAAGAGGTTAAAGATCTTTCAAAAGAAATAGACGGTAAAGAATTTAAAATGGCATTGTCGGGCCAACACGATAAAAATAATGCAATATTGGCTATACATGCAGGAGCTGGAGGGACAGAATCACAAGATTGGGTTCGTATGCTGATTCGAATGTTTCTTCGATGGGCTGAGAGAAATGGATTGAAAGGAGATGTTTTGGACATGTCTCCGGGTGAAGAAGCAGGCGTTAAAAGTGCAGTATTGCAGGTGTCAGGAGATTTTTCATACGGTTATCTTAGGTCTGAACGAGGTGTTCACCGCATGGTAAGAATTTCGCCATTTGACGCAGATCATGCGAGACACACCTCATTTGCGCTTGTGGAAGTGCTTCCAGAAGTTGAAATGGGAGTTGATGTATCGATAGACCCTGCGGACTTAAAAATAGAGGTATTTAAGGCAGGCGGAGCAGGCGGACAAAGCGTTCAAAAGAATTCTACTGCTGTGAGAATCACACACCAACCTACTGGTATACGGGTTAGTTGTCAGAATGAAAGGTCTCAATATCAAAACAAGACTATAGCTATGAGAATTTTGACAGCAAGACTAGCAGAACGAGAAGCTGATATCAAATCGAAAGAAGTCGCAAAATTGAAAGGGGATCATATTGCTGCTGAATGGGGCAATCAGATTCGAAGTTACGTTCTTCACCCCTATAAAATGGTCAAGGATCACAGGACAGACTATGAGACATCAGATGCTGCAAGGGTTTTGGATGGAGATATTCAGGGGTTTATTAACGAATTTCTAACTCAGTCGATTGGGGAAAACACAACATCTAAGGTTTGAAACAACTTTGTTAACCTGATTTTGATTGAAATAAATAAAAAGTAAGAATATTTGAGGTTTCTAGATATGGTAAATAATAAATTGTGGATTAGCTTCGTATCAATATTAACTGTTTTAATCTTGGCATGCGGAGGTACTTCGGAAGAATCAGGAGAGCCTACGCAAACTCCACCTTCATCGGTAGCGACATCTATAGATTCGTCTCCACAAGTGCCTAAAAGCCTATCGGAAGAAAAGGTAGGAACAGAGAAAATCCAAATCACAGAATCGTTAGCCAGCGGAGTTTTTCGACGGTTATGGTCCGATCCTCCAACACTAGATCCTCATTTGACAGGAGACACAACATCGGCAGGTGTAGTGGTAGAGATATTTAGCGGGCTTGTAGCACTAGACGCTGAACTTAAATTGGTACCAGATATTGCGGAAAGCTGGACGATAGAGGATGGAAAAATCTATACATTCAAGTTGCGGCAGGATGTACAGTTTCATAATGGCAATAAAGTGACTGCAAATGACTTTAAATGGTCTATTGAAAGGGCAGCAAATCCTAAAACGGCATCTCCTGTTGCTGACACATATCTTAATGATATTTCGGGAGCGCAGGAATTTATCGACGGAAAGGCTCAAGAAATAACGGGACTGAAAGTGATCGATGATCTAACATTACAGGTAACTATCGATGCTCCAAAGGCATATTTTCTGGCAAAATTGACATATCCGACTGCCTATGTTGTGGACAAATCGGTAGTTGAGTCTGGTGGTAAGAGCTGGTGGATAGATAACCCGGTTGGAACAGGTCCTTTTAGTTTGGCAGAATACAGAATTGGAGAGCGAATAATTCTTGAAAGGAACGAAAATTATTATCGAGAGAAAGCAGGAGTAGATACGGTTGTTTTGAATCTGGCAGGAGGCCAGGCGATGGCTATGTATGAGAACGACGAGATTGATATAACAGGAGTGGGGTTATTTGACCTTGAAAGGATACTTGATCCTAACGAACCGTTGAATAAAGAATTGGTCATAGCTCCTCCTGGATTTAGTGTGTCATATATAGGGTTTAATGCACAGATGGCGCCATTCGACGATAGTAAATTTCGACAGGCACTAAACCATGCAATTGATAAAGAGCTTATAGCAACAGAAGTTTTATCTTCTCTTGTACAGCCAGCGTACGGTATTTTGCCACCTGGATTTCCCGGATATAGTAAAGAGATTGTTGGTCTTAAACATGATCCTGAATTAGCAAGAAGGCTTCTTTCAGAGTCGAAATATGCAGAAGCTGACTCACGCCCAAGGATAGTAATAACCGTCCCTGGAACAGGTGGAACAATCGGATTAGACTTAGAGGTTGTTATAGAAATGTGGAACCAGGAATTAGGAATCGAGGTAGAAATTCAGCAAGTGGAGTGGGCAACTTATTTGGAAGATCTTGACGCAAAGAAGTTTCAAGCATATGCAGGCCTTGGTTGGGAAGCAGACTACCCTGATCCACAGGATTTTCTGGATATTCTATTCCATTCAGAAAGTAGTATAAATCACGGAGACTTCAAAAATTCTGAGATCGATGCAATATTGGAAGAAGCAAGAGTTGAATCAGATATTATTAAACGAGTTGCTCTTTATAATAAAGTTGAACAGATGATTGTTAATGAGGCAGCTTGGGTACCAATGTGGTTTACTGGTGATCGATATGCGCTGGTAAAGTCTTACATAGACGGATATATTATGACGCCAATGGTGGTTCCAAAATTGAAACAAATTACTATTATGGAGTAGGCTCAATATCAGCCTGGCACATAATAATAGAAAAGAAGCTATAAACTAAATTTCATTCAGATTAGGAATATTCGGTAGTGTGGGCTTATATACTTAAACGAATAATTTGGCTACCGTTCCTTTTATTAGCTGCATCCCTAATGACTTTTTCTCTTGGGCGATTTGGCCCCGGAGATCCAGTCAGGGTAATTATGGGAAATCGTTATGATCCTGAAATCGCAGACAGGATGCGTGAAGACCTGGGATTGAATAGACCCTTCTTTGTTCAATATGGCGATTATGTGTGGTCTTTTGTAAGAGGTGATTTTGGAGAAAGCTTGAGATATAGGGGCCAATCTGTGCGAGATTTGGTCTTAAGAAAAATGTGGGTTTCTGCACAACTTGCATTAGCAGCTATGTCAATCAGTGTCGGTCTAGGTATCCCCATGGGTTTTTTTATTGCTCATAGGCAAGGTAGCTGGGAAGACCCGATGATGGTCACTGTGACACTTGTTTTGATGTCGATACCGGTTATGGTAAGCGTGCCTGCTCTATTATGGCTGTTTTGTCTTAAGCTGAGCTGGGTTCCTTGTTCTGGTTGGGGAGGAATATTTGATCCAAGAATATTGGTTCCCGCTATCACCATGGGTGTGCCTGGTATAGCAGGCTTGGCCAGAATGATGAGGGCGAGCACTCTCGAGGTTCTCGGCCAAGACTTTGTCCGAACTGCACACTCAAAAGGGATTGGACAAATGGCTGTTAATGGAAGGCACGTTTTCAGAAATTCTCTGATTCCAATAATCACTATCCTTACTTTTTCACTCGCTGGACTTATTGGCGGAGCTTTTATTACTGAGACAATTATGGGTATTCCCGGAATAGGCAGATTTGCTGTGGAGTCAGTTTTTGATAGAGACTATCCAGTTATTATGGCCATTACTTTAATTGGTGCGTCAGCTTTTGTGTTGGCTAATTTGTTGGCTGATTTGGCATATGCTTTCATAGATCCTAGGATTAGGTATAAGTAGATTGGAGAAGTAAGACATCGATCAACTAACTGAAGTTGCAGATGCAGAATTAAAACGACGCAAAGGCCATTTATCACGGGCTTTGTCCCGTTTAGCTAAAAAAAAGATAGCGGTAGGATGCTTGATAGTATTATCAGTGTTGTATTTTTCAGGTATATTTGCAGCATGGGTAGCTCCTTACGAATACACGGCTCAAAACTATTCGGAAATACGCAAGCCTCCGACTGTGGTTCTTGATAACGGCATAAGATCATTCTGGACAGATTCTCATTTTGCAGGGACAGACAGAACTGGACGAGACCTTTTCTCTCGGGTTTTATGGGGTATTCAAAACACAGTTATTCTTACTTTGGTAGCCATGTTGACAGGAGGGATAATTATTGGCGTAACCCTTGGGTTAGTTTCAGGTTACTATGGCAATAAAATAGATACTTTTATTATGAGGATAGGGGAGGTGTTTGCCTCTTTTCCAGATATATTTCTAGTTATAATAATAGCTGCTTCCGTCCGTCCAAGAATTATTGATTGGGCTAGAGGCCTCGAGGATAAGTTTGATATTCTTGATGGTATTGTAAAAATTGGAATCGTTGATTATTTAGTGGTATCGATTGCACTTGTGGGCTTCGGGTGGATAGGAATGGCTAGATTGGTCAGGGGACAGATTCTCTATCTTAAGGAGACACAATATGTGGAGTCAGCAAAAGCGATCGGAGCATCAACCCCAAGGATATTATTCAGGCATCTTTTGCCCAATGCAATAGCCCCTATTGTGGTAAGCATGAGCATGGGTATGGGTGTATATGTTGGTACGGAAATTTTCTTAAGTTGGCTTGGTCTGGGGATTCAACCACCACGCCCAAGCCTTGGCACAATGCTGCTTCAAGGGGGGCATATAAGTGTAATTCGTGAAGAACCATGGATGTTACTCGCACCAGGATTGGCTGCATGGACGCTAATTTTAGCATGGAATTTACTTGGAGACGCTCTTAACGACGTGTTAAATCCGAGGACTCGATAGGTGTCGTTAGCGCTTGCGTTTTCTTGTATTTAATAGCACAATTCCAACAAGTAAACCCACCATACCGAGATCTGCGCCAGATCCTAATTGAGCGGAACAGCTACCAGATTGGCCATTAGGTGTTGGAAGTTCGGAGCTAGAAGCTGTTTCTGTTTTAGCATCATTGATTGTTACAGTTGTTGTTTCTTTAGCTGAATCTTTATCCATTTCAGTAACGTTCGATGTTTTTGATGAGATAAGTTCTGACTTGGCTTGGGGTGTCAAACTATACATTAGAGGAACGTTTTGAGGAACAGGAGTTGGTCGAGCTATTGAGGATCGTCCACGCTCTAAAGGTTTGGCACCTATTGCAGCCCTCCATGCATTGTCCAGACTTGCTCGGTCAAAGCCATATACATTGATCAAAGATTGATCAATATTGGTGCCCTTCTTAAATTCCTGCATTAATTTACGCATCATTTCAGTCCCATACATATCTATCATGAATTGAACGATACTTTGAGATTGTCCGTAGAAAATAATCACATCTTCAGAATTTCCTGGCATCGCGGGCATGTACACGTGTGGGAGTAGTCGGTCAGTTTCTATTGCAAATTCAAGTGCTATGGCATAAGCGAATCCGGGATCAACGTTGGCATATTCTGCAAGGCCTTCGTCTAGCCAGGCAGGCACTCTTCGGAAGATACTGTCTCCAGCACGATGCACGATTATATGCATAACTTCATGAGAAGCAGTGCCTAATGCAAGTCGTCCGCCACCCAACACAAGAAGAGTGCCAAATTCAATAAATGCCTGTCCCTCGGTTATAAGTTCTCTACTTATCGATGGACTTTTAGGAGGGAGTGCTTCAAGCATCTCCTTTCTATTGTTATACATGGTGACTCGAATAGGGTCTTCAAGGGCTGCATCGCCCATAACTGGACGCATTTTTTCCAAGGTTTCGTTAATTACTCGCAATACGTCCTCTGCACGTTTTTTTACAGGTCCTTTATATGCCACAGTAACATTAAGATCAGACACTTCCTCCCAGCGGGATATTCCCTTATCGTCAACAAATCTCGCATCAAAATATATGAAAGATTGTTGTTCAGTTTCAACACGATCTCCGGAGACGGTCTCAATCTCAAAGTTGTAAGTTATAATTGTTCCTGGTGGGATATATCGACTTCCGGTATCAGTTCTCCAAAACAGTTCCCCAGTTACCTGTTTGCCTTTTTGCACGTCTGTTTCAAGATAATCGTAAGCACCCCTGATCTGTTGGCCAATTCTTAATCGAATAGCTATAGAATCAATATCAGATTTATTTGAGCTAGCCGTTGCTATAATTCTGAAACCGGCAGGGAATTCACTTTTAATACTGTGTGAATCCAAAAAGGGAAGATCGGTATCTGACCAGATTGTGCTGGAAGACAGGAAAAAAATAATAGCGATTATAGCAAGAAGGCCGAAGTTCCTTGCAAATAATTTAATATCAAAAAATATTCTCATTTATATTAAACTCAGTTTGAATTAAAGAATTTACGCTCGCAGTTAATATCTGCTATATATTTTAACCTATCGGTTAAAAAGTTACCTGACATATTAATTTCTATCCAATTCCCGCTTGATATGCAAAACTCGCTGAATTGTTGTAATTAAGGTAAAAATTGCGATTGTGGACAAAACAAGAGTAATTGCAGGTGTCCACCACTGACTAATTATAAGACCCAATCCTAGTGAAATTACCCTTTCAGTTCTTGTATAAATGCCAATTTCACATGAAACCTTAAGTCCTCCAGCTCGTGCTCGGATGTAACTGACCATAATTGATCCTGCCATTGCAATGTAGGTAATTACTACTCCATATATCGATGATTGTGTTGCGTAGAAAAAAATTAAACCCAGTAGAACTATAGACTCTGATAAACGGTCTATTGTTGAATCTAGAAGTGCTCCAAATTTGGTGACCTTGTTTGTAAATCTAGCCAATGAACCATCAAAAAGATCAAGAGAGGAGGAAACAAGAAGTGTAGTTCCTGCTATAGCAAATAAATTCATATATATAAACGTAGCTGTTAGGATAGGGCCGATTAAACCGATATATGTAATGGTATTCGGAGATATGCCGACCTTTGATAGAAATCGTGTAACTGGTAGTTCAATTCGCTGTGAAAATATGTTTCGAATTGCAGTTCTGTTCATTATTTTAACCTGCAGCCTAGAAAAGGCTTAGCGTTTTGGAATTAGTAGCTATTTTATCAAGGACAAGTTTCCTTTTGTGCGTATATGAATGTTTTTGTGGATGATTTTCCAATAATATTCCATTATTCTTTCTGAAACTACGTTCCAATCATAGCGTTTGACTGTGTCATTGGCTTGTTTTATCAGCTGGTCTCTTAGATCTGGCTTTTTTAAAAGTATATCTAGGGTATTAGCTAGCTCGATCTCATTTTTTGGAGGTACTAATAGACCATCAGACCCATTGGTGATTACGCTAGAATATCCTTCTATTTCAGAGGCTACAATTGGAACACCTGAAGCCATTGCTTCAAGCAAAACGATACCGAAACTTTCATTTCCTGTGGCGGGAGAGCAGTAAATATCTGCCGATTTAAAATATCTTGCCTTTTCGCTAGCAGATACTTGGCCAGTGAAAATAATATCAGAGAGATTTCTTTCTCCCAATATGCGTTGAGATTCTGTGTCTAAGTTTCCACCACCTACTACTATCAGTCGCAGATTTGGCCAATCCCATTTAAGTTTGCTATAGGCTGAGAGAAGGTGACGAAGGCCTTTTCTTTTATCAAGACGTCCAAGGAATAGTAGGTTTAACATGCCATCTTTAAGATGTGGGAACGGTTTGATATTTGTGCCAAAATTATTAAGGTTGATCCCGTTTGGAATAATTGTATATTTTCCAGGGAAATACGATTGGATATAATCCGAAGCTGGTTTAGAAACTGCTATTCGGCCGTGAATCAATTGTGAGTAAGGTTTTGCTAGTCGGGTGCCGCCAATTTCATATAAAGAAGAACCTTTAAAGCTATGAAAAGTAGCAATATTAACACCATTAGATTCGCTTAACATAAAAGCTGTTAAAGCCCCTGAAAAAGGTTCATGAACGTGTATGATGTCAAAGTAATTATTATTGAAAAATTCTCTTATTCTGGGCTTTAACCAGATTGATACGGATACGCGTGCTACGGATCCTCCGCTTGGAATTGGGACTGGGCGGCCCATAGGCACAAAAAATGGTTCGCTAACCATGCTAGCATTAGAACAGGGAGCAATTATTTTTACTTGGTGGCCAAGGGATTGGAATTGAGTGGCTAAGTTTGAAACATGATCGTTTACTCCGCTTATATGGGAGAAGTCATAACCAGATAC
>MDTE01069369.1_pt1 | contig 10010 bp, 21 predicted proteins | sample 811231 | NCBI WGS metagenome assembly MDTE01 (sample SAMN05326651, study PRJNA326480) | marine metagenome | isolation source: seawater | place: Indian Ocean: Red Sea | collected 2010 | reverse complement strand
CTGCCAACTACTGCCTATCTCGGATTTATACTCTTGCTCTAGGCTCTCAAGAGTTATGAAGCGTTGTTCATATGCTTTTCACTTTTTATCACTTTCTCAGAAAGATTTACACATAAAAGTTTTAAACCTGTTTTTATCAAAAAGGACTGTGTGCTTTTTTTAATGTGCCAATCCCAAACAGAAGCAAACTGGATTTATACTTTAATAGCTATCCACTTTTCCGCTAACTTCATAAAACATATTACCTCTTGTCTATTTCATCTTTAATAATTAAGTACATCATTGTTGCCACAATATATATACCACCTAAATACATTAACACTGTTAGAATATCAGCTATCATTATTTAATTTTATTCCACCACACTACAGCGATTGTCGTTAATCCTACGAACACAACCGCTAAAATTAAAATATCAATCATCATCTTCTTCATTGTCCTCTTGACTTGTATATTCTCCATATACCATGTAATTCATTTCAGCCCATGCGATAGCATCTATACCATGCATAGCCCACCATCTAGCTTCTTTACCAGTTCTATGACAATCCATGTGATGTTCTCTGCACAAAGGCACTGCCCACTGGTCGCCACTCTTTAATCCCCAACCTCTAGGCTGTGAATGTCTTAGATGGTGTGCATCAACTTCTTTTTTGCCACAGACTAAACAACCGCTTCTTCTGACATAAGCTAAGTATCTTTTATCTCTTGTTCTTTCTGTCATTTTGTTTGTCATTCCTTTTAGATGTTTCTTCCCATACATTTTTTAGTTTAGTTATATCTATTTTTTTTCTACCAAAAATCTTATCAAAGTTTTCATTAAACTTATCTCTATCTTTAGTTCTATCCCTACTACCCTTAGACATTAAAACTTACCTCTAAATAAATAAAACAATGCTTTTAATACCTTATCGGATAAATGTCTAAGGTGTTTAGGTATTCTTCTTCTGTCTATGCTAGAACGGGATTTGTTCATCATCTTCAAACTTATCACTGCTTTCTGCATTAACACTATCTATTGCTTGTTGAGATGCCATTTCTTTTTTTAATTGGTAATCATCTATTTCAAGAACAGTGTAATAGTATTCAGTTTTCTTTTCGTTGTTCGATATTCTGTTCCACATGGCAACTGAAATATCAACTCCCTTTTCAACCCTACCATCATTCTTAATAAAATTTACCATCTGCTGTAAAAAGTCAGGTGTAATCTTTATTGTTGATTTAAAGTCAGGCTGTTTGTCGTTGCTCTTAAATCCATTCTTGTAGATGTAGCAAACTTGTTTTGGTTTTTCATTTCTAAAATCAGACATATTAGTTCTCCTTATTTTCTAGTTCTGTTTTCTTTAGTTTAAATTTATTTAATATCTCATCAGATATATCTGCGTATCTTTCTTTTAAAATATTAAACTGTGGTTTGTTAGTATCGTTAGTGTATAGGCTTGTTAAATCACTAACTGTTTTAGATTTCTTGATTAATAGTTCCATGCTTTCAGCAAACAACTTAGCCCAAGCTTCATCATGTTTGTCTTTAACTTCAGGCTTCTCATCTTTTTCTTCAGATGGTAAATGGTTATCCCATTGTGCAAAGACACTCATACCTAAACCAAACATGGCTAAATTTTTAACAAGACATCTCATGCGATTGTCATTCAACTGTCTTGCATCTATATCTTTAACAGGATTGTTTTTGTAATCCATAATAGGTAAAGCCATCTGTCTTTTGTGTTTGCCTATAGTTATTTCAGTAATAACTTCTGCACTACCATCAGGCAACAACCTATAAGGTAGTCCGTTAATATCACAAAACTTGTACTTCATCTCATAAACATTAGACACAAGCATCACTGCTCTAGCCCAAGATAAATAAGTTAAGTTCATCTTTTGCTCTGTATATTCAGATACATCAATCGCACTCAATGTATCCCATATTTCTTTAAAAGTTAAATCGTTTTCAGACTTAACAACTTGTTCAACTTCTTTTTTCATTTTGCATACTCCTCGCTATTTGAATTAAAAGTTTCGTATCAGTAGATACAAACTGGTCAAAACTCATCTGTGTTGTTCTCACAATCACATTTGAATAATCTTGTATTGATACAGTCCTATCATCTTCCATCACAACTTTTATGTGCGGTAAGTTTTCTTTTGATAGCAACTGCATAAAACCTAAAATCTTTCTTTCTATTTCATTTACCATAAATATTAACCCTTTAATACTTGTTGATATTGAGGACACCATTGATTAACTTTGCAATAGTTATCCTCACATCTAACAGCAACTCCCTCTCTATATTCTATTTCGTACTCCTCTCCCTTTTCTTTTGCAAACTCTTTCGCATCTGTTTCAATCTCAAACACTTTTAATGCCCTTTTGTTTTTCTTTTTCTTAACTGCGTATGTGTCCTCTCTTTTCCACATTTCCTCAAAGGTACACTCTGCCATGTCTTTTCCATTCATGTAGTCTTGTAGGGCTTCTTGATGCGTTCTAACCCTATCAGCTACATACTTACTTCTTTCTTCAAAATCCCATAGTTTTATAGGCACAACTACTATCTGCTGTTGTGGGTAATTCATATCTCTTTTAGCGTTGTTTCTATTCCAGTCTCGTAAGAAACAAATGATTTGTAATTCTTTAATCTTTACTTTTTTATTTGCTTCTACTAAATAAGCATAGCAATTTAATTGTCGTTCCCAGTCCAACTTAGGATTTTTTACAGCCCAAACACTCGTAAACTTATAGTCCATAATCGTAATAGAGTTATCATCTTCTAGTCTCTGTACATCTATTGCCCCTGATATAGTCCAGTCCTCTACATCTACAAACAATCTTTCTTCAACTAAGTGTTTATCATCTGCCCCTTTTTCTGTAATGTGATGTAATGCCGAACCAAGATTAGCCCAAAAAGTATCAACCACATCTTCAGTAATTCTGTTCTCGTTAATCATTCTTAGTACTGATATTTGCGGGGCATCAATTAATTGAGTAATACTTCTATGTGAATTACCCCTAGAATAATCTCTGCTTTCAGCAAGGTTTACTAAAGTCTGTGGTAGATTATGTTTATTGGTTATTGTGTTCGCCATACCCTAATACCTAAATCTATTTCTCTTGTAGCAAATTTAATATCTTTTGGAAGCTTTGATTTTGTATAGTTCAGATTGTTTCTAATCTTATGAACTTCAGTAGTTCCATCAGGTATGGGTATAACAAAAGACTGTCCAACTTCTAGGCTAGACAATGCGTTAAACAATGCGTTGTTTCTATGCTTTTTAGTTATAGATGGTATAGGAATGTTATCTTCGATTTTATATTTCATATAATTATTTACTCGTTTTATTTACTTACTACTTGTTATTATATGAATTTTATTATTAAATACAATATGAATTTGAAATTATTTTTTTATGAATAAACTAAAAGAAATTTATCTATCAGTAATTATCCAAGCCATTAGAGATATTGCCAGTAATAATAAAAGCAAATATGAAGATGCTGTTGATTGGATTACATCAAAAGAATTTATTGAAGTTTGCAGTATTGTTGGTATTCAACCTTATACAATAAGACAATCTTTATTAGGTTTATTAAACACCAACAACAAAAAGAAATTATCTGAAGATATTATTTCCTCTATATCAGCTACTGTTTGGCAAAGAGAAAATTTGAATGAGTAGTATATTACTAGATTAGTAATACACTATATATTTAATATTAGTTATTCACTAGAATAAATAGTATAAACCTAAAAGGAGTAAGTATGCAAATCCAAGAACACATTATCAATGATGAATACTTAGATGATGGACAAAACAAAAGGTTAGTCTGTCCATCTTGTAGTCATATGCGAAAAAAGAAACACGAAAAGACCCTCTCTCTTACAAGAGATGGGGATAAAATTTTATATCATTGTTGGCACTGCCAACTACAAGGGGCAGTAAACATGAACAAACAACCAACTAACTTCACATCAAAAAAAACAAAACCAATAGCTGTATTAAAAGAACCTGAAATAAAAAACACAGCAGTAGGCAAAGGTGTAATAAAACAAACACAAAAACAATTCCTTAAATCTAGGGGCATTTCAGAGGATACTGCAAAAAAATATGGGATTTTATGGGAAGAAAGAGGGTTTAATGGGGTAGGCACTAAGGAAGCGATAGGCTTTCCTTATCATGTGAACGGCAAACTACAAGCCGTTAAATGGCGTAGCATAGATGGAAAAAGTTTTACCCAAGATGGGGCTTCAAGAAGTTTATTTGGATTTGATAAATTAAATATTAACGATTTAATAGTTATTTGTGAGGGAGAGTTAGATGCACTTGCACTGTATGAAGCGGGTATAGATTGTGCTGTATCAGTACCCAATGGGGCTGTAATGAAAGTATCTAATAATAAAATATCTCCAGAGGAAGATAAGAAGTTTAGTTATGTGTGGGAAGTAGCAGAAAAGTTAGACGCTATTAAAAAAATTGTTTTATGTTGTGATAATGATGAAAGCGGGAAAGCTTTGACAGAAGAATTAGCTAGAAGAATTGGAAAAAATAAAGTGTTCCTAGCTGAAATACCACATGAATACAAAGATGCAAATGAATGTTTGTTAAAAGGGGGGAAAGAGAAACTGCAAAAAGCTGTAAACAATGCCAAGCCATATCCTCTCTCCTCTTTGTATAAGAGTAGTCATTATGAGAACAGTGTTGTTGAATTGTACGATAAGGGTTTTATGACAGGCATATCTACAGGCTTTAATAATGTAGATGAGTTATTTAGAATTGCAGGTGGACAACTGAGTATCATCACAGGTATCCCCAGTTCAGGTAAGTCTGAGTTCATAGACCAACTTATGATTAACTTAGCAAGAAATGAAGATTGGAAGTTTGCTATCTGTAGTTTTGAAAATCCACCCGACTTGCATATTGCAAAGCTTGTAGAAAAGTATGTGGGTAAATCTTTCTTTAGCGGTTCAACTCAACGCATGACAGAATATGAAAGAGACAACGCACTAAGATTTGTTGAAGAACATTTTTTGTTTATAGATTTTACAGGCGGGGAAAATCCTACGATAGATAGTATCATAGAGAAAGGTATAGGGGCTGTAAGACAGATGGGCTGTAGGGGTATTGTAATCGACCCGTACAACTATATTGATATGGATAGAAGCTTTAGCGAAACTGATAGCATATCCCGTATGCTTACTAAAGTTTCCCAGTATGCGAAAGCACATGATGTCCATGTATTTTTTGTAGCACACCCAATGAAACTTTATCCCGATAGCAAAGGCAATATACCAGTACCAACTGGATATAATATTAGCGGTTCTGCTTCGTGGTTTTCTAAAGCTGATGTGGGTATCACAGTTCACAGAGAGGAAAATAATATGGTATCTGTAAACTGTTGGAAGTGTAGGTTTAAATGGATAGGTAAACAAGGGCAAACCATGTTAGACTATGATGTACCAACGGGGGTATATTCTGATATGACACAGATTAACTTTGATGAAAGGTACGACTTTGACTTTTAAATCGACTGACTTAGGCACTAAGTTTCTGCATCAACACGGAACTTTTGTAATAGAAGATTTAGGTACAAAGTATCTTAGATGTAGAAACACCACAGAAAATATCATAGATAAGTTATATATTAACTCGTTAATAGATGATAAAGAATATCATGCGGGTCAATTTGTTTTGTATGTATGTTTTAAGTCAGGGATATTAGGACAGGGTGGGGTTAATTTGTCTCTTGCGGGTAGGTCTAGTGATGAAAAGCAATCCTCTTACAGATTACTAAAGTCAATGAGATTAAAACAAATAACCAATATGTTTAGAAAAGATAAAAAACATATCGGTCATTTTGTTATTAAAGTGATTAGTGATAATAAAGAAATCAACAAGCAATCTGATATGGCTCTCTTGAAAAGGGGGCTACACCAAATATCAAATCGCTTGTATCATTCTAATTTAGATAACGCAAAAACTACTTGTCATTATGCTGTTCAATCTGTCGTTGAAGCATAAAGATTATTTGCGAAGATAAACTTCTATAATTCTTATCAGCTTCAGCTTGTATTTGCTTTCGCAAATCATCAGGCATACGAATTGTAAAGTAGTTCTTACTTACTATTGGTCTTTTAAAGGCTGTCATTTATACACTCCTTTAATTTTTCGGCTTCTGCTTTTAAACAAAACAAAGTGTCTTGTTGTTTTTGTAGTTCATGTCTTGCTTCTTTTAGCAAGACTTCAGCTTCCGCTATATCTTTTTGTACTTTTATTATTAAGTTTTCTTTATCCATTTTTACTCCTTATGTAAATTATTTTCGTATTGTTTTTCTGCGATATGAAATAATATTTCATCTCTATCATCATCTTCATGCAATCCATAAACTCTAGCTATACTTTGCACATCATCTTCAATCATGTTTTCTCTGTCTAGCTGTTCTACTTCTTGCATTATCTTTTCAAATGTTTGTTCGTTGTGTTGATTACTCATCTTCGTTCTCCCATTTTTTGATTTGTTCAAGTAAAGATGTAGCACATTCACTTCTGCCCTCGTGAATACCTAAAGTATCATCAGATAATTCTTCATTACCATTTAATACAGGCTCGTTATGTTCTATTTCTTCCTCTAACCAAGTTTTTACTTTTTCTAATACATTATTCATTTTCGTTCTCCTTAAAATAAAAAATAATATTGCCCTCTATTTCTCCAAGTTCAGACATTCTCCTTTGTTCTTCTTCGTTAAGTGTGTCTGTCCAAGCCCAATTAGTATGCCCGTATCTAGCCATACAATAATCATCAATCACTTCTGTTATATCTCTACTCATGTTCTATTCTCCTCTAAGTAATAATTTAATATCTGTTGTGTATCATTCATCTCTCTATAAGTTTCATCTCCATGATATACATACTTAGATATTAACCAGTTAATATTATCTTTAGGTTTAATAGGACTGTATCTACATAAACCATCAGGCAATTCTAAGTCTTTTATAATTTTGTCTAACCATATGGAAGCTGAATTAAATCCATTGTCATAAGTTTTGCTGTCAGATGAATACCTAGAATAATATCTTTTAAGATACTCTAGTTTATCCTCAAAAGTATCGGTCATTATTCTTAGCATATGAGAATATCTTTTATGGTTTTTCTTTAAAAATCTTTCCATATTCATACCATTACCAAAGTTTCTTATAGTAAACCAGTCAGCATTTTTTCTGCCTTTGTATTTATAGTCAGTGAGATTAACAAACCAAATCACATCAGATAAAAAATAATCTTTACCTCTTGTCTGATAGTGGAATCTATTACTATCTTTCCATTGTAATTTGTATATCTCTTTAGCTGTTTCAGGATACATAAAACTAGCTGATAGTTTTATTGGATTACCTAAAAGGTTTTTCAACTCATCATAACTGCAAGTTAAATATCCACTTCTATTACTTTGTCTATCGTGATGTAGATAATCATTAAAAGCTTCGTTATTAAAGTCAGATGTATTTTTAAATCCCACGCTGTTATGAGTTTCAATAGGGTATTTATATTCCATGTTTACTTTTCACTCCATTTTTCCATTCAATCATATGTCCAAAGAACTCATGTCTTTTGCCAATACTAAAATCATTTGTTGGTATGCAATCTTCTATTTCTACTTCCCAAGTTTCCCAATCGTTTAGACTTTTACCTTTAAGCATAGCAACAGTACACCAAACTCTTTTACATCTAAGTACATAAGCGGGTATTAGTCTGTCATTGTTTTGCCAATCTTTATAATAAATTTCTTGTCCTTGTTTTAATTTTTCCATTACTTCTCCCAGTTAAATTCTTGTTTTAAAGTTTCAGCTTCTACTTCTACTATCTCAACGACATCTTCGTTATCAGTATGTGTCTGCTTGAATACTAAGTGTTTAGGTTTAGGTAAGTCTCCGTTCTTGTGTCTTTCAGGATACAAAACATCTAAAGCCTTTTGATTTACTTCAACTAAAGTATTAAATGATTTAACTAACATAAAGTCAGCATCACTTTTTTCTTTAGGGGTTCTATCTATTTGCGTATAGATTTGATTGCAAGTCTGCATATTAGATTCAATCATCTCTTGCAAAAGTTCGTTGTTATTATATAAATGAAACATATATTTACTCCTTTTTATTATGTTTTATTAGAAAAATGGCTTACAGGAAGCCACAGGTTAAACACTTTTGATGTGGGTAAGGGTCTAGCATCTCCCAAATTACCCCCATCTTAGATTAAGTCTTAATGTTTTTTACTTCTTTGAAATGGGCTTTCGTGATATGTAGTATCACGCTTCAACCAACCAATAGGAATATCTAAACCTTTTGGAAATACCCAAAGATGAAATACATTATCAGTATCGTGTACTCTTGTTTCAGGCGGATATATTTCTACAGCACAATACTCTTTTCCAACTAAATCATTTTTTATTTCTTGAAAATCACGCCAATCACATAAGTAATCTTTACCCATATTAATTCTAATACTTAAATGATAAGAGCCATCAAAAGATTTATCATGCACTAAATTATTGGGATTATCTTTTTGATAATAAAGTTTCTTTTTAACAACTTTATATTTATCACATTTAGAATACCAACACTCCGCATTTTTCATATCGTTCACATATTCAATGGCTTGTTTTTTAGTAATGCCTTTATGTTTTCCCATGTCCATAATTTTATTAACAAACTCTTTAAACTTTAATCCGTGTTGTTCAATGCCATTTTTTCTTAGTTCCCAAACATCAAATCTTTTTGATTTTATTGTTTTCATATTTACTCCTTATTAAATATTACTTGGTTAATAGATAGAGGTTCTTCCCACATAGTTTTTTTGGATAGTTTTCTATATTTGCTACCTAAAATTTTATAATTCATTAAAGTTATTGTCGGGTCAGAATGTTCCCAAACTTTACTATCATCTAAGACAGAATATCTTTTGATGCTTTCAGGTTTAATCTCCCCAAGATAACAGGCATTACCTAGATGCTCTAAACTGTTAATATAATTATCTTGAAATTCAGATATGTTATCTCTAAAAAATTCTGTTCTAGCTGTCATATCTTCACAACCAACACTATTAAAATATTGTTGCCATACAATATCATTTCTTGTAATTTGTTCCATAAAATCTTCATCAGGGTAAAGACTTTTTGTATCAACCTCTACTTCTAGGACTACAGGACTTGCCTTGCTATCTTCAGGTATTGAACACATAGCAAAGTAAACTGCGTAAGAGTTCGTGAGATACACCATATCATTTCTACTGCGTATGGTATGTTCCCAATTACCCTTGTTGTTTCCTCTAGGACACAACCCATCTTCAAGTATCTTATCAAGGTTATCTGTATTAGTTCCGTGATAAAGAATAACTTTGTCTGCGGAATAATCCTCAACAGGATATTCCAACTGCTCTTGCTCTCTTTCCATAGCAAACTTGTCTGCTACTTTTTTTAGTTCTTTTTTATTCATCATTTCTACACTCTCCCATGAATTTTATTTTCTAACTTCCACAAATTTCTCATGTGAGTATTGTGAGTGTCAGAATGTTTACCATTAGACTGTATCCATTCTCCCGTAGCTTTTTCAGATTTTTTTCTAGCTAAATTACTTCTTGCACAATGAATAGCATATTGCAAAGTTCTAATTTCATCTTGTTTCAATGTTATATTTTTCATAATATTTTTTTACTCCTTATAAATATTAATGTGTTAATAAATAGGTTATTCAACATAAACAACCTCTCCAAATTTATCCTTAAAGTAATGGTCAGTGTCCGTTGTCGCCCATATCACAGGATATTCAGGCTCACTAGGTATATCCCAACACCACCCATCAGTTAGGTAAACAAGAAAAGCAACTTCATTATCAAGTTCCTTATCTATGTATTTGAATACAGGCTCAAAGTCCGTTCCGCCACCACGAATATAATCCAACTCAACTTCTTCTCCACCATGAAATGTATCAACTTGTCTTATGCAATCATCACAATAAAGAATTGT
>MDTE01119393.1_pt1 | contig 10011 bp, 8 predicted proteins | sample 811231 | NCBI WGS metagenome assembly MDTE01 (sample SAMN05326651, study PRJNA326480) | marine metagenome | isolation source: seawater | place: Indian Ocean: Red Sea | collected 2010 | reverse complement strand
TCCAAGGCATTATACCCAAGACAATACCAATGGGCTGTAATGAAATTGTACATTGCATTTCATCGATTTTAATTAGCCTATCAGCTAAAATTCCCTCAGCATTCTCAAAATAGTATTTGCATAGAAATATACATTTATCTATTTCAGCTACAGATTGCGAAACTGGCTTTCCCATCTCCTTTGTTATTATATGAGAAAACTCCCTTTTATTATCTTTTAAAACACCTATCATTTCACTAACACAGTTTAAACGTAGACTCAGATCAGAAAATGCCCATTTATCTTTGGCAGTGTGTACGTTATTTAAAATTATCTTTACCTCTTCCTCTGCTAATTCGGCATATGATTGAATTTTTTTTCCAGTGGATGGATTTATTGAGACAAGAGCCATATTAATTTTTAAAACTTAATAAAAACATTTTATTTTATTACGCGATTGCTAAAAATAATTATTATGAATAAACATCGATTTCTTATTTTAGGAATTTTCATATTAAAAATGAATGGCTTACGCCTCTATTTCGGGTTTTACTTTCAGAATTACAGGTTCTGCTTGATCTTTATCTAAAGGTTTATAATCGGGAACAAGCGAACACAAAGCCTCTCTCAGCTCGTTTGAATCGAATTCTCTCCCATTAAGCTCCCCCGACATTATGCGCTCTGAAATTATTTTAATTTTATCCATTGTTAGGTTCGGCTGGATCTCAAAAATTTTCTCATGAAATGTTTTTTGCGTTGTTTCTCTATCATGAATTAATTCCTCAAATTGTTTTTCGCCAGGCCTCGCACCAATGAAGCTAATAGGTATATCGATCTCTGGCTCCAAACCTGACAACCTGATTAATTCATTAGCAATATCAATAATTTTAATTGGCTGTCCCATATCGAGGGCATATACTTCACCGCCCTTGCCAAGACTTCCAGCTTGAATTATTAACTGCGCTGCTTCAGTAATGGACATAAAATACCTTTCCATTTCAGGGTCAGTAATTGTTATCGGCCCACCAGCTTTGATTTGCTCTTGAAAGATTGGTATCACACTGCCACTACTACCAAGCACATTTCCAAAGCGAACGGACATAAATCTTGTAGAATATGAGTTGTTTGCACCTTGACATATGAGTTCAGCAAGTCGCTTTGTTGCTCCCATAACATTTATTGGCTTAACAGCCTTATCTGTACTGACTAAGACAAACTTTTTAATATCATGCTCAATAGACAGTTTTACTAAATTCGCAGTCCCAATTACATTTGTTTTTATCGCTTCCCAAGGAAATGCCTCTTGCATTGAAACATGTTTATAGGCAGCTGCATGGAATATAACCTGTGGCTGATATTGGCTAAACACTTTTTTTAAAATATCCAGATCGCGAATATTAGACAATAATGGTTTTGTCAGAACATTATTAGAATCACTCAAAATCTCTCTCTCTATTTGGAAAAGATTGTACTCGCTACTATCGAGCATGACCATTAGAGCTGGTTCATATTTAAGACATTGCCTAACTAGTTCTGAACCAATACTACCTCCGGCACCAGTAATTAGAACTCTCTTACCCATTATATACTTCTTGATTATGGTGTCATCAATTTTCACCTCCGTTCTACCTAGCAAGTCTATTACAGATACCTCTTGTAATTGATTGGCCGATAATTTTCCGGAAAAAACCTCGTCAATTGATGGTAAGGTTTTGAAGGGTTTGCCAGACCTCTTACAAATTTCAATAATTTCGAAAATTTTATTTCTTGGTGCACCAGGACAGCAAATTAAAGCTTCATCGTACTTTGATACATGTTCACTTAGGCTAGAAACTTTTCCTAGCACTTGACAACCATGTATCAGCTTGCCATGTAAGTATACATTATCATCTAAGAATCCAACTGGATCCATTTGATATTTAGAATCATTGAGTATTTCCTTGCAAATAAATTCGCCTGTGGAACCTGCTCCTATAATTATAACCCTTTTATTCAATTGAATGGCATAGTGCTTTGGGTTTAATAAGTGTGAATAGGCCACACGAATGCCAATTCTAGATAAACTAGTGAAACCAAAGCTCAAAATTAAATCAATCACGAAAACTGACCTCGGTATACCAGTAAAGCCTCTAAAATACCCTATCATTGCAATAACCAAAATTGTACCAAAAGCATTTGCTTTGACAATATTTACCATGTCAATTAAACTTGTATAACGCCACATACCTTTGAACATACCAAAAATGTAAAATGAGAATAATTTTGCAATTAGTACAAGACCCAAAACACTGTAAAAAGCGTCATCATAAATTATTTGCGGAATCAAAAAGTCATTTCTAATGAAAGAAGCAAATAAGAATCCACTCATTATTGAAATAATATCAGATAAAATTAAAATTCGTTTATTCTTATTTTTTGAAAATAGGCTACCTTTTTTCGGGTGCTTCTTTACTTTTAGCTTGGATATTGTGTCCATGATTCTAAAATCGTCGCTATTTTCAATCTTTAATAAATTTATGATCAAATAGTGCCCCATTCTTCTAGGTATGATGATTGAGAGTATGGTGACTACAACTAGCTTAAGATCTTCAAAGAAGTTTTTTTTCGTGAGATAATAATTGTCAAGTGTTACTTTTATGTTGAGAATTTGATCATAAGAATTGTCAGTATCTATTTCTGACCATATTTCTGATTCATTTCTAAATATTATTGATGAATATCCTGATAGACCTGGCTTAATAGATTTCAGGTAACCAAAAGATTTATTATCCACATATTCAGGAACCTCTGGTCGCGGACCAATAAAACGCATTTCGCCTTTCAGTATATTATATAACTGGGGTAATTCATCGATCTTGTTCCTTCTTAAAAATTTCCCCCATCTTGTAACTTTAATATTGCTGTCACTGCTATTAAAATTTTGGCCATTATTATTTTGATCTAACGTTCGAAACTTGTAGATACGAAAAAGACTAAAATTTTTGCCCACTCTTTTTTGACTAAAAAAAATCGGCCGACCTTGTATAATTAGACTGCAAAATGCAACTATAATTAGAAACGGCGATAATACGAATAATAAAAAGGAAGCGGTTAACCTTGAAAAAATTTCCATAATATAAATTTCAGTAAAGGAATTAAGTGTTCCTATAAATTTCTTTTCGCTTGTGACTCACATCACCTAAAATTAGTCAGAATGAGACGAAATGTTAAGAATAATTAAATGAAAAGAAATGAAATTATTTTGAATATAATTCGCTAATAACACAAATAGAATCAACTATATAATCAATTTCATCGCTTGAAAGTTTAGGATATACAGGTAATGATAGTATCGACTGGAAAAGAGAATTCGCATGGGGGAAATCTTCAAAACAAAAATTATACTTATTTTTGTAATAGTAAAGTTGATGAACCGGTTTATAGTGAACAGCTATACCGATGCCTCTTTTATTCATCTCTTTTATAAAACTATTTCTTGATATTTGCCATTTATCTAATAATAATTTTATCACAAAAAGATGCTTTGAATGTTCATCATTGTATTTGGGCAGTATGACTCCATCCAAATGCCTTAGACCCTCAGCATATTTTGAAAATATTTTCGCGCGCTTTAATTCCCAGCTTTTTAATTTATCCAACTGCCAAATACCAAATGAGGCTGAAACATCAGTCATGTTATACTTAAAACCCAGCTCCGTGATGTCATACTCCCAATTACCATTACTTTTGAATCTATTCCAGCCATCTTTAGTTATACCATGCAATGCTATTTTTTTTATTTTTCTAGCAAGGTTGTAATCATTTGTTGCAATCGCTCCACCCTCGCCTCCGGTAGTTAAGTTTTTATTTGCATAAAATGAAAATGCGGCAGCATGATTTGTATTGCCAATTTTAATACCATCAGAACTTGTTTCTAAAGCATGGGCGGCATCCTCCAGTATATATACCCCGTACTTATCTGCAATTTCTTTCAGGCTAGCCAAACTCACAGCCTCGCCGGCATAATGTACAGGTATAATAGCTTTTACTGAATCATCTTTTTTAATTATATCCTCAACTAAATTGAGATCCATTAAAAAACTATTTTTGGCACAATCAACTAAGTAAGGTTGCATACCCAAATATTCCCCGCATTCAACAGTTGAAACGAAGGTTAGTGTTGGTGCAATAAATCTATCATTTTTTCCAAATCCAATTGCTGCCAGTGCCAAATGAAGTGCAGCGGTGCATGAATTGACTGCCACAACATAGTCTGCTTCTAGCATTTTGGATAAACCCTCTTCAAATTCATTAACAACCCCACCAGTTGTCAACCAGCCTTTCAAAACAGATTCAGGAAACAAAGTATTATAATTCTCCGGTAAGTTGGGCCTGTGGAATGGGATTTTCATCAAAGGTCTCCGGTAATATTATAAAAAAAATCAATGCCAATAGATAATTCTGAGAATCGTCCTAGAATATTTGAATCACTAAAATTATAAATGCCCATTATTGAAATATTTTCTCTTGGCCATGATTGTATCTTAAGGTTTAGATATGTTATCCTTTCAATATTCTCGTCTTGCGATATACCAAAATTAAAATCGCTGTATGGTTTATATGGATTTTCAATGAAATTGTTATGGCCTTTTTTCATAAAACCTGAGCTCAATTTAGTCAATAGCTTGTTTTCTTCAAATACTACAAATCCAACCTTTATATTTCGCGTATCATTACCTATTTCTAAACCGAGTGGTTTACCCCGATGAACAAAATTATTATTTCCATCTTCATGCGAAAATGTGTTTTTCCCAACATAGGTATATAAAAAGTATATTGATATTATAGAATTTAAATCTAGTTGGGGTGTATATACATTTTTCAAAGAAAAAGCTGTAGAAGATTTTTTCCCACTATCTTTTTGCTCTTTATCCATAATAAATTCATCTATCAAATAGTTAAAGGAAAGCCTCCAGTTTTTCAAAAACATTCTATCAAAAGATAGCTGCCAAACCCCGTTCCCGGAATCTGTACCTAACTTATTTTGTCTACCATTAAGTTCAATTTCAAGATGGGTCGAAATAGGATTAAAATATGAAAAGTCGACTGGTCTATTGAAACCAGAATAAATCACAATTTCAGATATACCAAATAAAAAATTTTTATGATTATTCCACTCAATTCCTCTCCCAGTAATGTATCTGTTAATGGAGACTGAATCTGTTTCTAAATATCCATGAAAATATCTTACTCTCAAATGACCGAAATCAAGATCAATCATTCCATAATCGTAGGGGTTTGATTTTTCACTGATCGCCAATTTACTATTATTACCCGCGCCCCAACTTTCTCGACCCCTCCCAAGCTGCAATATAATCCAATCATTTTCAAAACTTATGCCCGAAAGATCGGTCTCTCCAGAGGTAAAGCCAAATCGATCTATATCCATTTCTAGTCCGGAAAACCTACTGAAAAGTTTTGGATTGTCCACTACTCTTGGGTAGAGGTAACCACGAAAGTATCTCTTATATGAGAAATGGCCATAACCATATACAGCTTTGTGAGAATTAAAAACAATGCCTCCAAATCTACCATTCACTCTTAGTGCATCCCCATGGTAGTTTTGACCAAGATTTCTTGGAGGACCAAAAATCGTGTTGTTTGGCCAATTATTACCTTGATCAAAGGTTAAGTTTTGGATTTCATATTCAATGAAATCTTGAGGAATTTCTTGCCCCCAAACGAACTTACATATTAAAGTAAATATTAAAATCTTTATCATTTACAATGAAAAGCTTCTCTATCAAAGTATGTATCCAGTAACCTATTATCAAACCATTTACAACTGAAATAGATCAAACCAAATAATGATCCTGCGCCATAAGACAAATGCATTGATAGGAAGCATATAGGTAACAAGAATAAAAAATTTTTATTTTGTTTAAGAAATACTGTTTCAATAATCGTAAAGAAAATTGAAAAAAATAAATAAATTGTAATTAAGGTTATAAATAGAAATGTTGTTTTGTAGATGAAATATATCGCAACAGTGAAGCAGATTGTCAAAAAAAAAAGTAATGGTATCAAATGCCTAATAGAAGTAAAGCCCCCCCTCTTTTGAAAAACTCTAATCTTATAAAAGCCATACTGAAAATACTGTTTTATTAATCCTAAAATAGAAACTCTATTATAATAGTAAGATTTGATTGAGGGATGTAACCAGATCTTTAATTTATTTTGAATCATACGAAAATTAAATTCATCATCTTGGTTTTTGACCAACTCTATATCGTAACCCCCTATTTTTTTAAAAACATCACGTTTGTAAACGCCAAATGCTAGTGTATTTACATACTTACCACTTTTTATTAAACCTCTAAATGATGCCCCGCCTGAACCAAATTTTGATCTCTGAGCAACTGAAATTGACTTACCAATTATGTTATTAGATATATGCTTTATGGGTCCACCCACACAATCAGCATTTGTGAAATTAAATTGGTCTAATGAATTTTTTAAGAAATCTGGCGATAATTCGGCGTGCCCATCCACCCTAACTATGAAGTCTCCCTTTGATAAGGTTAATGCGCGATTAAATCCTGATGATACAATTTTTTCGGGATTATCAATCATTAATATTTCATTAAACTTTTTTTTAAGTTCCTCTATCTTAGCTCGAGTTCCGTCAATTGACATTCCGTCAACCACTATTATTTCAAATAGCATATCTTCATGCCTTTGATTAATAATAGACATGATTGTGCTCTCAATATGGAAATTTTCATTGCGAACTGGAATAATGTAACTAATAAAATGCATGTTAATCGCTTATTTCAGAGTAGAAATGTTTTTGTTTTCCAGAAGCCGGTCTTCTTATTTGCTCTGTTCTATTAATTTCAAGCCGCAGCCCTGGTTCTAAATATATATCCATTTTTGATTTAATATCCTCGACCTCGTCTTGAGTCAAGTCTCTATCAGCTTTAATATCAAAAATAAATTTATCTTTTTGAACCTGTCTTATGATGAACTCTTTTAATATGCCCGAAGATTCAAGAATTGATCTTGAAATATAATAGAAAGTTAAACCAGGTGATTTTTTCCCGCTGGGAAGTAAAATAAGATCATTTGTTCTGCCAGTTAAGCTCGCAAGTGTCAATTTACCATTGTTTTTAGACCTTTTAACCATACCTATATCTCCTACCTCATACCTTATAAAAGGCATGGCTTTATTGTGAAGATCTGTTATTAAAATTTTGCCACTATTACCATTAGATACCAAAGATTCATTATCATCAACAATCTCTAAAAATTGTGTTTCAGATGATAGTATCCAATCAGAATCTAGATCCTCAAATGCGGCAATTCCTCCTGCTTCCGATACACCATACTCATTAACTACTGTCACACCAAATCCAGATAAAATAGTTTCTCTATCCTGGATGGACAATAGTTCTGAGGTTGAAATGCATAACTTTAATGATGTACAAATTTTCTTAAGGATTAAATTGTTTTTTATTAAATATTTTGCAAACAAAACTAATGAATTAGTGTAGCCGTATATCATTTTGAATTGTACCTTAGAAAAAAGTTCTGTATGCCTAGCAAGGACATCATCTGACAAATCAAAAACTAGCATTGTTTTTCTTCCAAACAGTGCATCTTTGATGATTTCAAAATATTTACTGGTGTTTTCCAGAGGGCGACCAAAATATCTTGCTTGCTTTGAATTTAAACCAACTTTGTACCAATCATATCTGTTTTCTGCCAAGGCCCACGTCATTGAATGTGCAAACTTATTTTTTGCGAAAAAAAATGGTACACCAGAAGAGCCTGAAGTATTAGCTAAATAAACGTTACTTTTTGTATAGCCGTTTGATAACAATTTGTTAAAATTTTGCTGATAATCTTGCTTCCGCATGATGGGTATTTTTTCCCATAATTTTGGTGACTGGTTCTTTACCTTGGTTTTGTAGAATTCGTTATTATTTATGTGGTAATTAAATATTTTCCACTTTTGATCATGTTGCCATTCATCTTTTTTTTCTTGAGATAGTCCATCAAATGTACTCAGCAATTTTGCAGCGCTCTCAATGTCATATCCACATAATCTCATAACTGGTTTAAGAAAGTGGCGTGCATTAGACATTTTTTAATAGTCCTAGGTAATGAGTTTTGAAAAGATTTATGTTAGCTAGTAATGGGTAAAATCGACGCGAGAGAGTTCCCATCTTTCGAATTAATGGTGGAGAAACCGTCAAAGGCATTAATGTTTTTTTCATACTAGGAAAAAGGTAATCAATGTCGCTCGCAGTCATTTTGTAAACATTTCTATTGAACGGATTATTGTACCTAATATCATAATAAAGTAGAACGCCGCCTTTATTAAGAACTCTGACTATTTCCTTAGAAATTTGTTTTCGAATATTTTTGTCCAGTATTGATGAATAAAGCGTAAACGCTAATACAATGTCAAAGGAATCATTTTGGAAATCCATTATACGTGCATCCATCAACCTTAAATTGGATTTAGGGAATTTTTTTTTTGCATCTTCAATTCTATTTTTTCGGATATCAATACCATAAATATTTTCTTCTTTAATTCCTAATTTTAAAAGTGATGCAAAAAAATTACCCCCTGCGCATCCAGCATCCAGCATCCAGCATCCAGAATTTTACTATTATTAATATTTATATTATGTAGTTCTAGCAAATTCTTAAGATTTTCAAATCTTTCTTCATAGATTAACTTATTTCCAATATTATTATTTGACCACTTAGAACTATGAGGAGAATATTTTCCATAAACATATTTTATTCTTTCTATTTCTTTTGTTTTGTCGCTTAAACTCATTTTGATATTAAAAAGTATAATAGTATCACTGAGTCAATTCGCTGTAAATATCATACCACATTTTTTTAATGTTTACCCAGCTATAATTTTGACTGCGCTTTAATCCAATAGAGCTCATTTTCAGCATTTTATCATTATCATTTATCAAACTTTTTATTGCCTTTATGAATTTTTGCCTATCATAGAAATCAGTTAAAAAACCGCTTTCACCATTTTTAACAACTTCAGGTATACCACCAATATTAAATGCAACAATTGGTAAAGATGAAGCCATTGCTTCAACTAATACTAGTCCAAAACTTTCATATTTGGTCGCATGTACAAAAATTGAACCTTGGTTAAATATTTCTGGCATATTTTTATGCTTCACATTTCCAAAAAATTTTACGCCCTCAAGATTCATATTTTTTACCTTCTGCTTCAATTTTAACTTTTCTGGGCCATCACCTAAAATCCAAAATTCCAAATTGGACATATTTTTTTTTAGTTCTTTAAAGATATCTATAAGAAATGTATAGCCTGCATATTTTTCAAGCGATTTTGCCGCAATTATGACCTTAGTATCCTTGGGCAAAATGGGTAGCCTACTGAAATTTTCTACATCAACAACATGAGGTATTTTATGTAATTTAGACGATATATTATCTAGGCTAAATAATTTTCTAAATATGTCGGTTGGAACTACTACAGCATCAGCTAGTTTGAATGGTAATTTTTTGTACCATGGCCAATTATGATAATTTTTTAGTGCCATGCCTCCCACAAAGTTAACTATCACTTTTTTAGATAAAATTTTAGTTATCAGGATAGCAGGAAGGTCTTTCAGCCAAAGTGCGTTTCCACTTGCAGAAATTATGTGAATTATATCTGAATTTTTAAAGAATTTGAAAAATTTTATATATAAATAGGGTATCGGCAGAACTCCCTTTATGCCCTTACCTAAATCAATCCTTTTTACAATATGCCCATCGTTAGCTAGGTTCCTAGAAAGAGATTGTGCTAATTGAGTCATGCCACCAGATAAAGGTGGGAATGGAGCTAAAATACTTATACGATATTTAAATTTTCTGCTCATCACTTATATTATTTTTTTTTCTAAATACCTCATGACTAACCGTTCAACAGTATACCCAAAGCCATGACGATATTCAAAATTTAAGCGACGAGCAACTAGGCTACCATCGTATCTTACTTTGTTTGTT
>MDTE01041592.1_pt1 | contig 10011 bp, 1 predicted proteins | sample 811231 | NCBI WGS metagenome assembly MDTE01 (sample SAMN05326651, study PRJNA326480) | marine metagenome | isolation source: seawater | place: Indian Ocean: Red Sea | collected 2010 | reverse complement strand
TCTGGTTGCAGACAATGGCGCTACTGCTCTCGGGAGAGCGCGTCACTTTGGTCGCACCCGTATCGTGCAGCTCCTGCAGGAGCACGGAGCCACGATTTGAGGCACCATGCTGAGAGGGCAGTGGATAGGGAGAGCCGCTCCATACATGTCCGTAGTCAGGATTTCCTAAGCAGCATCAAGCCTTGTGTCATTGGTCAATATTCATTCAAAACAGTGTCCGTAACAAATTCACATCATAATGGAGTGTAATCTCTCCCCTATTAGTCATCGTCCTCGTCTATCTCCATCTGGTCCACGGCCACCATGACCTCGCTGAGCTCCTCCACCACGCGCAGATGGTACCGCAGTTCGGTGTGGATCATGTTCTTGACCAGTTTCTTGAGGCACTTGATGCGGTGCAATTCAAAGAAATGGGAGTGTACAGGCAGTGTGGGGTCTGGGTATGCGAGGTCCTTGTTTACACGCGTCTGTGGACTCACATTGATGATGTCCTTCAAAGGCTTGATGGTGAAGTCCCGACTCTCGTTCAGCAGATGCATAACCTTACCCTCGCACTTCTCAAATACTTTCCGCTCCTTGTCTAGCTTCTCGTGCTTGTTGGCATATAAGAACAGGCAGTTCTGCAGCTTCGTCTCCGGCTCATTACTAGCCACATTCCGCAGCGCCTTGGTCAAGAGTTGAGTCGTCGCAGTCAACCTCGACTGTTTGCTCAGGTACTTCGGCACCTTGTCCCGCAGCTCCTCCACGCACGTCTCATAGAAGTTGGCCCGCGCTATCAACGTATTCACCTCCTGGTCACTATACATGATGGCAAGCCAGAAAATGCTTTCTCCGAAGCCTTCAAATTTGCGCCAGTTCTGACTGATAAAAATTGATCAATCCGCTACGACGGGAAAATACTCGATGCCTTGTGACAGTACGTGATTATCTGAGCTTGTCGTGTTCAATATGAGCCTCACGAGACCAGAACCTCTCGCTCCAACGCGCCTCGATCAAACCCTCTCTCATTTAAGCTTCCTAAGGAACGTGAGAGCAGTTTATTGTCGCGGCGAGCGCTCCTATATTAGTTGAGGCCTGCGCGACGGCATGATGGCCAACGGGATGCGATGGCTCCTATTAATATGGCTTCTCGAATTCTGCAAGCGCTCGGTCTTGGGAGCTCGGTACAACGTTATGGGGAGTCGTGATGAGGAGCAGCAGATTCGTCTGAAGAGTCAGTATGACTTGACGCCTGGGACGATCCTACAGCTGCCTATTGATATCGAGGAGGAGCGATTGACGCTCTATGGGCTGCTTCCTCCTCGGCTGAAGAGCATCACAAGTTCTAGTGCGAATGGGGTGTACGGTACTGGAGACACGATATATATAGATTTGGTATTTTCAGCAGAGGTTGAGGTGGTGGGGAGTCCAACTCTGACAATGAACACTGGTTGTACGACGGACGATTGTACTACCAAGGAGATCCAGGCCTTTGTTTGTACAGCAGACAGTGGGGCGTTTGGTATCCAGTTGGAAAACCAGCATGTGAACAACGTGTACGTGAATACCACACAAGACCAACTGAAATACAAATTAGAGGAGCTAGAGGGCATAGATGAAGTCACGATCCATTACGGGGAGGAGGATGACCGCGAATACAGTATGGGCAGGCGAGCTTGCACGTCAAAAGGGAACAATGTGACCATCACATTCGACTCTGTGTCATTCGCGAGCTATGACAACAATGTGCCAACGCTAGAGTACGATGTATTGAACCAATACACGCACCCTGTGAGCGGTTTGGTGATGGGCTCACCCACGAGTAGTCTGGCAATGAGGCACAGCACGTCGACGGTGAGTCTGACTAGCGAAGTACTGCAAGAAGGCTTTAGGAAGGAGAATGGGGTAGCTACCTACTATAGTGGCACAAACACTTCCACGATCCGATTTGCCTTCACTGTAGAGGGCGGTGACACCGCGAGTGCTCTCGAGGTACTTAGCATGGACTTCACTGACGGGACAGCCTATATCGCCTCCCCCATTACAGGAGCACTGGTCAGCACAGAGGTGCCTGAAGCTGGAGCAGCAGAACGTTATTTGTTCGGTTCTGCTTCATCGCTGAGCTATAACAATCTCATCAGCGTCACGACAGACACGCCTACTATCAATGAGGTCACCTCGCCCATGGCCGATGGCACCTTCACAGAGGGAGATGAAGTGACAATTTATGTAGTCTATGACCTTCCTGTCAAAATCTACTACCCTGCTGATATGTATTTGAGGCTAGCATTGAGCCCGTTTGTGAGGACTGCTAGCTATGTGGGCTTGGTCAACGACACTTCCCTAGAGTTCTTGTACACAGTACAGTCTGGAGACACAAGTGCCCTCTTGGATCTAGTCGATACCAGCTCTTTAGAGCTAGAAGGTGCGTTGATCTATAGACTGTCCAATAGTAATACTACAGTAGCGGACTCAGTTGTGCCAGTGGGCACCACTACAGGCAGTCTCGCCCAGCAAAAGTCCATCACAATCAACACAGCGTCGCCCCTGTTGCTGACGATGGAGGTCCTGAATTCTGCTGGTACTTATACTGCAGGTGACAACATCGACATCAAGCTCACTTTTGATAACAATATCTACGTTGTTGACGAGCCACGCTTGTGGCTGCAAAATACGCAGACGAGTCTAGAAGCGTATGTCCGGACAGCACCGGCTGATCCCGACTTTACACATGCGCGTGCCGAGCCAGGAAAGGTCGCACAGCTCGAGTTTAGCTTTCAACTCAACTATGCACTGTCTGCAGGCCACACTATCGAGGTCTACTTGCCTGGGATGAAGGCAGGTGTCGATGGTAGTGTAAGTCCTGTGACTATTTACGTAGGAGGCGGCAACAGTAGCGAGATAGCTAGCGCTACATGGACACCGAGCACAGAGAAGATGCTGTTGACATTGGCGAGTTCTGTGCCATCCAAGGACAAGCTTGTCTTCATTATTGAGGGTAAGAACGGCATAGTGCTCCCCACTACAGGTGTACTAGGCGCTAGCAATGCCTTATCTTTCGATCTGAACAGTCATATCACAACCAGCTTCACGCAAGGGTTGGACTTCACGACAGTCAATAGTGTGGGTCTCTTCAATGCGAGTGTGGCCCTGTCTCCCAGTGTGGCAGGAGTCAATAGTGAGCTTTATATCACGTGGACGAGCCCAGAGACCCTCGAAGTAGGTGATTGGATCGAGCTGTACCTCCCTAATTTCGACAGTCCCACGGGCGGCATCACCGTTGATCAAATGCGTGGAGAGTTTAACATGACCTGGAACGTCTTTACGAAGCAGTTACGCTTCACTACTGTGAGTGACATCAGTCGATTGATGAATAGCGTCAATGTCACGCTACAATCACCCTCTACGGGTCTGGATACAGGTGACGTCCTCATCACCACGAACTTCAGCTCTAGTGGTGCTGTAGTGAACCTAGAGCCACCTTACATGACCAAAGTGTGTGCTTTCACTGACACTAGCCTGCAATTCATGAACAAAACCGCTGGGACAGTATCCGAGTGGGAGTTTACTTTTACGCTAGGACCAACTGCCATCAGTGGTGTGTCCACCGTAACGTTATTATTAGATGCGTTTGACTCCTCGATTGTCACCAATACTGAGAGAGATTTGTCCTCCTATTTGAGTGGAGCTAGCAGCAGTAATTGGACTGCGAAAGCTACTTCCGGAACTATCACCTTCACGTGGGTTGGCACCACGGTGGACTCGGTGTGGACAGGTGGAGCGCAGACTTTGTATATGTCCAGTGAGGCAGGCTACAAGGTGCCTGCAGACGGCATCCCCTCTGGAGACACGTTTGCAGTGAAGATGGTGTCATCTCTGTGTTTGCAGAGCACCTATCAACATGTGGCTTACACCCATCTGATCCCTCGCATCTACAATCCAAAGACCACTCACGACCCTTTAGTTCCAGCCCCGTTCGATCCCGTGGGGCTGACCTTCGAGTTTGGCCTCGATCAGCCCTTAGCAGTAGGTGACACCATTACTATTGCTATGCCTGGATATAACCGCACGAGGTTCTTGGATGTCGAGAATACCATGATTAGCCAGAATTCCCCTTATAATCACAGCGATGGCCTGGATCTACGTGCGAGATACTACCCCGTGCAGGAGGTGATGGTCCTTACTGTTACCACTGCGTGGTCGCCTCCCTCCCTCTACCTGGGTGAAGGTTATGATAACAGTACTATTAGCGTATCTTTCCCTATCAAGGCGGGATTCTTCTATCCAGAGAACAGCGTGCTGCCCGGGGATCACACTATCACCATCGACAGCAGTGTGAGTGGCGATGCTACCGCCACCCTGACCAGCTATTGCAACGGCTTTTGCACTGCGGGTGTGAGCTACAGCTCTCCTATTGTTGGGGAGGTGACCACTGCTACCTTCGCATTGACATTCAACCACACACAGAGCAATCATGCCGACACCATGGACCTCGTGCTCTTCTGGTACGGGTTTGTCCCCTATTCATATGGGGTAGCCCCTACTGCTACCGTCAGTACTACTGGTTCCTCTGGCACCTATAGTGCTGCAACAGTGAGTTCCACTGACTTCGATCTGCAGCGCATTGTGTTCAGTGATGTCATCTCAGAGGACTACTCCGACATCAGCCTGATTATTTCTGGTCTGAGATTCGTGAACACAAGTGACGTGGCGAGTGGACCGGTCATTCAGGCTGTGGCTGGCACATTCACGGCCCAGTATACATACGATGTGCCAAAGACGTATGAGAATGTGACCTTCTATGAGTCATCCTTGTCCTTCTCTCCTGCCACAGCAGGGACTGCCAGCACAATTACATTGGGGCTAGATCTTCAGGAGGGAGTTTTGCGACCAGGGTACAGCCTAGTAATGAATCTTCCCGACTTCACGTGCTCTAATGTCGCAGCTGCCAGTGGCTGGACTGCTAGCTGGGACTCTGCTACAGCGCAAATGACCGTGATTCCCAGTACTGCTCATTTATCAAGCGATGCGCGCACAACTGTTGCTCTCACTGGCTGTACATTGCCTAGTAATGGTATCGCCACTGCCTATCTGACTTCTGCTGACTTTGGCTACTCTGTGATATATGCGGCGGCTGATGGCGATGATAGCGATGGCACTGGTGCGGCTGTGCAAACGCCCTTCAGGGAATTCTCAGCGATCCAAGATGTGCTGAACCAGCGTGCTTGGCTGGATTTGGGCTTCGGGAACAGTCTCCAGCTGGACAATATCACCTTGAACTATTTCACAAACTTAGATATGCAGAGTGGGGATCTGATCAAGATTGAATTGTATGAAGGAACGAGAAGGGTCGTACATGCTGGCGCATCTACTGGTGATGTGAGTTTGACCACAGACAGCACCTACAGCACCATGACTGGCAGTGCCGTGTTCACCACCACCTCAGATATGATCACCATTACGCTGAGTGGGGCCGTGTCTGCTGGCAACTCCACTTTCAGTATGGATGTATCCAACATCCTCTTCCTCTATAGCCACGGCATCTGGGACAACACGCAGTTCAACGTGTATTTCACGAGGAGTGGGGTAGACACAGATGTGACTTTGGAGCAAGCTTTGCCTTGTGTAGGTATTTGCAGTGCAACTATGGCAATGGCAACAGCTAAGGCTGGCTATGCTACAAGTTACACGGTAGATGTGACTCTTGGTAATCAGCAGACCACAGCTCAGGGCAAGGGTGGCTTCCAAGCAACCGACTTGCTCAAGCTGTACCTCCCAGGTTTCGAGCAGAATCCGGGATGGCCTGTTGCGTACGAGAACGGTACAGATTTTGCCTATAGTTGGGACAAAGACACTGACATTTTGACTGTGTATATCGAGAGTGGCTACCAAGAGTGGTACTATGGCAATGCGAGCTACCAGAATGCGACCCAGAATCTGCATTTCGTCATCCCCCAGAACTTCCAGCTCATGACCCCCACGGCTGGTATTGCCCCTGGGGTGCCTCAGAACCTCAATATCTCATGGCAAGACGCTACCGGCAATGAGTTTTACTTCATGAGCGACAATTTGGTCGCGGAAACCATCGGTGAAGTTAGTGCAAGCACTTTCACGATAGCGGACCGCAAGGCCGGCGCTGACACGGATCTTACCATTAGTCTCACCGTGACCAATGGATTAGCCTCTGGTGACACGATTGTTATCTATCTGCACGATTGGGATGTCACAGATGCCACTGTCATTCTTACTGCAGCTGATGTACAGACTGTTGCTGTCACGTGCACTGCCACCGGTGCCTACACAACTTACGACAGTACGAGCGAGTATAACGTCCCTTCCGAGCCCAAGATCTCTTGTGTACTAGGAGGCGCTGTCTCAGCCGCCACCACTCAAACTTGGACTATTGCAGCGAATAGTGGCGTCGTTCTACCTAGTACTGGCGTATACGGTGACACGGCACCCACTTTTGCTATTGTCAGCACTACCAGCCCGGTAGCGACCACGTCTTTCGCCACGTGGTCCTCAGTCGGTGGCATGGAGCCTTCACACCTGCAGCTGCCGATTGCCAGTGAGCCGGGAGGAGGCGATACTTTCACCACTATTAGTGTGAACTTCACCTTGGCCTGCCCCTTGGTACAAACAGACACCATCACGCTGACTATCCCGAATCTGGAGAGTGCTGACACAGCCATGGACATCACGTGGGTGGACAGCTCCGCCTACACTGGCACAATCTTCACGAGTGTGTGGGACAACACGAATCATGAGCTCACAATTACCACAGGCAGTCTGAATATTGCTATGCGCACAGGGGCGATGCAATTGCTCATCGTGGCCGACACGTCCAATCCTTGGACGCGAACTAATGAAGTCATGTATCCCAACGACGCAAACTACGAGTATGAGGTAAGCTCTACTCTATGTATGGTCGATAAAAGCACCTTTGGCACGTCCACTGGCTCCTACTTGAGCTCAGCGTCTCTCTACTTTGGTGCTGATGCGCCCTTAGAAACCTCGTCCATTTCCCTGTCCTTCGTACCGAGTATTGACCTTAACACAAACGACAAGGTGCAGCTAAAGTTGCCTCGTTCCTTTATGGTAAGCGTTGTCAGTAATTACTTTGCAACGAATCAGACGAGTGGAGTGAACTCCTTGTTCGACAGCCCGGCTTACTGGTCGGACAACGACGATCTCGTGGAGGCATTCCTTGCTTCGAATGTCACTGCAGGAGAGAGCGTTACGTTTGTCATTGACGAGAGTGTGGGATTCAAGATTCCTACAACGGGGGTCAATGCTTCAGATGTCTTCGGATTCACCATCGTGAGGGCTCACAATGCTTACCGCGACTTCTCGACCCTGTCGGAAGTTCTCATGACGGGTCAAGTGGACACGGTCGAGAGAGTAGGGTACTTCACAGTCGCGACATTAGGCATCGATCAGCAGCTCCCTGCAACGACATCACAGATCACTCTGGCGTGGAAGCTCAACGGTGACACCCAAAAGGGAGAGACAGTGAGCTTCTATCTTCCTGGCTTCACGCGAGACACCACGGTGTATGACGCTACTGCACCCAGCGGAACGGATGTCACATTGGACAGCAGTGGCTCTGCTAGTGACTATGTCACAGCTAAATGGTATCCATTGACCAGCACAATAATCTTTACCGCCACACGCTTGGTGAGTTCCACTACGCAGCTCTCGGCTGTGATTGCCGTAGGCCAAGGGTTTATTACTCCTACAACTGGTATCAGTGACACAGACAGCGTGTTCTTAGCAAGCAGCACAGCAAACGAAGCCTTGGTGAATAGTAGTGTGGTAACTGATCTGACTGTGATTCCGATGGTTCTCGATGCCACTGTTAGCTTCATTTCGAGTGACAAGACCAAACGCATCAGTGTCAATGGCGAGCCCAAGAAGATACAATTACAGCCTGGCCATGGCTTCAATGAGCTCGACATAGGTAGCATTGTGAGCATACAGGGAGGATTGTACACGATCAGCGCTATGGACGAGAACATCATGACGATTGAGGAAGATTTCGCTGGAGACGACGTTTTCTTAGGCAGCCCTTACACGGAGATCTTCACACCGCCTATCCGCCCTTCGTATTACTACAGCGGCAACAAGACGAGTGAGCTAACTTTCCGTTATATTGTGCGTAGAAATGACAACATGACGACGCTGATGAGCCAGAATGCCAGCCAGAGTGTGTATATTACAGAGGCTCTGGATGTCAGCAGTGGAGCTATGCTCCGTGCTAGTCAAAGTCCTTCCGTGCCCATTTCCACTAGTCTGCCATACCAGCTCGTCGACAACACTATCGTTGTCGACACCACTGTGCCACAAGTGAGCGGTGTTGCTACCACGACTATCGAGGGCACTTATTCCACAGGTGACAAAATCGACTTTCAGATTTCCTTTACCGAAGATGTCATCGTCAGCGATTCCAATTACAGTGTACCATCCTTGCTACTCAAAGTGGGTCCTACCAATAGTGTCGCGGCGACCTATGCGAGTGGTAGCGGTACAAATACTCTAGTATTCACCTACACTGTCGACTCCGATGACAACCAGCTCTCGGTATCGGATGAGCTCATCAGCACTTTAGCGGCAAACCAGATCACGCCTCCCTTTTCCTACAATGCAGCAGCTACTACTATCTTCGAGCCGCTGCGTGTCATCACTGCGAATGACTTCAATAGCATCCGTAGAAAGGCAGTGGTGCCCACAGTCGACATCAACACCTTGAGCTTCACGGCCAGTAGTGATGCGAACCTACCCCGCAACATCAGCATGTACGGTTCTGCTCCCAAGGTTACAGCAAAATGGGCTGGTGAGAGTAGCCGCGGCGATGCTTACACAGCTGGTGATGTAATGAGTATCTACGTACAATTCGATCAGGGTGTGTATGTCGTGAAAGGAGGGGCGGCGCAAGACGTCTCACCCTATGTACGGCTGCAGACCGGCAAGTCTGATGGCTCTCCTGGCCTTGCTTATTACAAGGAGATGGCCACTACCACCACAACAGACGATACTATGGTGTTTACCTACACCGTCGCTGCTGAGGACAGCTTGTCTAACGGCCTATATCTGTACTGTGACTGCAATGACTACTTCAACCGCACCTTCATTCACACGAACGGCAGCCGCATTCCCTTGGCGAGCGGCTTCCCTTATCAGTCAAGCACGATTCTAGCAGCTGACAACAACGCGTCGAACCTGCTTATAAAATCTGACCTCGTGGTGGACACTGCACGTACGACAATAGTGGGCATCACTACCAATGTCACGGCAGGCACCACCATGGCACCTGGAGACGTGTTGTCCATATATATTGAATTCAGCAGCAATGTGACTGTGCGCGGTCTATTGCGATTGAAATTAGGTGGAGGGCGTGAAGACTATTGCTATGCGCGGTATGCTCATGGAAATGACACGAATATGCTTACTTTCGAGTACTTGATCAATGATGGCTGTGGCACAGCAAGACTCGAGAGTGACAGTATGTATGGCCTCGACACGACCCAGGGCCAGCTCTTGCGTCTAGCCGACGTGGCTGAAATGGATGTAGATGCATCCATGCCAGCACCTGGCAGTGTGTTAAGCATGGGATTTCTTCATAGGCTGGCTATCGACATTGACAAGGCGTATGTCACCAGTGTGACCCCGAGAACACGTTATACTAGCTCTAGCAGCACCGACACCTTAAACACAGTGTACACAGCCATGTCCTTCTTTTCCAAAAGCCTGTACCTAGACGATGTCCTGAACATCGCTTATCGGTATATTAACGAGGTGGGCATGGGTACGATCGAACACGGCGACACCGTCGCAGAGATTGACGCAGTCGCTAGCAACTATTTTGATGCAGGAGTGGACATCTATACACAAGTAGACACATTCAACCCTCACTCTCAGAGTACAGCCAACTTGACTACCGTCTATTTCGAGGATTCTGCTGGTATGCCAATAGCGCATAAGCCGTTGATGTCGAGACAGGCTGGACAGGAAAAGAAACTTGACTGGCTCAGT
>MDTE01202827.1_pt1 | contig 10012 bp, 5 predicted proteins | sample 811231 | NCBI WGS metagenome assembly MDTE01 (sample SAMN05326651, study PRJNA326480) | marine metagenome | isolation source: seawater | place: Indian Ocean: Red Sea | collected 2010 | reverse complement strand
TCTGGGTCGGATAGGGGGGCTTGAGTCTCGGCATGCCACGCCGGCCCTCAATGGCCTCGATGAGAGCAGTCTCTTCGCCGCAAATATAGGCCCCATGCCCCATGACCAAGTGGACCTCGAGGCCCTCCAGATGCGGGCGTGCTTCAGCGAGCGCGTGTTCGAGGGCACGCTTCGGACCGGGGAATTCACCGCGAAGGTAGACATAGGCCTTCTCAGCCCCGGCATACCAGGCAGCGATAGCGAGGCCTTCGATGAGCAGGTGAGGCCGCCGAAGCATTACCTCACGGTCCTTGAATGTGCCGGGCTCACCCTCGTCGGCGTTGACGACCACGTAGTGGGTCGGATCGGCCTCTGCGCGCACAGCACTCCACTTGATGTGTGCCGGAAAGCCCGCCCCACCACGGCCCTGTAGACCGGAGGCCTTGAGTTCTTCGAGAAGCCGACTCGGCCCCAGCTCCTTGGCGCGTGCGAGGGCAGAGTAGGAGGCATCATCCTCGCCCCCGAGATTCATGGGCAGGGCCCGGTCCGCCGGGCTTACCTGGCCTCTTCGCGCCACATGGTCCAACTCCATGTGAGGGTCGATGGACACTGGCGCCCTGTCGCACTGCGCCAGGCAGCTAACCTCCTCGAAAGGCACGCCCTCGTCCCGCAGACGTTGAGCTAGAGCATCGGAGCCTTCAATCTTGCAACTGAGCCCTTGGCAAACCCTCGCGACTCCGGGAGTCCGCAGCAGGGTGTAGAAGGTAGCGACCCCGTAGACATCGGCCTCCGGAACGCCCGTCTGCTCGCTGACTCTTGCGCTCGCACCGGGCACAAGACCCCCTTGCTCTTCGAGCACCTCGAGGACGCGATCACGACGGGCACCCTTCTTCTCCAATGTTCTCTCTTCCTGCCTCTCAGGCCTCAACGCCTCGGATGTTGTCGATGCTGGCGACGACACGACTGCATCACAGCAGTTCAGAATAGCTGGCAGAGGGCTCCTGCGGCGAGAAGGAAGATACGAGCCCTGTGACATTCAACGAGCATCCCCCCTATCACATGCGGGGGCGACGACGTCGAGCACCGTCTTGTCAGCCGGGTAGCTCCATGGGATCGCACTGGGCAGGGCCCACCGCTCCATCACGCCACGAACTCAGCAAAAGTGCACCCCATCGCCCCGATCACGGGCTGCGATCGTGCTGGCGAGAAACGTGTCTAGCGTGGCGGTAGAGCTTACGGCACCCACAGCCGCAGGGCTGATCCGGCGCAGCTCGAGGCTGTAGCGTGGGCCCCCGGTGTCGGGCCCCAGCAAGGTGACCTCAGTGATGTGGTGTTCGAGAGTCGGGTCGGCAACAAGTCGAGCATCGATAGCATCGAAGCCGAGCTCACTGGCCATGGCCAGCGCTGCCATGGTGTTGACGTTGTTGGGCGCCAGCGCACAGAGCTCACGCAAAGGGCCGCTGTAGATCTCACGCACCCCGGTGGTCTCTGCAAGGGGCGGATCCAGCTCCCCCTGATAGTTGAGGCTCCTGGGATGCTTGCTCATTGCGACCGTCGCTCCACCGAGCTTGCCGGTCTGGGCCATGTGCAGGATCTCTTCGAGACCGGGCAGTGCCCCGCGAGGGATGTAGAGACCGTGGCCGTTGGGCATGGCTGCCGATGCACGCATCCTGGCTTCCGTATCGCCCTGTGCATATGCCGTGGCCGAGGCGGCCATGTAGTCGGCGACCTCCAGGAAGCGGGTGCCGTAATTCCAGGTGATCGTCGGATGGGCGACCTCCACAACCAAGTCGGGTTCGTATCGGGCGAAGTCGTCGAGGTGCTCGAGGCGCAGTTCCTCGGGGACCTCGTCGCCAATGTCGGCAATCTCCAAGTTCCAGACGAATGCGAGCTGGAAGCGCTCGTTGAGTGACGGGTTCAGGAGGATGGATCGGCTCAGGTGTTGGCCGAGCTTCCCGTAGCCGACAATTCCAATGCGTCTTGGTGGCGTGCTCACAGCAACTCCAGTCCAGTGGGTTCGATGGGGTCCACGCGTGTGGTTCTCGCCCGTCCCGAGACAAAGACCCCCCGAAAATCCGAGCCGTCCAGCTCCAGCCGGACCAGGATCTCCGACGGTTGGTCTATCGCATCTCCCTGCTCGAAGGAAAGGTGTGTCGTACTTTCGGCCGGCACGAGGCCATGGTGAACGAGCAGGCAGGCGGTCGCGGCGGCAGAGGTACCCGTGGCCGAGTCCTCGCGAATACCCACGACCGGTGCGAAGTTTCGACAATGAGCGGTAGCGCCACGCAGAGTCTCGCGAGTGAAGCAATAGATCCCAATTGCTCCAAAGGATCGGCTGAGTTCCTCGATGGCCGTTAGATCTGGCGCAATACGACGGATCGCTTCCAGAGAACGAACCGGCGCGAAGATCTTGTGCAGACCAGTGGAGGCAATTTGCACCGGCATCTGTTCGGACGGTACGAGGTCTGCTCGCTGAAGCCCGAGGACCTGGGCAACCTGGGCCAACGGCACGGTCGCGCCGAACTCGGGCAGGTTCTGGCTCATTGTCACCAAGCCCTCTCCACTGCACGAGATGCTCTGAGGACCAGCGAGGGTCTCCATCGTGTAGTCCCCTGCCCCAACCCGCCCCTTCTCGAGGAGCAGATGCCAGCCGGCAACCGTAGCGTGCCCACACAGTCGAACTTCGGCACTGGGCGCAAAGAAGCGCAACCGAAGGTCGCAGGACTGCGACGGTAGGACGAAGGCCGTCTCCGACATGCCCAGCTCGGTGGCTATGGCCTGCATTGCGCTGTCGTCCAGGCCCTCAGCATCGAGCACGACGCCCGCCGGATTACCCCCGACACCCTCTCGGGTGAACGCGTGAACTGTGAAGGCGTCGACCATGAACCCTCCTCGGTGGAGAAGAAACGGAAGCCTAGACCAAATACGTCGGGTTGGAGAGTTCAGCAACGGCTCCCGCCCAGGCCACTGACCCGGGCCGGGCTCGCCTCGATCATTTCGGCTCCGCGATAAACGACGGAAGGGAGACCCTCTTCTCAACGAAAGGTTGCGCTACTCTTGTGGCTTGGAGCAGCAACACAGCTTCAGCAGACATGGACACTCCAACCGTGTTCAAGACGACCGAGGAAACCCTTCTGGACCGAAGCGCGATCGCACCGTGACGAGAGAAGAGTCTACGTCCATGTCCTTGTTTCGCTTCGCTTACGCAGAGGCCTTGCTCCCATTCCTATGGATTCTCCTCTTCCTCTCGGCCTGCCCCGAGCCCATTGAGAATGAAGAGCACCCCGACAGCACCGAAGCGCTTTCGCTAAGCCCGCAGTCCGAGGCGCTGGCTCTACCGCCGCTGGATGCGTACGGGATCTCCCTGGTGGACTACGATGACGACGGCCTGAGTGACGTGACCCTAGCTGCCAGAGAAGGTGTCTTCGTCTTTCACAATGAAGGGGACTGGACCTTCCGCGATGCCCGGGAGGATCTTGGCCTGACAGGAACAACCGCGGCGAGCCTGGACAAGAGTCACTCGGTGGTCTGGGTCGACATCGACGATGACGGCGACCTCGATCTGTTTGTCGGCCGCCGGGTCCTGCCCGAAGACTCCGGGCCAGGCGTCAACGCGCTCCAGGCCCCCGTCCTGCTGCGCAACGACAACGGGCTCCTGGTGGACGTCACGGAGAGTGCAGGGCTCCAGGTCACTGGGTCCTGGGAGGGAGCGGCATTCTCCGACTTCACTGGCGATGGGGTCCTGGACCTCATCCTGCTAGGAGGTATCGACGCGACCGGCCAAGGCGGTGAGGCGCTCGGCCATCAGGGCTCCGGAGGTGCCATGTGGCGGGGCAACGGCGACGGCACGTTCGAAGCCATCATCGGCGACGCCGCCTGTACCGGACCGGAAGACAGCGAGAGCTGGGGGCTGTTGGCGCTGGATCTGAACGAAGATGGCAACCAGGACCTCCTCCAAGCCAACGACTTCCGCGAAGCGACCCTGTGCCTCGGACGAAGCGAAGGCGGCTTCGACAACGGAGATGCGCTCGTGCCCCTCCTCGGCGGGCCCATGGGAATGGGAGCAGGCGATCTCAACGGCGACGGGTGCGTCGACATCTACATAAGCAACTTCGACAATCCCGACAATGTGCTCACCTACAGTCCCGATGGCCTCACCGACCACTACCTCGCGATGATCGGAAACGGCGAGGACCCCTCTCCCCCTGTGAGCGGCTACGGACTATCGCTCAGCGACATGGATCTAGACGGAGATCAGGACGTCTTGTGGGTGGCCGCCTATGACTCAGGAATCAACGGCTGGTCGCCGGGGAGGCTGGCCGTGGCCCGCACTGGCGACAGCCCCTCAGGACGACGACTAGTCTACGCCTCAGCCGGCAACGACCCGGTCTTGACCGGTACGCACAACGGCTACGGGCTGGCTCACGGAGATCTGGATGGCGATGGAGACCTCGACTTCGGAGTCGGCGTCGATCGATCTCCTCAAGACGAGTTTGGCGATGTCCTCGATGTCCCCGACGATATGGTCGAGAACAGCTTCCTGCTGCGCAATGACACTCCCCGGAACGGGCGTGGCTGGATCAGCTTGGTCCTCCAGCAACCGGCCCCCAACCGACGTGCTGTCGGAGCCACAGTGCGGGTCAAGGTCGGCCAGCGAGTGACCGCCCGGGTGGTGACGGCGGGCTCCTCCTTTCTCAGCTCGCACGACTACCCTCTGCACTTCGGGCTCGGTCATCACGAACGACCCGACTGGGTCCATGTCCGCTGGCCCGATGGCAGCACACAGACCTTCACGGACCTGAGCCCCGGCTCCAACACCCTGGTGAGAAGCGAACAGGGTTGTGTGCCGTCGGGCACCTGCGACGACATCACCATCCCTTGCACCAGCCCATGACTGAGCGTACGCCCTCTACATCCCCCGCCTTTCTGTTGTTGTGTGTCGTCTTGCTGGCCGGCGTAGAGGCGCTCTATAGCTATTGGAATACGCCCAGAACGCCCGGCGAAGGCCCCGCGGAAGAGACTGCACTCCAAGCCAGCTCACCAGACTCTGTGGGCGACGCTGGCCTCGAAGGCCCACAAGGCGGCGAGAGCACCCTCGACGAACAGGACAGCCTCCAGGAGACACCGACCGCGCCGGATACATCCGATGGCAGCATCCTATGGACCCTGAAGGACAAGAAGGAGTTCCGAGGAAGCGCCACAATCGACGAAGAGGGCTTTGTCTATGTGGGCAATGAGAGCGGCCGGCTCTACAAGCTCGATCCCGAGAGTGGAGAGACCGAGTGGGTGTTCAACTGCTGCGAGGACCAGCCCACCCCCGAGTTCGACGAGCACCGTGGCGGCCAGCTGTGCAACATCGACTCGACGCCCGCCATCGACCTGGACGGCAACCTGTGGGTGGGCTGCTGGAACGGGATGCTCTCCAAGCTGGACAGCGACGGCAAGATCTTGTGCCGAGCGTTTGCCAAAGACGAGTTCAGCTCCAGCCCTGCGGTCGACTTGGACGGCAGCATCTACATGGGCAGCGAGGACCGAGCGCTTCGGGCCATCAACGGAGACGACTGCTCAGTAAAGTGGAAACAAGAATTTCCCGGGGGCGCCGTTTATGGAGCGCCAGCAGTCACTGCGCAGGGAACGATCATCACGACCAGCGCTGACGACAAGGTCTACGCCTGGAACCGTGCGGGAAAAAAGCTCTGGGACTTCAGCACCGGCTTCGACGTGTACTCCAGTGTTGCGGTCGGAGAAGACGGGACCCTGTACGCCGGCAGTGGCGATCACAATCTGTACGCCCTGAGTCCCAACGGAGTCGAGTTGTGGCGCTTCACCGCCAAAGATCGCGTCGACTCGAGCGCGGCTGTGGGTGCCGACGGCACCATCTACACAGCCAGCTGGGACGGCAACGTCTATGCCCTTCACCCCGATGGCTCCTTGCGCTGGGCCTTCTCAACCAACGACGAGGTGTGGTCCAGCCCCACGGTGGGGAAGGACGGAACGGTGTTCATTGGCAGCAACGACAATCACCTCTATGCCCTCCAGCCAGACGGATCACTGCTGTGGAAGACCCGGTTGGACGGGGACATCTTTGCGAGCCCCACCGTCGGTGATGACGGAACCGTCTACGTAGGCACCCACGGGGGCACTTTCTACGCCCTCCGAAGCGCTAGCAAAGGCCTGGCTGACTCACCCTGGCCGCAGTTCAAGGGCAAGCGAATGCGTCGCTCCCATGCCTGCGACAGCCTGGCTGCCAACTGTCCGTGCAGCCAACGCGAGCTATGTAGCGATGGAGACCCCTGCGCTCTCGAGATCTGCAACGACCGGGACGACAACTGCGACGGCCGGATCGACGAGGGAGCCTGCCCCCCAACTTGCAGCGAACAAACCTGCATCGATACAGCCACCTACACCGCATCCTGCTCCGAGACGGGTGAGTGCGTTCGAACGTGCCGCTCGGGCTTCGCGGGCGGCCGCTGCGACCGACCGACGCCCACCGATCAGGGGCCAGCGGGATCGGTCGCGTGGGTCAAGGCTACCGGGGACAGCATTCAGGGGACGGCCACCGTTGCCGAAGATGGAACGATCTACGTCGGTAGCGGTGACTACCATCTGTATCACCTCGATGCTCTGGGGAAGGAGCTGTGTCGCTATCGCACCGAATACCATGTAGACGCTAGCCCCCTGGTCCTCTCCAACGGCCAGATCTGGTTCGGCAGCAATGACCAGATGCTGCACGGCATGGACGCCAAGTGCCAGCCAATCTGCTCGCCGGGGGACGGCGTCTTAGTCACCGGTGGCAGCATCACCGGCGAACCGTTCGAGGCCGACGATGGCAGCATCTTGTTCACAAGCGGCGACGGCAAGCTCTATCGGTCCTGGCCAGGGAAGTGCCGCTCGCGCGTGGAATTTAGTGCCAGGAGCACCGTGTACGGGGGGCCGGTACAAGGCCAGGATGGGTTGATCTTTGTCACCTCCTACTCAGGCTCTCTGAGGGCTTGGGACCCGCACTCTCGCACCATCCGTTGGTCGCTCAACGGCATGGGCCCCATCCGAGCTGCCGCAGCGATCTCTGAGGATCGGGGCCGACTGTTCGTCGCCAGTCGTGGAAACCTCTTGGCCGCCGTGCAAGCGGTAGACGGCAAGGTCCTCTGGGAGCTCACCCTGGACCACGAGCTGTGGGCAAAGCCCACTCTCGGAGCCGACGAGCGCGTCTACCTCGGCAGCTACGACGGAACGGTCCATGCGATCAGCCCGACTGGAGAACCTCTGTGGGACTTCAAGACCGGCGGCCACATCATCTCCTCTATCGCGCTGGACGAAGACGTAGACAAAGCGCTGTACGTGGGCAGCGGCGACGGCAAAGTCTACGCGCTCTCGTTGGATGGCAAGCTGCTCTGGTCGGCGGACACAGGAAGCCCCATCGGCGCATCGAGCCCCGCCCTGACCGACGACGGGCTAGTCCTGGTGGGCACCAAGTCTGGAAACCTCGTAGCCCTGAGGCGACGCTAGAGATGCGAGCATCTCCTCGCCACACCGGCGCACGCCACTCCCCCATGCCGTGTCCAAAAGCCTGGTAGATAATGACCCGCGACTTTACTGAGCCCCAGCGGCCACACCGCTTAAGAGGAACCCCCATGCGACCACTCTTCTTCTTGTGCCTGACTCTCCTCGCTGTGCTGGCTGGCTGCAGCCCTGGCCCGTGTGCCAAGGCGACCTTCGACGTGGGGAGCTTCGTACTCCGCTGCGAGCTGGCCGGCGACCTGCCCGAAGATGGCGGAAGCATCGAAGTCGCACATGCGGATACAGCCGACCAAGTCCTATGGGCGAGCATCGATGGAAGCCACTTCCTCGAGGCTGCCATCGGTCAGGAGACAGTGGAGTACGGGCGAGGCTCGTTCCTGTTCAGTGACACCGAGTCCCTGCGCTGCACGGGGCAAGAGGTGCAGCGGGTAGAGAGCGATGGTTCTTCAGTCATCGCTCGCGGGAGCTTCAGCGACTGTGAGCTGGATTGGGAAATGCACTTCGAGGCGGAGAGCGCGACCCGACTGGGCGTTCGGGCAACGCTCAGTGATGAGAGCTACAACCGCATCTCTTGGCTGGGAGCCTCTCAACCCGATGAAGGCTTCTACGGCTTCGGGGCCCAGTTCAATCACTTGAACCACAAGGGTCTCAAGCTCCCGATCTGGGCTCAGGAGCAAGGCCATGGTCGGGGTTCCGAACCGCTGACCTCGTTGCTCGAGTTGACCGAAGGCAACTCCGCCGGTGACTGGTTCACCACCTATACGGCGGTTCCCTTTGGCCTCAGCGACGCCGGACGCGGGGTCTACCTAGACAATCAGGAGTATCTGGAGTTCGACCTGGTCGAGCCCACCAAGCTCCAGGTCGACCTGTGGTCCAACGAGCTGCGGGCCGGGCTCGTCCAAGGCCCCGAGCCCCGAGACCTCGTGCGCGGCTTCACGGAGTACACCGGGCGGATGGCACCCTTGCCAGACTGGTCGCAGGGTGGGCCCATCGTTCGGCTTCATGGGGGCTCAAAAGCCGTTCGACGGGACGTGGCGGAGATGCGAGCCGCCGGCGTACCGCTCGCCGGAGTGTGGCTTGAGGACTGGTGCGGCCTAAGGAACACCCTGTTCGGAACGCGCATCTGGTGGAACTGGGACATCGATCGCGGCCTCTATCCGGACTGGGAAGAGCTGGTCGCAGAGCTAGAAGAGGACGGGGTCAAGGTGCTCGCCTACATGAATCCCTTCCTGACGGACCCGGCAGACAAAGAGTTCCTCGATCGCAACCTCTACGAGGAGGCCATCGAAGGCGGCTATCTGGTGGGCTCGCCAGACAGCGATGTGTTCCTGGTGGACCAGGGAGGCTTCGACGCGGGCATTGTCGACCTGACAAACCCCGATGTGCGGGAGTGGCTCAAGGCCGTGATGATCGACCTGATCGGCACGGGCGTCCGGGGCTGGATGGCAGACTTCGGCGAGGCGCTCCCTTACGACGCTGTCCTTCACTCGGGGGAAGACGCCAGGAGCTACCACAACCAGTTCCCATACGAGTGGGCCCGGCTCGTACGCGAAGCATCACAGGATGCCGGAGTAGAGGACGACTTCCTGTTCTTTAGTCGAAGCGGCAACGCGTGGAGCCCAGGCGAGACCCGGCTCTTCTGGCTCGGCGATCAGACCGTCACTTGGGACGAGTACGACGGCTTCCGCACCGTGATCCCAGGACTTCTCAACGCGGGCCTCTCGGGATACTCGCTGGAGCACACCGACACGGGCGGCTGGCTGTCGGTCTCGTCCGTCGGGATTACTCGGACCAAGGAGCTGTTTCAGCGCTGGCTCGAGCTGTCCGTCTTCACCACAATCATCCGCTTGCACACCACCAATGAGGCCGACGAGAACCACCAGTACAACACCGACGAAGAGACCCTGGAGCACTTCGCGGACATGTCGCACCTCTACGCATCCCTTGCACCGTATCGCGCCGAGTTGATGGCCGAAGCCGAAGCAACGGGCATGCCGCTGATCAGGCACCTGATGCTCCACTACCCGGACGACCCGCAGGTCTATGACCTCAACCAACAGTTCTTGCTGGGACCCGATCTGCTCGTAGCTCCGGTCGTGCATGAGGGCGAGAGCGAGGTCACGCTCTACCTACCCGAGGGCGACTGGGTACGGCTGGGAAGTGGCGCAGCGGTGTCCTCATCTGGAGAGTGGATCACGGTAGCTGCACCCATTGGGGATCCGGCAGCGTTCTACCGCTCCGGATCGGGACTCGAGGCCCAACTCCAGCCCTAGCACAGCGACGTAAGCACTGAGAAAACAGGCCGGGAGCCAGCACGGTCCCTTCATCTTTGGCTTGCAATCTACCCATTGGTCGATTAGTTGTTGATAGGTCACCTGCATTCGTGCAGAGGCGTCTCAATTGTCGGGGCGAGGCCGCGACATCCAACACCTGTCCTCATCCACAGCTTCACTGACCAACTCAGGCGCCCATGTCACATCTCGCCCAAGGAAGCCCTCCCACTGCGCTGATCATC
>MDTE01169889.1_pt1 | contig 10012 bp, 9 predicted proteins | sample 811231 | NCBI WGS metagenome assembly MDTE01 (sample SAMN05326651, study PRJNA326480) | marine metagenome | isolation source: seawater | place: Indian Ocean: Red Sea | collected 2010 | reverse complement strand
GTCTAATATAAAAGAGTTATATTTTTTACATGCTTTTTGTGCTTTTTCTCTATTTTTCTTAGATGAAACAACCTTAAACAAAGCCAACTCTTTAAATAAAATATTTGGGTCGTTTCTTTTAAAATCTGCAACTTTATGTACTGGTATCAGTTTTTTTAATTGGAGTTTAATTTGCTCAATTACTGAAGGAGTACCGGAAGTAACAATGGTAATTCTAGATATATGTTTTTTTTTATCAACTTCTGCTACAGCTAAGGATTCTATATTGTAACCTCTGCCAGAAAATAAACCTACGACTCTTGCTAAAACTCCAGCTTCATTATCAACCCAAACTACAATTATATGGTGTTCGGATTTTCCAAGTTTTCCAGGTTCACTGTATGCCGATTTTGATTTTGCCATTATACTAATGTTTTTCCCTCGTCTGATACTTCTTCTTTCTCATCTTCAGGACCTAAGAGCATTTGGTTATGTGGTTTTCCAGATGGTATCATAGGAAAACAATTCTCAGTAGGATCTACCCTACAGTCAAAGATAACAGGTTCATTTATATTAATCATTTCATTTATTTTTTCATCTAATTCATCAGGCTTTGTTGCTTGTATACCAACACAACCGTATGCTTCAGCTAATTTAACAAAATCAGGTAAAGCAGCAGTGTAACTTTCAGAATAATTTTTTTCGTGTAAAAGCTCTTGCCATTGTCTAACCATTCCCATGTATTGATTATTTAAAATAAATATTTTAATTGGCAATTTGTATTGTACAGCTGTAGACATTTCTTGCATGGTCATTAAAACAGATGCTTCTCCTGCAATATCGATAACTAGTTTATCTGGGTGAGCAATTTGAACTCCTACTGCTGCTGGCAAACCATATCCCATTGTACCAAGTCCACCTGAGGTCATCCATCTATTTGGTTTATTAAATTTGTAATGTTGAGCAGCCCACATTTGATGTTGTCCTACCTCAGTTGTTATAAAAGTATCTTTATTCTTTGATAATTCATAAAGTCTCTGTACCGCATATTGTGGTTTGATAACCTCTTTGCTATTTTTAAAGCTTAAAGATTTTTTTTGTCTCCACTTATCTATATCTTTCCACCATTTAGAAATATTTTGTTTATTAGAGTTTAAAAAGTCTTTATGTTTTTCTTTTATTCTTTTATTTAGAGCTTTTAAAAAACTTCCAACATCACTGACAACTGCTAAATCTACTTTAATATTTTTACCAATAGATGATGGGTCAATATCCACATGAATTTTTTTTGACTTAGGTGAAAACTCATCTACTTTTCCAGTTATTCTATCATCAAACCTTGCTCCAATGTTTATCATTAGATCGCAACTGTACATAGAATTGTTTGCCTCATATGTTCCGTGCATTCCAAGCATTCCTAAAAATAAAGGATCATCTCCAGGGTAGGCCCCCAGACCTTGTAAAGTAGATGTTATTGGGAAACCAGTTATTGAAACAAGTTCTCGTAATGATTTGCTTGCCTCAGGACCTGAATTAATTACACCTCCTCCAGTATAAAAAATTGGTTTTGATGACTTCTTCATCAAATTAATAACTTTATCTAAATCAATGGAACTTATTTTTCCATTTAGTTTAGATTTTCCATTTAGTTTTTTTTTATTTGATCCTTTTAAAACAAAATTTGTTTTTTTAAATTGAATATCTTTTGGTATGTCGACTAAAACTGGTCCAGGTCTTCCAGTTGTTGCAACTTCAAATGCTAAATCCATAACTCCAGCCAAATCATTTACATCTTTAACTAGCCAATTATGTTTTGTGCAAGGTCGCGTAATTCCAGTTGTATCGCATTCTTGAAATGCATCTGTTCCAATTAAATGAGTTGGGACTTGACCGCTTATGCAAACTAATGGAACTGAATCCATATAAGCGTCGGTAAGTGCAGTAACTGCATTGGTTGCTCCAGGTCCAGAAGTGACCAATAAAACTCCAGGCTTTCCAGATGAGCGTGCGTATCCTTCAGCGGCATGTCCTGCCCCTTGTTCGTGCCGAGCTAAAATATGTTTTATTGTTTTGTGGTTTTTTAATTCATCATAAATCGGTAGTACCGCACCACCTGGATAGCCAAAAATATGTTCGACTCCATTATGTTCTAAAACTTTAAAAACAATCTCTGCACCTGATAATAATTTCCCCATAAATGTAATCTATCTTAGGAAAAATTTGGGTCAAGTTTTAGATAAATAAGTTAGAATTTTTTTTCTTAAATCAAGATAATTGGTATCAGTAAATCCTTTCCAATCCTTCATCTGGCCCCTTTGCCAGGTTAATTGCCTTTTTGCATATTGTCTTGTCCTTATTAAAACCCTTTCCTTCAATTCATCTAATGTGATTTTATTACTTAAAAATTCTGATATCTCCTTTAAACCTATTATGTGATTTGAGGAGTTCATAGAATTTACTCTAATTTTATTAAAATTTATTGTTTCTTTGATGGCTCCTTCTTTAAGCATTTTATTGAATCTTTTTATAATTCTATCTTGTATTTCAGGTTTTGGTGGTTGAAGGAATATTTTTATAAATTCTGAAGATTTAAAAAATTTTTTATTTTTTTTTTGCCATTCCGTTAAAGGTTTTCCAGTATACTTAAAAACAGTATAGGCTCTCTGTAATCTTTGTTGATCATTTATTGGGATACCTTTAAATATTTTTTGGTTTTGTGAGATATAATCTTTATTTATTTTTAAGTTAATACTTGCTTTAGGAACTCCTGGTATTTCAGACAGTCCTTCCGTCAAAGCTTTAAAATATAAACCAGTTCCACCGACTACTAATGGTGTTCTACCTTTTTTTTTAATGTTCTGTATCTTCTTAGCAGCTATTTTATACCAAGAGCCTGTAGAAAAATTTTTCTTTACAGATACAAAACCGTATAAATGATGCTTTATATTTTTGTTATTTGGCCTGGCTGATAATATTTTTACCTCTTTGTATATTTGCATACTGTCAGCGTTAACTATTTCACATTTAAGTTCTTTGGCAATATCAATAGATAATTTTGATTTTCCTGATGCAGTTGGTCCAAATAAAAGTATTATTTTATTTTTGGTTTTTTTTGACAAACTATTTTTCTTTAAACTCTTTTGCAGACTCCATACGCCCTAGGGTCATTTTTTTAGTAATGAGTTTTTTATCTCTCCAAATTTTAATAGAGACTCTTTTGTTTGGTTTGGTATTTGCAACAACTCTTGGAAGTGCTCTCATGTTTTTTATTTCTTGACCATCAAACTCCAAAATAATATCTCCTTCTTTTATACCTCCCTTTTCGGCTGGACTCCCTTTAGAAACTCCCCCAATAAATGCTCCTTTGGGTTTTTCTAATCCAGCGACTGATGCCATTTCTTTAGTGACCTGATTTATTCTAACTCCTAACCATCCTCGTTTAGTCTCACCATACTTAATTAACTGATCAATAATTGTTGACGCGGCATTAGCAGGAATTGCAAAACCTATACCACTATTTGTTCCGGATGGACTTAGTATGGCTGTATTAATTCCAATTACATCTCCTTCCATATTAAATAATGGACCACCTGAGTTACCTTGGTTTATAGATGCATCAGTTTGAATAAAGTCATCGTAACGAGTTAAATTTATATCTCTATTTCTTGCAGAAATAATTCCTGTTGTAACTGTACCACCTAAACCAAAAGGATTTCCTATTGCTACAACCCAATCTCCTACTCTAGCTTTATCTGAGTTTCCAAATTCAACTGGTTTAAAATTTTCTGAAGATTTAATTTTTAGAACGGCAACATCAGAGTAAGGATCTGCTCCTATAACTTTGGCTTCGTATTCTTTATTGTTAACTCTTACAATAATATCATCGGAGTCTGCTATTACATGGTTATTAGTAACCACAGTTCCATTTTTATTAATAATAAACCCGGAGCCTAGAGAAGTTGCTTTTCTTTCTGTTGGTTTTTGAAATTCTTTAAACATATCTTCAAAAGGAGAACCTGGTGGAAATTGAAAAGGGAAAGGTGTTTTTTGAGTTTTAATTGTTTGGGTTGTTGAAATATTAACAACAGAAGGAGTTAACTTCTCTGCAAGGTCTGCGAAAGAACTTGGCGTAGATTTAGCTAGCGCGCTCCCATGAAACAAGAAAATTAATATTGAAACTCTTAATATTATTTTTTTTACTACTATCATTATCTTTTAATATACCAAATTATAATAAAACCAATAATCGAAAACACGATACCTAGAGTTCGCAAATTATTTGCAGGCATAGCTTCGATCATTTTAGACATATTCTTGATTTTTGACGGAAACAAGGCGCAAAGTAGACCTTCAATTAATAAGATTAGACCAATGGCAATAATGAATTCCTTCATGCCCTTGGGTTTATTGTTTTTTAGAAGCTCCAGTTTTTCCAAAAAATTTAAAGAAATCACTATCTGGAGATAATATTAAAGAAGTATCACCACCTATTAAGGCTTTTTCATATGATTGCATTGCGCGATAGAATGAAAAAAAATTTGGGTCTTGACCGAAAGCATCTGCAAATATTCTATTTCTTTTACCATCGCCTTCTCCCTTCATAATTTCAGATTGTTTATTAGCAGTTGCCAAAATTACAGTCACTTCTTTATCGGCAGTAGATGTTATTTTTGCAGCCATCTCCGCACCTTGTGCTCTAAATTCTTTTGCTTCTCTTTGTCTTTCTGTTTGCATTCGCGCATAAATTGCTTCACTGTTAGCTGGTGGTAAGTCAGCTCTTTTAATTCTAACGTCAACAATTGTGATTCCAAAATTTTGGGCTTCTGTATTTACATCATTCTGAATTGTTCCCATATGAACCGCTCTATCAGTTGATAATAACGTTGCTAACTCTTGGGTACCTAACACACTTCTAATTCTTGAATTTATTATAGTAGCTAGTCTCGATCTTGCTACCCTCTCGTTTCCAACTGATATATAAAATTTTAATGGATCAACAATTTTAAATCTAGCAAAAGCATCAACAATCAATCTCTTTTGATCAGCTGCAATAACCTCTTCAGGAGGATTATCCAAGTTTAATACTCTTCGATCTAAAAATACAACGTTTTGAATAAAAGGAATTTTATAATTTAAACCTGGTTTTGTTATAATTTTTTTTGGATCACCAAACTGAAGAACTATAGCTTGGTTAATCTCTTGTACAACAAACAAAGCGTTATAAGCAATTAGTCCGAGAACTACAAAAACCGGAATTAAAATTTTTTTCATTATCCCCCCTGTGCTTTCTTTTTAATTTCGGGAAGTGGTAAATATGGAACTACCCCTGAGCCTGAGTTTTTATCAATTATAACTTTATCAATATCAGCTAAAACTTTTTCCATAGTTTCTAAATACATTCTCTCCTGAGTAACTTGTTTCGCTGTTTTATATTCATTATAGATAGCTAAAAATCTACTTGCTTCACCCTCTGCTTTAGCTACAACTTCTTTTTTATAAGCTTCTGCCTGTTGCAATACTTTCTCTGCTTCCCCACGTGCTCTTGGAATAACATCATTAGCATATGCCTCTGCTTCGTTTTTTGATCTTTCTCTGTCAGCTCTTGCGGCCTGCACATCTCTAAATGCATCAATTACTTGATCAGGTGGGTCTGCTTTTTGTGTTTGTACTTGTGTAATTTGAATACCCGAACCATACTCATCTAAAATACCTTGTGTAATTTCTTGTACCTCAGTTTCTATTTTTGATCTTCCTTCAGTTAAAATGGATTGAATTTTACTTTTAGCTATTACTTCTCTCATCGCAGTTTCTGAAGTTGCTTTTACGGTCTCCAGGGGACTTTGAATATTAAAAAGAAACTTTCCTGCGTCTTTAATAACCCAGAATACTGAATAATCTATGTCAACTATATTTTCATCTCCGGTTAACATTAAGCTCTCTTCCGGAACGTCTCCAACACCCGTAGATCTTCCGCTATCACTTGCAGATCTAAAACCTACATCAATACGATTTACTTTTGTAACCTTAGGAGTTAATGCTCTCTCCACTGGAAAAGGTATATGATAATTTAAACCAGGCTGAGTTGTCTTTATAAATTTTCCAAATCTTAGAACTACTCCTTGTTCATCAGGTAACACTCTATATAAACCGCTTAATGCCCATAGAACTAATAAAATTACAATTCCTAAATAGATTGGTTTATTTCCACCTCTTCCACCTGGAAAAATTTTTCCAACAGATCCTTGTGCTTTTCTAATTAAATCATCGATGTTAGGAGGTGGTCGTCTTTGCCCAGAACCATTTCCATCACCTCTGCCTCCGCCAGGACCTGAGCCCCACGGAGATTCATTATTTAAAATATTGTCTTTAGAAGACATCACACTTTATATAGTGACTTTTTAAATAAAAACAAGTTATGATAAAGCGATAAAATGTCTTTAAATAAAGCTAAAATGAGCAATACTTTAAAAGAGAAAACTACTCCAAAAAATTTTAAGAAAAACCCAATAAAAGGAACAAAATTCACAATAATGGTATCAAGCGCCAAGGGAGGGGTTGGAAAATCAACTTTTGCAATTAATTTGGCATTTGCCCTTCAAAAACTTGGAAAAAAAATTGGTTTATTGGATGCCGATGTTTATGGCCCATCACTGCCTAAAATTATTGGGATAAATGAAAAGCCCAAAACAGATGGAAAATTTTTAATTCCTATAGAAAAATATGATGCACAATTTATGTCTTTGGGGTTTTTAGTTGATGAAAAAACACCAATGATTTGGAGAGGGCCAATGGTAATAAGTGCAATTAAAACTCTTACAGAAAAAGTCCTTTGGAAAAACTTAGACTTTTTAATAATTGATATGCCCCCTGGAACTGGAGATACGCAGCTAACTTTTGCTCAGGATGTAAAAATCGATGGATCGATTATAGTTTCTACTCCACAAGAATTAGCCTTAGCTGATGTAATAAGAGGCATTCAAATGTTCGATAAAATCGGAGTAAAAATTTTAGGATTGGTAGATAATATGAGTTATTTCAAAGGTGAAGATGGAAAAAAATATAATATTTTTGGTGAAGATGGTGTTGAAAATACTGCAAAAAAATTCAAAAAAAACTTTCTTGGCAAAATTCCATTACATGAAGATTTAAGAAAGTGTTCCGATAAAGGTAAACCTTTAACTCTGGAAGTGCCAGAGCACGAAATATCAAAAATTTTTTCTGATATTGCAAAAAAAATTATATAAAATTTTTTATATTTATTTGTTTATCGATGTGTTGGTTAAGCTTATCACAATTATTACAATCAGATGAGAATCTCACATTTTTAGAAGTAATATAATTATTCGTAAAATAGTGCCAAAATTTATAATTATATTCGTTCGGTATTCTGGATATTTTACACTGGAAGCCAATTGACAAATCCTCCCATGGTTCCTTGTTATAAATGGTATTTAGAAAACTTTCTAATCTACATTTTATATATAATTGTTTTGTACCATTGAATGACTTAATTTTACCTGAAAAGTTTTCTAATTTTACAAACTTTGGCTTATCATTTGTAAAATCAACTTTAAAATCTAATTTTGAGTTAGAAAATTTATCATCCACTAAGCTAATAATTAATATCAAATTATCTTTAAAAAAAGAGTTTTCAAAATATTTTTTTATAAAATTGATATCTATTTTATTAAAATTTTTCTTATAAGAGTCCAAATATTTTTCCGGTCTGAGATCTTCAAAATACTCTGCGCTTTTACTTTTTGACTTAATTAATTTATTTCCACTGAAAAAATATTCATCTTTTTTTTCAGCATTCAATAGATTAATTTTATTTTTTTTACAAAAAGTGGAATAATCTGAAATATTATTTTTTTTTTGTAATTTATTTACATTTTGGTCTCTTTTAAGTTTTTCTACAAAAAAACCCGCGTATGGAAAGAAGAAGCTTGGCTTAATTTGTTTAAGAATTATAGTTTTTTTCTTTTTTAAAAATAATTTATTTCTATTTAAAATTTTAGTTTTTTCTGCACTATTAAAATTTTCATGCATAATAGGATAACCGCTTGCTCCTCCTGCAAATGAAGATGCGTAAAAATCAACCTCTGGATATCTATTAAAATTTAAAGAATTACTGTCTACATCAAACAAACATGAAAAATTACCGTTCGAAAAAAGTATTCCCGAATCCTCTCTAAAATCACCAGATTTTAAAATACTTAATATGAGATTAGTATTTTGTAATTTATATTCATGTGCAAAATTTAGTCTATGAATATTTTTAAAACCAAGATGTTCAAGATATATTCCTGTGGAGTCTGTCGAGAAACTTGGTACAACAAAATTCATATCTTTTTTTATTCTTGCTAATGTAAGTGGGTGCAGGTGATCAGGATGATTGTGACTAACATAAATAAATGAACAATTATTAAGTTCTTCTATCCAATCTTTCTTAGTCTTATTTTTTAGCCACCAACCTGTATTGAATGCCGGACCCAAAGCCCATGGATCTGTAGCAAAACTAAAATTTTTGCCATAAACTTTTACAAAAGCATGATTAAAAAATCTTACTTTTGTATCTTCATTGGTATTTTCTTTAGAGATTTTTGGAATTTTTTCTGAAATATCAATTACTAAGTAATCTTTTTTTATTAGATAATCTTTTTTTTGTTTATTAAATCCATTTTTATAGGTTCCTTTTAATGGATCAAACTTCCAATTATGCATTGGACAAACATGTTGGCCATTTTTTGAAATAATCTTTCCTCCTTGATGATCGCAATTTCTATCAAAAACATTGAGATTATTTTTTTTTTTAACAATTATAAAATCGTTAAAACAATTGATACCTTCTTTTATTTTATTTAATTTTATTTTTTCTGTTCTTTTTTTTATTTTAAATTTGATTGGATTAATTAAGCTAAGCATATAATTTTAAAATAGAAACTATTTTAAAGATTTATATTACTTTTTCTGAAAAATTTAAAGAGGTCATAAGTTCATTCCACTCTCTCTTTGATAATCCTGAATTTTCAAATGAGCATTTTTTGCCTTTTAAAAGTTTTTCTATAACTGCTTTTCCTTTAGATGAAACTTCAACTGCGCCAACTCTATAATCCATAAATGCTTCATATGTTATTGGCACCCATCTTTTAAGAGAGTCGATCATTACATCTGCATAAGCTCTAATTTCGTATTGAGCATGACTTTCTGCTCTCAGAGATAAAAAATTTAGTAGATTTAATAAATCCGTTTTCCAGTACCATTGGGTGTATGCATTTAAAGTAAGATTCATTCTTGCAAGTTCTCTCGCTAAACCTTGTTTTTTTTTATCAATAATTGTCCCATCATATTTTTGATTAAGCATTTTTTCATAATCATCATAATTTTTTTGTGCATCCTCTTTTAGCATATCTAATATTTCGTCAGCTTGTTTGCCGTTGATTAAATTTCCTCTTCCTTGACGATTAATTTCTGATTGCGCTGCAAGATGTTGTTTGTCTGGAATATAAAATTCTTTATCTAAAATAGAGTATCTAGCTGAATATTCATTAACATTTGCTGTTCGATGTCTAATCCATTGTCTTGCAACAAATATTGGAAGCTTAACATGAAATTTAATTTCACACATTTCAAAAGGAGTGCTGTGTCTATGTCTTAGTAAATATTTTATTAAACCACTATCAGATGAAACTTTTTTAGTTCCTTTGCCATATGAAACTCTAGCGGCCTGAACGATAGATGTATCATCACCCATGTAATCAACCACTCTTACAAATCCATGGTCTAAAACCGGATTAGCTTCATAAAGAATTTTTTCTAATTCAGGTGATGTCACTCTTTTGGTAACATTTTTTTGAGATTGTTGGTCTTTAATTTCTTGTTTTTGTTCTTTTGTGAGCTTCATTTTGAAATAGTTATTGAATCTTTTTTTTTAAATTTTATATTATATTTGTTGGTTTTCCAACTATGACGATAAACGAGTTTCGTAATAAACATTGCGGACGTGGGGGCAGTACCCACCACCTCCACCATT
>MDTE01085873.1_pt1 | contig 10012 bp, 9 predicted proteins | sample 811231 | NCBI WGS metagenome assembly MDTE01 (sample SAMN05326651, study PRJNA326480) | marine metagenome | isolation source: seawater | place: Indian Ocean: Red Sea | collected 2010 | reverse complement strand
CTCCCGCTGGCAGCATGCTTTATGCGATAGAGATCCCGGAAGGAGGCGGAGGCGAAACTGCTTTTGCCAACCAATATTTAGCCTACGAGACGCTCCCTGATGTTATGAAAATAGTGATTTCCGGCAAATACCAAGTGCACGATTCAAGTCGCAATAGCGCAGGGGTCCTCCGGCCAACAGCCAAACTGCCAACCAAACCGGAAGAAGTCGAAGGCCCAACCCATCCCATTGTCCGCATTCATCCAGCTACTGGTCGCCAGGCGCTCTATCTTGGCCGGCGTCGGAATTGGCCCTCGAACTACATCATCGGCCTCGAGAATGACAAAAGCGAGGCGATATTAGACAGGTTATGGCGTCACGCTACGCAAGACGAATTCGTCTGGAGCCATACTTGGCGAGCGGGTGATGTATTATTGTGGGACAACAGATGTGCCTTGCACTCTCGCACTGCGCTCGATCATACGCGACCTCGTGTGCTTCATCGGACACAAATTCAAGGCGAAGCTGTGATCGCGGGATAACCCTCGCCCGACCGGCGCTTTGCCCTAAATTTTATATCAAACGCATAATACCATTTGAGGAAAAAGAGATGCGCGGCACCGTGGCGACGATCAAAGTTAAAGAGGGTATGGCCAAAGAGTTCGTGGCAGCGGCCATGAAGCTGGTCGAGGCCGTCAACGCGAATGAACCGGATTGCTTACTTTATCAACTTTATAAGACCGACGACGAGCACACCTATGTCTTCATGGAACGATACAAGGACTTAGCAGCGACCGAATTTCACCGTAACTCAGACCACTTTAAAACTTTAGGTGCAGCAATGGGGCCATTCATGGCCGGGCGTCCCGATGTGATGCGGATGGAAGAGGTCGAATAGCTTCGTGCCATCCCTTCGATGTAGATCAACGTCACTTGCCTCGGTAATCGCATAATAATACGAACAAAGCTGGAATTGCGCTGGCAGAGATCAGTTAATCATCTCCGGGATCCGCGAGATACTGGTCGCCATAGTGCAGTCGGACAAAATCCTCACTCACCAAACCCGAGCGAAGGTCTTGCTTAAGCGCAACTTCCGATCGTTTCCCTGGATTGCCAAAACCACCGCCGCCTGGCGCACGGCAGAGAAAACTATCACCCGGAACAAGCGTTCGCTGAATACCCGGTTCTTGACGTTCGCCATTGACGTAAAGTTCGCCGTTGGGCGCTCCACCACCACCCTGCACTCCTGGTACCGGGTGAATAAATCGTCCCCCACGGAAACTCACCAAAATATCGCCAAGCGGGCCCAGGTCGTCTGCCAACACCTCCACCTCAAATTCCTGACCAAAACCCCCTCGGAATTCTCCTGGCCCCGCTGAATTCTCCCACAACGCACGTTTCTTCACCAAAACCGGCACTTCAGATTCCAAAATCTCAACCGGCGTGTTGCCGACATTGACAGGAAACGTCAGGCAGGACACTCCATCACTGTCGGGACGTGCACCCATGCCACCATTGATGCAATTCAAAGGCGCAAATGGCGTGCCGTCCTGCTTCTTACCAAAAAGATATTGCCCCCACATCGGTGTCGATCCCGAGCCGGAGACAATGCGCTCAGGCACAGCATCCGCCAGCGCGCAATAAATAATTTCCGCCAAGTGATTGCCGATAGCAGTTCGGGCAAATGTTGGCGCCGGAAAGGTACAATTCACGATCGTGCCTTCATCGGCCTTAATTGTTAATACTCGCAGCGTGCCCTCATTAATCTTGATAGGCAGATCGAGGGCCGCATTCACGGCAAAGGTTGTATAGGAAGACGCGTAGGTCAGCGTGCAATTCACCGCTGACTTCACCTGTGGTGAACTGCCGCCGTAATCGATCTCAATGGCCTCGTTGTCCACGGTGACCTTGCAATGGATTGTGACCTCTTCCCCATTCTCAATATCGATGACCGCCTTGTGTCGAAATACGCCATTGGGCAATTTACCAACCTCGGCCCGAGCCACGGCTTCGCTGCGTTCGATAATCTCATCCGCCAAATCCTGCAGGTCTTGCCAGCCACGTTCAACACAAATGCCCTTCATGCGCTCGCACCCAACATGATTGGCAGCGAATTGCGCGCGAAGATCTCCGACGACCGTGCCGGCGGAACGAACATTATTTTCTATAAAAGCCAGAACATCTGTATTCAGCTCGCCCGCGTTAAAAATTTTCAAATGCGGAATGCGCAAGCCTTCTTCGTAATTGTCTCGGCTTTCAGTCGTAGCGCGCCGCCCACCTATATCCACATGGTGGCAACAAGAAACAGTATAACCAATCAAGCTGCCGTCGAAGAACACCGGCGTCGTCACCGTGATGTCATTATGGTGCCCACTTCCGTCCCAGGGATTGTTGCCAATCAAGACATCGCCATCAATTAGTGTTTCGGGTGGATTGTCACGCAACATACAGCTCAACATGTGTCCGAGCGGGCCGCAAAGACCAGGCGTCGAATCCGGCGATTGAGCCAACAAACGCGCCTCCCGGTCGAATATGGCCGTCGCGTAATCATTCACATCACGAACAACAGTCGAGAAGGACGTCCGCTTCAATGTTGCAGCCAATTCATCTACCGTCGAATTCAAACGACGCCAGAACATTTCCAATGTGATTGGGTCCAGTTTTGCGCCCGTCATTGCTGTTCCCCGCGTCCCTTTAATTCCAACAGAAGACTGCCGTACTCGTCGACCGTCAGTCTGGCGTCACTACCGATGATCGTTGTTGATTCGTTTTCTTGAATAATGATAGGACCAACACTTTGAAAGCCGGGTAAGAGATCCCCGCGTTCGTAGACCACATGCTCCCGAAAACCGTTTGCGACCGGACAATAGGCCGGACGTGAACCGACGGGTTCCGCCGTTTCATCTCCAGTCTCCGCGACTAAGGAAATATTACCCATTGAGGCCGTCGCAGTAAGGCGAAGGTTTATAAACTCCAATTCAAGATCATCATAAGTCCGGCCGTAGAGTTTGCGATAGGTCTCGTCGAACCAGCCTCGCACATCAGTGGAAGTAGCATCCGCGAGCAACGCATCTGGAAATGAGATCATGACATTGTACCCTTGCCCAACATAACGCATATCGGCCGCTCGTTCGTAAAAGAGGTCGTTCGGGTCTATGGATTCCGGCATACGCTCCCGGCATTCAGACACCATCGCGGCAAATAGCGTATCGAGCTTCTCGAATTCCGCCACGTTTAAGCGGACTCGATTCGTACGAACGGTATCGTAACTCACTGGCGCCACGACCATGCCAATAGCTGACGCAACGCCAGCCCGCGGCGGAATAAGAATACGTCTAATACCAAGACGCCGCGCTAGATCGACCGCGTGTACTGGACCGCAGCCGCCAAATGCCACCAATGTATAAAATGCCGGATCCTCGCCATGCTCCGTCACATAAACTTTGGCGGCCGCAGCCATGTTTTCATTTACGATACCATGGATCCCATACGCCGCCTCTGTTATGCCGAGCCCGAGCGGCGTGCCAACGGTTCGTTCGATAGCAGTCTCCGCTGCAGCCTTATTCAGCGAAATCTCGCCGCCCAAAAAATGCGCCGGATCGAGGTAGCCTAGAACTAGGTCTGCATCGGAGACGCTTGGCTGCGTCCCGCCTTGGCCATAACAGGCCGGCCCCGGGTCTGCGCCCGCACTTTCCGGCCCCACCTGCAGCGTGCCAACCTCCGAAATCTGCGCCAACGACCCTCCGCCCGCGCCAATTTCCATTAGGTCTAGGACAGGGACACGAACGGGAATGCCACTGCCTCGCTTAAAACGATGAACATGCGCCACCTCAAAATCCGTCGTCCGGGAAATCCGCCCATCTTGAACCAAACACATCTTCGCCGTTGTGCCCCCCATATCAAAAGACAGAACATGCGACAAACCAGCAAGGCGCGCGTAGTGAGCCGCCCCAAGGGCACCGGCGGCCGGGCCAGATTCAATAATCCTCACCGGGAATTCTCGTGCTGTCGCCGACGAATTGATCCCGCCACTCGACTGCATCAAAAGCAGCTCGCCACCGATGCCTGCACTGTTCATTCGTTCTTCGAGACGAGTGAGATAGCGAGCCGCTATCGGTTTCGAGTAGGCGTTCACGACGGTTGTAGAAACGCGCTCATACTCGTTGATCTCTGGCAATACTTCTGATGAGAGCGAAACCGGCAGATCAGGGGCAATCTCGCGTATCAACGCATGTATCGCTTGCTCATGAATTGGATTTTTGTAGGCATGCAACAAGCATACAGCGAGACTTTCGACCCCCTCCCGCACTAGGTTAGCAATCGTCTCTCGCAGGGCCCTCCGGTCAAGGGCCTTTAGGACTTTGCCATCAGCATGGACACGCTCAATCGCCTCCAATCGCAGCGCCCGTTCAACCAACGGCTTGGGAAAGTTGATCTTAAGATCCCAACCGTCGTATCGTTTCTCTCGTCCAATCTCAATGACGTCGCGGAACCCTTCCGTAGTGATCAGGCCTGTCCGGGCACCCTTGCGTTCAATCACGGCATTAATCACAAGTGTTGTGCCGTGAATATGGGTGGAAAAATCGGTCCGGACGACGCCGCCTGTCAATGCAACGACGCCGTCCTCAATAGCCTTTGAAGGATCGCGCGGCGTCGTCAGTCTTTTGTGAATTCGGATATCGCCAGTCTCCGTATCAACAAGGGCGAAATCCGTAAAAGTGCCGCCAATATCGCTACCTAGGCTAAGAGGCATCTGCGGGCCCTAACCTTGCCACCCGACAGCTTTCTCCTCAATCAAGTTATTGACATCGGCCTCTGAAAATCCCCACTCAATGAGGCCGGAACGCGTATCGGCACCATAATCCGGCGCCGCACCTTTTACAGAACCAGGTGTGCGGCTGAACCGCGGTGCCGGGTTGGGTTGAGGAACACCTTCGACATCCACAAAACTGCCACGTGCCTTGTTGTTGGGATGATCCGGCGCCTCATTAAAGGTCAAGACCGGCGCGAAACAGATATCAGTACCTTCCATAATTTCACACCACTCATCACGCGTCTTCGTCCTAAATATTGACGCGAACTTTTCTGACATCGCCGGCCATTGCGATGCATCCATCTGAGGCGGCAGAGAATTATCGCCAGCCAAGCCAAGTTTATCCAAGAGGATGGCGTAGAACTTAGCCTCGATAGAGGCAATAGAAACAAACTTCTCGTCGCTTGTTTCATAACAACGATAGAAATGGGCACCACCATCAAGAAAGTTACTTTCGCGCTCGTGGTTGTAATCGCCAACGGCCGCCATGCCGTAGATACCAAGCGCTAAATAAGCTGAACCTTCGGTCATCGAAATGTCCACGACCTGTCCTTCTCCCGAATTGCGAGCTTCGTAGACACCAGCGAGGATTCCGAGCGCCATTGACATCGCACCACCGCCCATATCAGCGACAACATTCAGCGGCGGGATCGGTTTTTCCTTTGAGCCAACCGCGTGAACAATTCCCGTCAACGAGAGATAATTAAGATCGTGGCCCGCAGCATGCGCCAAAGGCCCCGTCTGCCCCCAACCAGTCATCCGCGCATAGATCACTTTTTTATTGCGGGCAAAACAATCACTGGGACCAAGACCCAGCTTCTCCGTCACCCCTGGGCGGAACGGATCGACCAGCACATCCGCCTCTCCAACCAGTTTGAGAATTGTCTCCAAGCCTTTGGAATGTTTTAGATCAACTGAAACTGACTTTCGTCCCCGACGCGTCAAATCGGTACGGCGGTCCCGACCAATTCCAAGCCCCGCATCCGCATTCCGGTCGATCCTCAAAACGTCAGCGCCGAGATCGCTCATGAGACTGCAACAAAGCGGCGCTGGCCCAATACCCGCCAATTCCAATATCTTTAGGCCGGCAAGCGGCCCGCCTTTACCATTGTCCGTGCTCATGTCGAACGTTCCTCTATCTAGTGACTGTTTGAAGGCGAAAATTAATGTAGCATCCAGACGCATTGCCGCCAGCGGCAGTGCGTGAATTACATTGGCGGGGGAGATAAAATGTCTGAAGAGGACTACTGGCGTTGGACCGCAAGCGAAGCCGTTGAACACCTGCGTGCGGGTGACATCACATCCGTGGAATTGATAGAGGCCGCGATTTCCCGAATCGAGGAGGTCGATCAGTTCGTAAATGCGTTACCCATCCGCTGCTTTGAGCGTGGTATCAAACAAGCCAATACGAGCGAACCCAAGAGTATCCTCGCAGGCTTGCCGATCGCTGTGAAGGATTACAATGATGTCAGCGGCGTCCCGACGACCTATGGCTCGCCAATATACGCCAAGAACGTGCCCAAAACCTCTGATGCGACCGTAGCACAACTCGAAGAGAATGGCGCCATACCGATAGCAAAATCTAACGTCCCGGAATGGGCGGGTGGCCATACCTTTAACCCCGTCAATGGTCTAACACGGAACCCGTGGCATACAGAAAGAAGCGCTGGTGGTTCATCGGGTGGTTCGGGTGCCGCTTTGGCTAGTGGCCAAGTCTGGCTCGCCACCGGGAACGATCTGGGCGGCAGCCTGCGCACACCGGCAGGGTTCAACGGTGTGGTTGGACTGCGGCCCGGGCCTGGCGTCGTTCCGCGTGGCCAGCGCCTGCAAGCCTTCGACACACTGTGGGTCGAAGGCCCTATGGCGAGGAATGTCGCCGATATTGCGCTGATGTTGGACGCCGGTAGCGGACAACACCCGCAAGATCCTTTTTCTTTCGATCACACCAGTTCTTTCGTCGCCGCACTTGAGGCCGCAGACAAACCGCTGCGGGTCGCCTATAGCTCAAATCTGGGCATCGTTCCAATGTCGAAAGAAGTTGCCGAAGTGACAAATAGTGCTGCAAAGAAATTGGCCGGTGCGGGAGTTGATGTCACCGACGACATACCGGATTTCGCAGGCGCATTGGATAGTTTTCACACGCTGCGCGCCGTGCTCCTCGGCACCATGATGGGAGAACTTTTAGAGAAGGAGCGAGAGCGCATCGCAATCGATATTGTAGGCAATGTCGAACGTGGATTTTCTATTAGACCGGAAGAGCTCTTCGAAGCGGAACGCAACAGATGGATGCTATTTCAAAGGATGGTAAAATTCTTTGAAAGCCACGACTTGCTTATTTGTCCATCCGCATCAATTCCCGCATTCCCCGTAGAGCAACGCTACGTGACAGAGATCGACGGCAATCCATGCAAGACTTACATCGATTGGTTCGCCATCACGTTCGCTTTAACTATGACCTCATGTCCCGTCATAAGCCTGCCGTGCGGATTTACGAAGACAGGATTGCCAATCGGCTTGCAGCTCATCGGCAAACCGCGTGGTGAAGCCGAATTGCTGCGTATTGCGAAATGGGTCGAAGATTTATTTGGCATTTCCCAGAAACTACCCATTGATCCGTGCGTTCATCAAGAATGAAGTTTTAGGAGACGGTCCCGTTATCGCTCGACAAACACACCTGCTTTACCCCTATTCAGCTACCCAGACCGACCTAATCTCGTTTTAAAAGACACCGTTAAAATTTGGCGTACCCGTCGAAATTCTGGAGAACGCATGACCATGGAGTTGATTCAATTTAATGCGCCACACGGTGCCGAGATCCGCGGGCTCGATCTTACACAACCAATGTCGGGGAAAACGTTGGAGTGGGTGCGGAATGCCTGGCACAAAAACCCTGTGCTGTTATTTCGTGGTCAAGATTTGGACGATCAACAGCTGATGAGTTTCGCCCGTAATTTCGGCGAATTAGAATTGCCGCCAAGCCGACTTCTAAATTATTCACACGGTTCCGGGCAAAAGGACGACGTACCACCGGAAATAAACGTCATCTCCAATATAATCGAAGACGGCAAAAAAATCGGCCAACTGGGTGCAGAGGAAGCGAAATGGCATTCGGATACCGGCTTTGTTGAGAAGCCACCGGCCGGAAGTTTTCTTCATGCCAAGGAACTGCCGCCCGAAGGCGAAGGTGGCAACACGTCCTTCCTAAACCTCTATGATGCCTACAATGCACTTCCAGAGGACCTAAGAGAGACAGTCGAAGATCGATGGTCAAAACATGACCCGTCTTATACAAGCGACGGAATACTGCGGAAGGATTTCAGAGCCTATCCCAATCCCTCGATGGGTCCTGGTCCCAGCCATCCGCTGGTTCGTGAGCATCCTGAAACCGGACGAAAAGCGCTCTACCTCGGCCGACGTTTCAACGCATATATACTCGGGCTTCCCGTCGCAGAAAGCGAAGTATTGCTCGACCGGCTCTGGAAGCACGCGACGCAATCGTGCTTTATGTACGAGCACGTTTGGTCGATTGGCGACGTATTAATTTGGGACAACCGATGCGTTATGCACCGCCGCGAATCCTTTAACCCGAAGATGCGGCGTCGGATGCACCGGGCTCAGACCGCAGGCAGCCGGCCGTACCGCTAGTTTTCTGAGAACGCTTTACCATCAAAAGTTTCACGCATAGTGAGCCCTTCAACAGGCAGACGTTTCAACTTGGTCAATTGCTTCACGGGTTTGCCAATTGGAACGACAGCACAGACGGCGAAGTTCTCCGGAATATTCAAAAGCTCCTTCACCTTATCTTCTTGTGCACACGCTAGTGTTGTTATGGTGCCTCCAAATCCGGCTTGGCGGGCGCCCAATAAAACATTCCATACGAAGGGATAGATCGAGCCGCCACTGATAATACCGACACGATCTAAATCTTGGTCCATGGAGGCCACAACTTTCAGGTCGACTATAAATACCAATGCCACTGAACAATTCTTAACCGGCTCGATCAATAGGGAAGCCGGTTTGGTCGCCCCAATTTGCTCCGGTGTGCAAACAGTGGGGGTGTAGGAATTCCATGGATTCTCTCCCGCGTTTATCTGTGCGATATACCGCTTCGCCGCCGGTCTGTTTAGTTCACCGAGAGCGTTCTTTTTTTCCTGATCCCGGACGACGATGACCCGGTTTCCTTGTCGATTACCGCCACTCGGTGCAAAACGGGCGTTATCGAGGATTTCATATAGCACACTGTCCGACATTTCTTCGCCGGTGTAATCGCGTGCTGCAAAAGTAGAACGCATAACTTCATTGAGCTCCATTTCTCACTCCCAAAACGAACAATTGGCTTTTCGAGACCTATCGTGCACCATTCTACGCGCAAAGTGTGCCAAATTTGCACGCCTGCCCTTACTTATCGTAAGTTCCGCGTCTACGATATAACGAAAATCAGGACAAACATGCCCGATTACTACAAACCAGATTTGGGCCTCGACCCAGACAACCCATTTGCTCGAGATCAAGACGGCAAACTCGTCCGCCGTTCCTATTGGATGGACCTCATCGACAGCTCTGTTGTGCTTGCGATGACAAAGGGCGTCGGCGCCTACCTAACTAACGATCAGAAACGGGCACATATCACGTACATAAAGCGCGAACACCTGATCGACGAAATCTTAACCCAGGAGGTCTTCCCACCAGACGATGATGAAGTTTAGATGGCGGTCAGGCAACGACGAAACGACCGATCTCGCTTTAACTGCCATTCGCGCCTCATCGCATCACTGCGGTTAAGGTGGCGTTCCGCATACAGCAATACCCACTGACGTCCGCGCGTCGATTTGGCACCTTTGCCTGAATTATGCGCCGCCAATCGATTCTGAAGATTGGTAGTCCAGCCAACATAAGTGCGCACACCACCGTCACTATCCGATCCCAACACATATACAAAACAGTGGTGCGTCGGTTGCCGCATCAGTCGAAATCACGCGTCTTGACGCGATTTCTCTTGATCGAGCCTCGATGCTTTTTCGATTGTATACGGCGTTCCTTTGCACCACGGCTCGGTTTTGTCATTCGCCGGCGCCGGGGCGGAGTTGCCGCCTCCCTGATCAACACAACGAGTCGTTCCAACGCATCTTGCCGATTGCGCTCTTGGCTTCGATATTGATCGGCGGAAATAATAATTACGCCTTCCCGCGTCATGCGCCGTCCCGCCAACATTTGCAGTCT
>MDTE01084097.1_pt1 | contig 10012 bp, 7 predicted proteins | sample 811231 | NCBI WGS metagenome assembly MDTE01 (sample SAMN05326651, study PRJNA326480) | marine metagenome | isolation source: seawater | place: Indian Ocean: Red Sea | collected 2010 | reverse complement strand
TTCATCTATGAGATCTTCTGCAGCATCCCCTTGTATTTTTACTTTTTTCATTGGTCTTGATTCTAACTTCATATCCACTAGAAGCTTACGGCCTATGCTAGATAGGATTACCTTTTCATTTTCTAATACATCACAAATATTGCAATTAACTAGGTTTTTAGCTACAGAGGTTTCAACTGGCAATCCAGCGGCCATAGATAAGAAAAGCTTAAAGTCATCTAAATTTAGGTTTGCATAGCTTTTCTGAAACACAGCAAGAGCCTCCAGCATTTTTTGGGAACTCATTTCTTTCTGGTCAATCTGATTATCCAGAAGAAGAGCAATATTATTAGTTATTTTCTTAATTAATTCAATTTGATGTTCAGTTAATGCCTTTGGCTTTTTATTGAACATACATAAGGTGCCAAGTGCAAAATTATCTTTATTTATTACGGGAAATCCAGCGTATCCGAGTACACCGGTCCCATCCAATATTTTCGGATGATTTTTCCAGATTGGATCCTTACTTATATCTTCCATAATTAATGGCTCTGTTTCCAAGAGTACATATGAACAAATGCTATTCTCGTGCCGCAAACCCTTCTCACCTGGTTCAAAGTCCGCAGTACCAGCATTGGCAATACCACACGACATTTCGCCATCATAAAGACTGAATTGGGCCTCCTCAAAACCTGTAATATCTTTAGCTAAGTCACAATAAACTTGAAATATTTCAGGGTTGGGAGCGTCAATAAGGCCTGTTTTCACAACGGCCCTGGCTCTCATCTCTTCATTTGCTGGTCTTGGTGCTAATCCAACAGACATAATAATCTCCAAAAATTTTTAGTGCACAAAATGTATTATTTTATACCCTTTGTTGTCAATATTATTGAGTTAAAGAATAGAGAAATATTGACACAAGATGGATTGTCATGATCTGATTCAGTACTAAAATGTGAAATTCTAATGATTCCTTGGTGTTAATATGGTTGCTTACATATTAAAAAGGGTAGTGACTCTTTTTCTGGTTTTTGTAGGACTGGCGATCTTAATTTTTATTATCGCGCGCATAGTTCCTGGAGACCCTGCCAGAATAGCTCTTGGTCCACTAGCTTCTGCGCAGCAGGTGGAGGAAATGCGTCAAGAAATGGGTCTTAATGATCCCTTTTTCATACAACTATGGAATTATCTAAGCGGTTTAGTGCAGGGAGATTTAGGAAAGTCATTACTTACTAGTCGACCAGTAATAGATGATATTCTAGGGGCTCTTCCGGCAACATTTGAACTTGTTTTATTTACCGTGTTTTTACAGATCGTTCTATCAATTCCTCTCGGGGTTCTCGCAGCTGTTTATCGAGATAGTTGGGTAGATAACATTACTAGAATAATATCATTGATTGGTGTTGTTACTCCAGGGTTCGTATTAGCGATTATACTTCAACTGCTAGCGAGCTACCAATTTTCATTTTTTCCGGTAACTGGAAGGATTGATCCTGGATTGAATTTTGAAGCAGATATAACCCACTTGCTTCTAATAGATTCATTAATAAAAGGTAGGTCAGACGTATTTATTGATGCTTTTAGTCATATCTTTCTTCCGTCAATTGCTCTTGCAGCTGCTGGGATCGGACAAGTAATGAGAATCACAAGGTCTGCTATGATAGAAGTTAGCAGACTTGATTTTATAGAAGCCTCTCGAGCATACGGAATTCCTGAAAGAGTAGTTACCTTCGGTTATATGCTAAGAATAGCTTCGGTTGCTCCTTTAACAATTTTAGGATTAGAGTTTGCGTCTCTAATTGGCAATGCTTTTGTAGTAGAGTTTGTTTTTAGCTGGCCTGGCATAGCTAGTTATGGAGTACGCACCATTTTACAGAAGGATCTCAATGCTGTTATTGGTGTGGTGTTAGTGTCTGGAGTGTTTTTTGTTTTTGCAAATCTCTTTATAGATATTTTACTTGGAATAATTGATCCTAGACATCGACTTCGCGAAGGAGGATCAAAATGACTGATCTTTCAACACAAGATTTGGAACAAGCCAGGTATCTGAGTTCCAGCCAAATGGCATGGTATAGATTTAAGAGCAATCCTTCTTCCATTATTGGTGCCTTGATAGTTTTGTCTGTAATCTTCGTCGCCATTTTTGCTCCTTTAATTGCTCCCTCACCTCAATCAGCAGGATCTTTTGTTGACTTTATGAACAGACACTCACCACCTAGTAGAGATTTTTTATTTGGTACTGATAATGTTGGTAGGGATATTTTTACCCGAGTAATATATGGGTATCGTGTTTCATTGGGCCTGGTCGTTGGTGTATTAGGGTTTGCTGTACCATTCGGTGTTTTTCTTGGGCTATTAGCTGGATACTTTGGTAATTGGACAGAGTTTATTATCATGCGCTTCACAGATATAATGTTAGCTATACCACCACTTGCGATGGCACTAGCAATAACAGCTGTTCTTTCTCCAAATTTAATTAATGCGATGATTGCAATTACTATGCTTTGGTGGACATGGCATACCAGACTTATCTACCGAATTGTGAAAGCTCAAATGAATGAAGATTATGTGGAAGCCGCCAAAGTAGCTGGCGCGAGTCATTTCCACATTATGTTTCGTGAGCTATTGCCAAATTGCATATCTGCGATCTCAGTTAAAATCTCACTTGATGCAGGCTTTGTAATTCTTTTTGGTGCCGCCCTTTCCTTTCTTGGTCTTGGGGTGCAGCCACCTACTCCAGATCTTGGGACGATGGTGAGCACTGGTTCAGAATATTTACCTGAATATTGGTGGGAAGCGCTTATGCCAGGTTTGGCTATCCTATATGCAATATTAGGGTTTAATTTACTAGGCGACGGATTGCGAGATATGATGGATGTGGAGATTTAAGTGAAAGAAAATATTCTAGATGTCCGAGACCTAAATATTTCGTTTAGCAATTATGGAAGAACTTCAAAGGTTTTAAATAATGTAAATATTAATGTTTTGAGGGGGGAAAGGGTATCTTTAATCGGGCAATCTGGTTCTGGAAAAACAGTCACTATGAGAACAATAATTGGGACCTTACCCACTCCACCCGCTATTATTGAAAGCGGAGAAATATTTTATGAAAATAAAAATCTTTTATCATTAAATCGAATTGAAAGAAACAAGATAAAGGGTTCTGGAATTTCTATTATACTTCAGGACCCTTTACTTTCATTTAACCCAGTGCTCACAATCCTGAGACAAATGGAAGATATTATCAAGTATTCTGATGTCAGAAGGGGTTTATCGCGTGGTCATAGGGAACGAAAAGAACTGATATGTGAAACTTTGGAAAAAGTTCAGCTGTTCGATAGTGAACGTATCCTTAATTCATACCCAATAATGCTATCAGGAGGTATGAGACAAAGGGTGTTAATTGGGATGGCTTTACTAAACCAACCAAAGTTACTAATTGCAGATGAGCCCGGAACAGCCCTGGATGTTACAACGCAGAAAGAGATACTAGATCTTTTAAATATGTTAGTGGAGCACGAAGGTCTATCTCTTTTATTCATTACCCACAACCTTGGCGTTGTGAGAGAAATGGCAGATCGAATTTACGTTATGCAAAACGGAAAGATTGTTGAAACTAACACTAGAGAAAATATCTTCAAAACGCCCCAACACCCATATACGATTAAATTAATGGAAAGTGTTCCTCCACTTTTTGGGAAAAAAGTTATAGACGTTGAGAATTCTATTTCCACACCTAATGAGATCATAAAAATATCTAATTTAAGCAAATCTTTTCCTATCAGAACAGGTTTCTTTAACAGGGTTACCGCCCAAAACCAGGCAGTTAAGTCTGTAAATTTATCTATCAATGCTGGCGATATTTTTGGTATTGCTGGTGAGTCGGGGTCAGGAAAAACAACTATAGCTAAAATTTTACTTGGTCTACACAGACCTTCTTCAGGTCATATCCAAATTAACAACTCAGATCTTGAGAAATTATCAGAATTCAAAGATTACAGAAAACTCATTCAAATCGTTTATCAAAATCCAGGATCATCACTTAACAGGAAGAGAACTATTTCACAAATATTATCTGTGCCACTTAAATTTTCAGGTTATAATGACAGGATGATAAATGATAGAGTGAAAGAGCTCTTAAAAATGGTTGATTTGCCGATTTCGTACAGTTCAATGTATCCGCACGAATTATCGGGTGGTCAGAAGCAAAGGGTAGCTATAGCAAGAGCTCTTTCGTTAAAGCCAAAAATAATAGTATTGGACGAACCAACTTCAGCTCTTGATGTATTAATTCAAGGCACTGTTATTAATTTATTACAAAAATTAAAGAAAGAACTTGGCCTGACATATATTTTTATTTCTCACGACCTGAGTCTTATGAGAAACTTCTGCAATAAAATTGCAATTATGTTTAAAGGGGAAATTTGTGAGTCTGGTGAGACCAAAGAAATATTTTCAAAACCCCAACACATTTATACAAAGGCTCTGATTAGTTCGATACCTGTAATTAGTGACCTTGAAGAAAGTCTTAAGCCCAAAGTAACCGAAAAAGAAAGAAATACGGTTCTTCAAAATACACGTAAAATATGAATAGGAGATATCAATGTATAGGATTGGAATAGATGTTGGAGGCACCAATACAGACGCTGTAGTAATGCAAGGCGAAAGAGTTTTGCTGGGGGTAAAAAATCCAACTACGGAAGACGTAATGACAGGGGTAATGAATAGTCTGAAGGAAGTTATAAAGGAGACAGAAATTTCAAAGGATGATATTAGATCAGTCATGATAGGAACGACCCATTTTACTAATGCTGTCGTAGAGCGCCAAAGGCTATCTCAAACTGCCTCCGTAAGACTTTGTCTGCCAGCCGCACAGTGCCTTCCCCCCATGGTAGATTGGCCAGAGGATATAAAATCGTCTGTTGGGGGTAACTTTTGGATGGCTAAAGGGGGGAATGAATTTGATGGTAGAGAAATCTCTTCGATTGACGAGTCTGAACTCATAAAAATTGCAGAAGAGATAGGTAAAAAAAATATTGAGTCAGTTGCTATCTGTTCTGTGTTTAGTCCCGTCAACGATGACATGGAGAAAAAGGCATTAGAAATACTAAAAGCTAAACTTCCAAAAGCTGACTTTACACTTTCTAGTGAAATTGGAAGATTAGGTATTCTAGAAAGAGAGAATGCTGCAATTATGAATGCATCTCTACGCAACTTAGGAAAAAAAACGGTAGACGCATTCGGCCAAGCATTGAATACTTTAGGAATTACCTGCCCCTATTTTATTACGCAAAACGATGGTACTTTGATGAGTGCAGATTTTGCAAAAGCCTACCCAGTTTTAACATTCGCAAGTGGCCCAACAAATTCAATGAGAGGAGCATCTTTTTTAACTGGTGAGCAAAATGCCATCGTAGTTGATGTTGGTGGTACTTCCACGGATGTTGGTGCATTAATTAAAGGCTTTCCAAGACCTGCAAGTACTTCAGTAGATGTAGGGGGTGTAAGAACAAATTTTCGTATGCCAGATGTCTATTCTATAGCTTTGGGTGGAGGCACAATTATTGAAAATGGTCAAAACATTAAAATCGGACCTAAATCCGTAGGTTTTAACATTCATACAGAGGGAATGATATTTGGCGGATCTACAATTACAGCGACTGATATAGCTGTAGGGCTTGGTATAGCTGATATTGGCAATGCTGGTCCCGCGAAAGGGTTGGGTAACGACTTTTTAGTTTCTGTTAAAAATCAAATAAATGAGATGATTATTAACGCTGTTGAAAGAATGCGCGTTTCTTCAGATAAAATTCCCGTATTAGCTGTTGGCGGAGGTAGTATATTAATACCAGAAAAAGTTGGTGATCTGCCCGTTGTAAAACCAGAGAATTTCGCAGTAGCAAATGCGGTTGGTGCTGCAATAGGTCAAATAAGCGGAGAGGTGGACAGAATATTCAGTCTAAGTGATAAATCACGCGATGAAGTTTTAGCGGAAGCTAAAGACGAAGCAACAAAAAAGGCTATTGCTGCTGGAGCAAACCCTGAAACGATTGAGCTTTTAGACCAAGAAGATGTTCCTTTAGCTTATCTCCCAGGAAACGCAACACGTGTTAGGTTAAAAGTTGTGGGAGCGCTAAATGGATAAACTTAAGTCTGTTACGTTTAACGATTTAGATGCAATAGAGATTGGTGCTGCCATTCTGGGCACAGGTGGAGGTGGTAACCCCTACATTGGAAAATTACGCTGCAGAGAAGAGTTGAAAAAGGGTAACAAAATCGATGTAATCCCACTTCATGAACTTAGTGATAATGCTTTAGTGGTATCACTTGGAGGAATTGGAGCTCCAGTTGTGGGTATTGAAAAAATGGAAGAAGGTGAAGAATGCTTAAGAGCAATGAGAGCTCTTGAGAAAGAATTTGATTGTAAAATAGATGCGTTAATTTCTAGCGAAATTGGTGGGGCAAATTCGATGGAACCAATGCTTACTGCTGCACAAGCTGGTATCCCTGTTGTTGATGGAGATGGGATGGGTAGAGCTTTCCCTGAAATGCAAATGTGTACTTGGTCAATATATGGTCATAAATCCGCTCCAGCTGCTATGGCAGATGAGAAAGGAAATATTTTAGTAATAAGAGATACAGTTGACGAAATTTGGGTCGAAAGATTAGCCCGCTCAGGTGTTGTTACTATGGGAGCGGCCGCAGGAATCGCAATGGCTCCAATGAAGGGCAGCTTTGTGAAAGATTATGCAATTCCTTACACTATTTCCCAGGCCTTATCTTTAGGACAAAGTGTTATAAATGCTAATAAAGATAACAAGGATCCTATTGAAACAGTTTTAGCCCATGAAAATGGAAAACTATTAATGACAGGGAAAATTGTTGATCTTGAGAGACATTTGAAAGGTGGTTTTGCGGTAGGCCAAATTTTACTTGAAGGCTTTGGTGATTACCAAAATCATAAGGGGAGCATTGACCTTCAAAATGAATTTCTAGTATTTCGTAGAAATGGTGAAATGGAAGTATGTGTACCAGACTTGATAGTTGTTTTAGATTCTGAAACTGGGTTTCCAATTGGAACTGAGCTTTTGCGATACGGCCAGCGTATAGCAGTTCTTGGCTTACCTTGCCACGAATTATTAAGAACTGATAAAGCACTAAAAGTTATAGGGCCTAAAGCTTTTGGCTATCTTGATTTGGATTACCAGCCTATGTAATGAATTTAACGTGGAGAACAAAATGTCAGACGATATATTAAAGAAAATATCAATAGAGGATATGGAAAATATAGCACTAGGAGGTGCCTTTTTAGGAACTGGTGGAGGGGGGGATCCATATATTGGCAAACTTATGGCTGAACAGGCGATCCAAAAAAACGGACCAGTTCCTGTTTTAAATGTAGATGATATTCCCGATGATGGTCTTGTCGTTCCTGTAGCAATGATGGGAGCACCAACTGTCATGTTAGAGAAACTTCCACAAGGTGATGAAGCTATATCTGCTTTAGAGTCTCTTCAGAGTTATCTGGGCAAAAAAACGGATGCGGTGTTTTGCATTGAGGCTGGCGGCTTAAACTCTACGATCCCCATTGCAGTAGCAGCACAAGCTAAACTCCCAATTGTAGATGGAGATGGGATGGGTAGAGCATTTCCAGAACTGCAAATGGTTTCTATGACGATGCACAATATTAAGGCTTGTCCCATGGTGATGGCTGATGAAAAGGGAAATTCTTTAGTACTAAATACTGTAGATAATCTTTCGACTGAGAAGTTTGCACGTGTCATAACGGTTGAAATGGGTGGTGTTGGACTTATTGCGCTTTACCCTATGACAGGAGCTGAAGCAAAAAAATCAATATTAAGGGGCTCACTTTCTCTAATTAATAATATAGGTAGAATCATTCACTCAGAGCAAAAAGAGAATCGGAACCCAGCAAACTTTTTGAAAGAGAAACTGTCTGGAACAATTCTCTTTGAAGGCAGGGTAATGGACGTAGATCGAAGAACAGAAGGTGGTTTTGCAAGGGGATCTTGTAGAATTATAGGTCTCGAAAAATACACTGGTCAAGAAGTTAGTCTAGAGTTTCAAAATGAATTTCTTCTTGCAAAATCGAAAGAGGGTAACCCCATTGCGATGACACCTGATTTAATATGCTTACTAGACCTTGAAACCGGACAGCCTATTACAACAGAACAAATTCGCTACGGCTTTCGCGTTTTGGTTTTTGGGCTATCATGTGACCCGCAATGGAGAACAAAGCATGGACTCGAACTCGTTGGGCCCAAGTACTTTGGGTATGATTATGAATATACACCCATTGAAAATCTTAATTAGATTCAGAAAATTTAATTATGCATAACTGTTATGCAGAAATTTGTTTTTGTTGACAGATAACCAATTGCCATGATCAAATTTACAGTATCAAAGGGTAACTAATGATTCTCAGGAGAAAATGATGAAAAAATTAATATCAATACTTTCTGGATTTCTAATATTAGCCGCAACGAGCACAGTATCGATTGCAAGTGTTGCGACTGTAAATGTAGTTCAAATTTTTGGAACTATTGATCCATCAAAGATAAATGACTATACCGAATACATGGCTGGGGTGAACATGTATGATGCTCTTACCACCCTAGATGATAGGGGCAGTATACTCCCTAATCTTGCCGAAAGCTGGGAAGTGTCTGATGACACTTTGACCTATACATTTAAGCTTAAATCTGGAGCTACTTTTCAGGACGGAAGCCCAGTTGAAGCTAAAGATGTAGTTTACTCTGTAAATCGCTTACTGACTCTAAATGAAGGTCCAGCTTATCTATTTGAAGGCGTTTTAGGACCTAACTCGGTCAAAGCTATCGATAGCTCGACTGTAGAGTTTAAGTTAAGCAAAGTTTATACTCCATTCCTTACTAACACACCTATTCTTTTCGTTATTAACAGTGATGTTGCCAATGCAAATAAAACTGACTCTGATCCATGGGCACAAGATTATATCGCTAATAACAGTATAGGTGCGGGTGCATATAAATTAGATAGCTGGGACCGAGGCGCTACTATGACAATGAAAGCTTACGAAGGATATCATTTGGGTTGGTCAGATCAACCGGTACTAGAAGTGAGATTTATAGTAACGAATGAAGAGGCAACAGTGAAGGCTCTTGCCGCCTCAGGAGAGCTATCTATGTCAAGTGATGCGCAGGCGCAGGAAACCTATGACTCGATTGCAAAAATGGATGGATACAGAGTAATACAGTATCCAACTGCTACTAACTTTTACCTTAAACTCAATCACCAAGTAGCACCGACAGACGATGTGAATATAAGAAAAGCAATAGCACTAGCGACTGACTATGAAACAATTCGCGGCGCCCTTTTACCAGGTGAGCCATTGGCTGGACCAATGCCTAATGTTTTCGCTGACGCATATTTAGACAGTCTTTCAAACCCTGTATTTGATCTCGCTCAAGCTAAAGATCATGTTGCTAAGAGCAAGTATGCAGGTTCACAGCCAATAGATGTAGAACTTATGTTTGTTGCTGGCTTGGCATTTGAGGAGGAAATAGCACTTCTTATGAAAGCCAACCTTGACCAAATCGGTTTTAATACAATCTTAAAGCCTGAGCCATGGAATCGAATGACTGAACTAGCTAGTAGCGCTGAAACAACTCCAGCAATCAACGAAGTCTTTTACGGAGCAACATATCCTTCTCCAGACACATTTTTCTTCGCTCAGTATCATTCAAAAGCCAAAGGTACTTGGGCGTCTATGGAGTGGGTCTTAGATGATCAAATAGATGAATGGATAGATGAAGCGAGAAGTACTGGAGATGTCGCTAAACAAAATGCTATCTATAAAAAGATACAGCAAAGGCTGGTTGACAACCAATCTGATGTTTACCTGCTCACACAAAGAAGCCAACAAGCTTTTTCTGACTGCTTGCAGGGCTTTTCTTGGGTACCAATGATGAGTTTTGAATTTAATTTCCACAATATGCGTTGGGTTTGCGATTAATTATCTTTATTCCCAGGC
>MDTE01057507.1_pt1 | contig 10012 bp, 8 predicted proteins | sample 811231 | NCBI WGS metagenome assembly MDTE01 (sample SAMN05326651, study PRJNA326480) | marine metagenome | isolation source: seawater | place: Indian Ocean: Red Sea | collected 2010 | reverse complement strand
TTTCAATCCTTTTGCCTTGGGGAAAAACCCCCCAATATTCTCTGGATTGTAGGGGAAAACCTGAAACTTGATCTAGGTTGTTATGGCGCTAAAAATGTTAAAACTCCAAATCTTGATAAGTTAGCCAGTGAGGGCGAAAAATACACAAAGGTTTTTTCCACATCACCAGTCTGTGCTCCCAGTCGTAGTGCTTTTTTCGTGGGAATGTACCAGACTACAACGGATACACATAATATGCGCTCTCATCGTGAAGATGATTATCGTTTGCCGGAGGGTGTTCGTCCGATTACTCATCGTTTGAAAGATGTTGGCTATTTTACTGCTAATCTAAAAACCATGCATGGCGAGGAAATTGGCTCGGGAAAACTAGATTTAAATTTTGTCAACGAAGGCAAACTTTACGAAGGCAGCAAATGGGAAGATCTTAAAAAAAATCAGCCGTTTTTTGCCCAGATGAACACACTCGAATGTGAATATGATATTTATGATCGTAACACCTGGCGCCAACCTCGTGTAGAGTGGAAAGGGGAGAAAGAGCATGAAAAGATTGCTACAGTTGAAAATGTAAACCCACCGCCTTATTACCCTGATCATCCAATTGTCCGCAAGGAATGGGCTCGCTACCTGAATTCCGTTTCTGGGATGGACAAGACTATTGGCAAGGTTTTACGCCAGTTAAAAAAAGATGGTCTGGCCGAGAACACTATTGTGATTTTTTTTGGAGACAATGGAAGAATCGAGCCTCGTGGAATTCATTGGTGTTACGATACAGGTTTGCATGTTCCTATGATTATAAAATGGCCTAAATCTTATCCAGCACCTGCAAATTACAAGCCCGGCACAGTGAAAGATGAGGTCGTCAGCCTGATCGACTTAACCCCTACCACTCTTGGGTTTGCAGGAATAGAGAAACCGTATGGTATGCACGGGCGCATTTTTCTTGGTAATCAGGTTGGTCCGGAAAGAACCTACGCCTTTTCCGCCCGCGACCGTGTGGATGAGACAGTCAACAGGGTGCGCAGTGTCCGTGGTAAAAAATATCATTATATCCGCAATTACTACCCCGACCGACATTTCACTTCCCTCAACCGCTACAAGGAAAAATGTTTTCCGATCAAACCACTGATGCGTAAATTAATGGCGGAGGGAAAACTGTCCGGTCCTCCTGCTGACTTGATGTCACCCACTGTGGCTCCGGAGCAACTTTTTGACACGGAATCGGATCCACATGAGATCAGGAATCTTGCCAATTCCAAAAAACCTGAGCACCGCAGGGCATTGATAGCCATGCGCACCGCTTTGGATACATGGATTGTCGAGACTCAAGACCGCGGAGAATTTCCTGAACCTGATGAGATTGTAGCTCCATTTGATAGGGAAATGCACGACTGGTTTGGTACACCGGACTGGTACAAAAAGAAGTAATATTATCCTGTCTCCGGCATAAAAGTGGGCATTACAATCCCCTTGGGCGGTTGATTTTTTCCCAGACACTGAGAAAAATGGATTTCACAGTTTCGGGCACCCCAAGAATAAGCAGTTTGAACTGCCTCTTTTGCGGTTACTGGAAAAAGGAAAACCGGGCATTTACCGCGAAACCTGTCGAGGAGGCTAGCGAGCATACACAGCGCAACCTTTTCACTTTCCCCCACGCCCGGTCCAATCATTTGACTTGCGGGATGATCGACTGATCCAAGAAACCCAAGCAAAGTACCATTAGTACCACGGCATACCAGTGTGTTCCAGATTCCCCGTTTATTTTCTATGAAATATTTAAAGTCTTTTGCCCGTTCGATACCACTGATTCTTTTTTCCAATACAACCATTTCCTCCACATCACTTAACTGGGCTTTCCTTATTTCGAATCCGCCTGAAATTTCATTATGAAAACCCTCTTCTGGGACCTCCAAATACATATCCTGAAATGCCTGAATCGGGGAAAATCCCTGCCGAGTGTATAGCGAGAAAGAATCAAGGTTCTGGGCACTCGAAACCAATCTTACGGGTAAGGATTGATCATTGGCTATCTGAATAATTTTCGTCAGCAGGCTGCGTGCAATTCCCTGTCCAAAAAAATCCGGGGAAACATTCATGATACCAAGTGAAACATGGGTTTTACGAGGGTGGTAGAAGCAGGAGCCGGCAACTCTACCCGAAATCCTACATTTTGCTACAAGGCAGCATCCCGGGTCGAGATCCTCATAAACCTCGCAAAAAAGCAGGGCTTCTGATGGAGGCCCTTTAAAAATAGCATCTTTCCCGTTGGCGAGATACCAAGAGTTTGTTGATTGGTGAATGAGTTCAGCTACTTCCTGCCTCTCTTGGGCAACCATGGGTCGAATTAGGAATGTCTCTTTTTGGCTCACTTTATTTTTTGCAAGAAGGTGTTGCAGGAAAAGCCAACAAACATCGCCATATCCTGATCTCCAGGAAGTACAATAACTGGAGAAAGGTCGGGCGGGCGTACGGCATAAGCACGTTTTAGGCATGCCTCCATTGCAATAACTGCACCCTTTGCCTTTTCACCAAGGAGTTCAACGGTTCGAGCAGCATGTGCTACCACAATCAAATTTTTATGTTCAAGTTCTTTTTTCAGAATGGAAAGGGCAGGCTTTGGCTTACCATTGCGGATAAGGGCATTTGCCGCTTCTATTCGTACTGATGGAGAGGAGTCGTTGAGAGCTATTTCAAGAAAGGAGAGAGAATTATTGGATAGTGGTTTCTTAAATGCTCCCAGACCGATTGTCGCCCAATATCGGATGGTTTCATTTTGAGACTTTAAATTTGTGATAAATTTTGTTTCCTTTGCCCGTCCGACAAGATCTGCCGCCTCGATTATTTTTTTCCATGAAACATCTTTAGATTTTCCCACTTCCCATCCGCTTGAATCCTTACTTGATTCCCAAGCTTCATATTCAGGAATATATCCCCAGTCACGAATTTCTAATGCATACCTCAGGTGCTCATTCCTCATTCTCTTAAGAACTTTTTGATGGTTCGAAGAGTTGGCTAAATTTGACAGGTTGAGTGGATCGCTCTCGCAGTCATACAGTTCTTCGATTGGGCGTCTGGGCCCGGCAAAATGGGATTGAGCAGGAGTCATTTTGCCGGATTTTGCAAGTTTGTAGAATTCATGCCTGATTTCGCCAATATCCGGCCATGCGGTTGGCTGGTTGTATCCAAGGTGGGGCATGTAGTTCCGGATGTATAAGTATTTTTCATCCCGGACTGAACGGGCAAAATCACGTACTTCATCCACACGATCGCGGTGACCATAGACATATTTTCTTTTTTTCTGGAAATTTTTCTCAAGAACCGGCTGTCCTTGCATATGCGAAGGGATTGGAGTAGCAGTAATTCTAAGAACACTGGGAGCAAAATCCACAAAGGATACCATTCGCGATGTTTCTTTTCCCGGTTTATCTGGTGCCAGATGTTGCCATTTTTCAGGAAAGCGGACGAGAAGGGGAACATGCATACCGGTGTCAAGCAGTGCACGTTTATGACGAGGCATGCCTGAACCATGATCTGAGAAGAAAAATACAATGGTATTTTCGGATAAACCATCTTCTTTCAATTGTCTTAGAATCTCACCGAATTCCTTGTCCATAGCAGTTACACAATCATAGAAGCGTGCCATGGTTCTGCGTGTAACCGGTGTATCGGGATAATAGGGAGGAAGAGAAATTTTCGAAGAATCATGAATTTCATGCTTCGCTAATTTTGATTGTACATCAGATTTAAATTTTTCATATGACCAGACCATAGAGCGACTTTGATGAGAAGTCATAAGGTTGAAAACGGAGAAAAAAGGCGTTTTTTTATCAGATCTATTTCTCCAATGGGCAGAGGATGAGCATTCGTCCCAAGATTCTTTGATAATCTGCTGATAATTTCCCGAATTATAATCGGTTTTGACATTATTGGTGGTGTGGTACCCATTTTTCCGCAAAAGTGCCGGGAACCCGATGAATGAAGAGGGAAGGGGAAATCCAGATCGCATATGCTGTGTACCCATGCTTGGAGGTAAGGCTCCCTGAATTAGACAGGAACGGGAGGGAGAGCATACAGGGGCGGAAGCAAAAACATTGGTGAATTTCACACTTTCCCTAGCAAATCTATCGATATTTGGGGAGATGGCATCATCATCACCGAAGCATCCAAGGGAAGGACTCATATCTTCCGCGGTAATCCAAATTATGGAAGGTTGTTCTTTGTTTGCAAGGATTTCGAAGTTCTCGAAATTCGTATAGAGTAGAATACAAATTAAAGATGATATTAGACGAATCATGAATTTCTTTTGAATTATTAAGCGAAAAGTAAGGGGTTTGAGTAAAAAATAATTTAGGATTAATTCAAGAGCGTATGATTAAAAGAAATTTTGTCATATTTCGTGTGAAAAGATTATATTAATTAGATTTTTTTATAATTAACCAAATAAATAGCCTTATGCTCTTATTTTTGGTGATATAGAAAAATAAAATATAATTTACATAACATTTATGTTAAAGAATATAATAAATAATCTAAAATAAACACTATTTTACTAAATTGTTACAATATAATATTTGCAATTTGATATTTAATGTCTAAAAATAAACAGATAATTCAATTGTTCTTATATGTTAATGACAAATAATATTTCTTCCAATCTATTTGAGCTTTTAGATCTTCAATCACCATGTGTCTCTTTTTTAGCAAAACTTGAAAAAATTGATGCAAACAAAAAATTGAGTCTATCCGAGTTTGAAGACCTCACTGGTAGCGATGATTTTGTGAATCAATTGATTACTTTTGATTCAAATAACTTTGGGTTTGGAGAATTTTACGAAAAGATCGTTTGCGGAAAGGGAATTCCTTTTTTGAGAAGTCTTGTAATCAAGCTCGTAGCAGAAGAGCTATATGATTCAGAATATATTAAAGGAAATAAAAGTAAAAACCTTACAGGTTTTAAATCCTGTTCCATTCGACTAGCTAACTTTTTAAAGAAATTTAATGATGAATTGGGAGAAAGTGAAGATGATTCATATCTTTCTGGATTATTTTTTCGTCTACCAACTCTAGCCGGAATCATCTTGGAAGACCCTGCTCATGGATTTGAAGATAATTTTGACAATAATCTCGATGAATTTTTGGGTAATAGCCTATCTGAGATGGGATTTTCTCCATTCATAACAACCATGGTTTCTGATTCTTTGAAGGACTTTCAAAGCGTTACTTTTCCCTTAGCACAAGCTCTTGCAAGGATTGGTAACCAAGCTTATCAAAAGATAGCAAAGGAAGGACGCCATTCTTTGACCGATTGGTATCCTGACAGGGACATGTTAGATGTCATAGGTTTGGGTCGAAGACAAATCTTTGAAGTAATAAAGACCCAAATCACGAAAAGCTAATCAATCCTATTTAATTGGTTCTTTTGGCTGAAATTGGCAACCGAGTCTTTTTCTGCACGAACTCCAAGTTTTTGTAATTTGGTAATTTGCCCTAAAAGGTTGCCTGGTCCAGTCGAAATCTTTCTCAAAGCTTTATCATGTGCGGATGTAGCCTTTTGTAATGAATCACCTATCTCTTCAAGGTTTGTTATAAATCCAACAAACTTATCATAAAGGAGACCAGCTCTTTGAGCAATATCGTTGGCATTTTTATTTTGTTTTTCTAGCTTCCAAAGGTTTGCAACAGTCTTAATAGTTGCCATCAAAGTAGTTGAAGTGACTAGGACAATTTTCTTATCGAATGCGTACTGATAAAGTTCTTTATCTTCCTTAATGGCCAAACCAAATGCTGGTTCTATAGGAATGAATAATATTACAAAATCTGGGCTATTTATTTGTTCAATTGATGAATAATCCTTTTTGGACAATTCATCCACATGCTTTTTTACTGAAATTAGATGATCCTTAATAGACTGCTTCTGGACTTCTTCATTATCTGAACTGATAAACCTTTCATATGCAGTTAAAGAAACTTTTGAATCAACTACGATTGATTTATTGTCAGGAAGGTGGATGATAGCATCTGGTCTTTTACGGTCAAAACTCTCTTGCATGCTAAACTCAACTCCTTTGACTAAGCCGGAAGCTTCCAAAGTTCTTTCCAAAATAAATTCACCCCAGTCGCCCTGCTTTTTCGAGTCTCCCTTGAGTGCAATTGTTAGATTTTGAGCTTCTTGGCTAAGTTTATTTTGGGTGATTTGAAGATTTTTTAGAAATTCTTTTAGAGATGCATGTTGGGTAATATCCTTTTCATGCATTTCCTCTATTTTTTTTCGAAAATTGCGAATATCTTTATCAAGAGGTTCCAGTAAAACTTGTAGATTCTCTTTGTTTTTTTTAGTGAATTTACTGCTTTTCTGGTCCAATATTTTATTGGCAATATTTTCAAAGCTTTGATGCATTTGCTTCATTGCAAGCCGCTGTTCTTCAGACTTTGAATCAATTTCTTTCCTCAGCTCTTCATTCAAGGTTTCACTTTTAACTCTCTGAGAGTTGGCAGTTGCTAACTCCAAACGCAACTGTTCCTCCAAGTTCTTTGCTGAAATTACCTGTTCTTTCAGTAATTGGCACTCGGTTTCAACTGGTTTTAATTTCTTTAATGAATTAGCCAGAACAAATGTTCGGTAGGTAAAAAAAGCTAACCCTAAGGCCAAACCTGAGCACACAAATAACAGGATATCCACAATTGATATGTGAAAATCAAAAAAATTTTGTCAAGCTTATCGGATACTTTTTGAATGTAAGTTTCCTCAAGGTTAGAATTTACGGTTAAATTTAAGGTACAAAAGCTTGAATCAGCAGCTAGTTTCCTGTAGATAATAATTATGAGAGAACAAACATTTTCATTGTCAGATTCTGCAGCCAACAGCCTTCCTGTTGAGAGAGCTGCTTTCATTCGCCGTACATATTTTCACCTTGCTGTGGCACTACTTTTATTCACTGGTCTAGAGTACTACTTGGTCAATGCCCCTTTTGCTGCAAATCTTGCTGCAAGTATGACAGGCGGTATGAGTTGGCTAATTGTTCTGGGTCTTTTTATGGCTGTTAGTTATATTGCCAACAAGCTCGCATTGTCGGGAGGTTCGGAACAGATGCAATACCTTGGTTTGGGGTTGTTTATAATCGCTGAAGCAATCGTTTTCCTACCCCTTTTGTTTATTGCCACTCATTTTGGAGGAGAAGGATTGATTCCAACTGCTGGATTAATGACCTTGCTCTTAGTGGGCGGGATAACTGCCACCGTTTTCATAACTAAAAAAGATTTCTCTTTCATGGGAGGCGTTTTATCTATCGGGGGGTTTGTTGCACTTGGTTTTATAATTTGCAGTATGATTTTCGGCTTCTCCTTGGGATTGATTTTTTCAGCAGTGATGATCCTTTTTGCAGGTGGCTCTGTGCTTTATTCCACATCCAATATTTTACACCAATACCGAACGGATCAACATGTAGCTGCTTCTCTTTCCCTTTTCGCTTCAGTTGCCCTGTTGTTTTTCTACATACTGCAGTTTTTAATGAGTTTTGCAGGTGGTAGCGACGATTGATTTAATCAGCCTATCACCAGGGTTCGGGATTATCTGCGACAAATCTTTCCCGAATTCCGCATAACACAGACTTCACTGTTTTGGTAGCCCAAAGTGGGTGAGAAAGCTCGGGATTTAAGTCATTAAGGGGAAGAAGTACAAAATCGCGGTCTAAAATCCGTGGATGAGGAAGCGTCAATTCTTCACTCTCCAAGGAGAGATCATCATAGAGTAAAAGATCGAGGTCGATAATTCTTGGTCCATTTCTGCGAAGTACTTCTTTTCCAAGTGCTTTTTCTGTCTCCTGCAGTTTATAAAGTAATTCCAGAGGTGAGAGATCAGTTGATATCCGCAACGCTGCGTTAATAAAGTGGGGTTGATCCGCATAGCCATAAGGTTCAGAGCGATAGAGCCTTGATCGCGAAATTATTTTAGCATATTGCCCAATAACAGATAGACATTTTTTGAAAGTGGATCGAGGGTTTCCAAGGTTTGCCCCTAGTCCAATGTATGCATCAGCACTCAACTTCAACGCGGATTTGGCGAAGTCCCAACTTTTTGACATATCTTGGCTTGTCGACAGATAGACGGACTCGCTGAGCTCGAAAGGTATGCTTTATTTTTTCTGCAAGTTGGGAAGCATATTTTTCGATGGTCTTTCCATCATAGGCCTGTGAGAAAGAGCGAATTGTTTCCACAATGTCACGGTAGTCGATGCCGTCTTCCACTTCATCCGATGTAGCAATTTGTGAGAAGTCACTTTCAACTTCAAGTGATACTAACAAATCCTGGGGTGCGTACAACTCCTCTTCAAGAAGTCCAATGCGCACCATTACCTCTATGCCTTCTAAAAGTATCTTCCCCATGAGTTTTATTTAACCCTTTTGCTTATTGGTTGCGAGTTCCTTTGCAACCTGCAAGGCCTGAAAGGTTTCGTGTACATCATGAACACGAATAATTTCAACTCCTTTAGTCGCAGCATCAATGGCAGAAGCGATCGATCCGCCCAGTCTCTTGGTCGGGTCAGGTTCTCCGCAAAGGTGATCTATCCATGATTTTCGAGAGGATCCAAGCATAACGCCCCATGTCTGGTCCTTAAAACTATCGAGATTTCGCATGAGTTGGAGATTGTGGTGCAGGGCTTTCCCAAATCCGATTCCCGGATCGATCCAAACCTTCGGGAGATTGAGAGATTGTAACAGCTCTTTTTTATGGTCAAAAAAAGAACGGATTTCAGAAACTGGATTCATGTAGGATGGTTGATCTTGCATTGTTTTGGGAATACCTTGCGAATGCATGAGGATAAATCCAGATTGATGCTTTTGAGCGAGATTGAGAAGCTGTTTTTTACCACCGGAGATATCATTAATAATGTGTACTCCCAATTCGAGAGCGAGTTTGGCGACTTCTGCTTTGGTGGTATCGATGGAAATGACAAATTTATCTAGTGGAAGCTTTTCGATAATGGGAATGACTCGATTAATCTCCTCCTTTACGGAGACAGGCTCACTACCCGGACGGGTACTTTCGCCACCGAGATCGATTATCTGAGCTCCCTCGTTGACCATTTGCAGAGCTTTCTCCACTGCTAAATTTGTATCCATAAAGTTTCCCCCGTCACTGAATGAATCGGGGGTTAGGTTAAGGATTCCCATAACCGCAGGATAGTCCAACGAGAGTGAATTGCCGTTGAAAAAATAATTAGGCATGCGAGGATGCAATTATTTCCTCATACTGGGAGCGAACAGTAGAAAAAATTTCGTTTGCTTGGGACGACCAACCCAGTTCGGATAAAGTGGTAAGTGGGGCGACCCCGCGACCGGTTCCGCAAAGAAGGATCTCTTCGAATGAGGAGATATCCTGATCCTGAGGAAGCCCGCTCGTTAATGTAAATCTATCCTTAAGAAAGGGTAGGAGTTGTTGAAGTACAATTCCATTGAGTACCCATTTGTCGGGAATGAGAAGTTCCTCTTCCTTTACAAAGATGAGGTTGGAGGTGGCGGTTTCACGGATGTTGTTTTCTTTGGGGTCGATGATAACCCAATCTTCTTTGGTGATTTCTAGCTCACTAAGGGTACCGTAGAGTTCTTTCTCCTTGGTTGATTTGATTACTGGATCGGGGCGGCGATAATGCAACAGCCATCCCTCCACTGGATTTCCATCACTTTCCGCAGGGCGAGAGCTAATTCCTATTAAATTTTCAAATAGGCAGATGCGCAGAAGTCCATGATTGGGGTCCATTTCTGCCAAAAATTCTTCCACTTTTGTAGTAATAATTTCGGGACTTGGAACCCAGGGCAATGCGACACGGTTAGCTGAATCAGTAAGGCGCTCCAGATGTGAATCAAAGAAAGATATTTTTTTGTCGGTAAGTACGCGGACGGTGGTGAAAACTCCCGATAATCCCCAAGGCTCTGGATGTTCGCCGGGTGCACCATCTTTATGCCATGCTTTCATCGAGAATGTTAGATATAATCTGGGTTCCTTGGTTTGATAGAA
>MDTE01010944.1_pt1 | contig 10012 bp, 7 predicted proteins | sample 811231 | NCBI WGS metagenome assembly MDTE01 (sample SAMN05326651, study PRJNA326480) | marine metagenome | isolation source: seawater | place: Indian Ocean: Red Sea | collected 2010 | reverse complement strand
GTTGATTTGATGACTAATAATCCAAAAAAAATTGAGGCTTTAAAAGCAATGGGCATTATTATAAATGAAAGAATTCCTCTTTCATCCAATCCAAATAAATATAATGAAAAATATATTAATACAAAAATAAAAAAATTAGGACATTTGTTATAATATTAAATTTATTAAACTATCTTTCTTTAATATATGGCTGGCCGATAGCATTTGGCGCAATTGCTTTGCCAACAAATCCTGCTAATAAAACAATTGTTAATATATATGGCGCAGCTTGAATGAACTGAACTGGTATTAATCCTATTCCGGGTATAGGAACTCCTTGTAGTCTAATTTGCAAAGCATCTGTAAAACCAAATAATAAACAAGCAATTAATGCAGTTTTTGGATGCCATTTACCAAAAATTAAAGCAGCTAAAGCTAAATACCCTCTACCTGCAGACATTTCTCTAAAAAAGTTAGCGTTTATAGCTGTAGATAGATATGCTCCTGCAAAAGCAGCTAAAACACCATTCACAGCTAAGGCTTTATATCGCATTAAATTTACATTTATGCCTGCAGTATCAACTGCACTAGGGTTTTCTCCAACTGCACGAATTCTTAATCCAAAACTTGTTTTAAAAACTATCCAATAAACACATGGCACAATTATATAAGCTATATAAACAAAAAGATAATGTCCGCTAATTACTTCTGAATAAATTGGTCCTAAAATTGGAATAACTGAAATTTGCTCAACAAATGGTAGTGTAATTTCAAAAAATCTTTGCTCATCAGTAAGAGTTGGTGTTAAGCCTTGTTGTCCAAACCAAGCAGCTGCTAAAGCTGTTGTAAGACCAATCATCAAAATATTAATTGCAACGCATGAAACAACTTGATCTCCTTTATGTGTCACCGATGCAAATCCGTGTAACATAGATAATGCAACACAGCTGATTATTGCTAAGATTAAACCATACCATTCAGATCCAAGTACAGCAGCTCCACTTGCTGCGACAAATGCTGAGGCAAGTATTTTACCTTCTAAACCAAAGTCAATAACGCCAGAGCGTTCTGCAAATAACCCCGCCATAGCGGCAAAAACTAGAGGCGTTGAAATCCTAAGTGTAGCTGATAAAAGAGATAAAATATCTGCTGCTATTTCCATTATGCTGTTCTTTCTTTCAATCTAGTAACAAAAAAATATTCAATCTGTGGTCTAAATAAGTTTTCCAAAGCACCGCTAAATAAAATGATTACCCCTTGAACAGCTACAAACATATATCTAGTAATATTGGGCATATCAAAAGTTACTTCTGAACCACCTTGGTAAAGCATCCCAAATAAAATTGCTGATAAAAAAATTCCAATGGGATGATTCCGCCCCATAAGAGCAACAGCAATTCCTGTAAACCCATATCCTGCTGGGAAATTTACCATTACTTCATGATGGACTCCTAAGATTTCATTCACTCCCAACATCCCGGCAAGAGCTCCTGAAATTAACATTGCTAAAATTATATTTTTTTTAGGAGAAATACCTGCATATATTGCTGCTTGTGTGTTGTGACCTACTGCTCTCATTTCATATCCCCATTTTGTTCGCCAAATCAAAAACCAAACACAGAAAGAAATAATTAAAGATAATAAAAAAGTAATATTAACTGGTGAGTAGCCTACTTTCATTCCAAACCATCCAGCTATATCTCTAAACATGGGGAACCATTGTTCTTCAGCTAATGGAACTGTGTGAGGACCCATTTGACTTGTGTCTCGAATAACATCAACTAATAAAAAAACCATGAGCGCTGAAGCTATAAAGTTAAACATTATTGTTGTAATAACTACGTGACTCCCTCTATAAGCTTGAAGATATGCAGGAATGGCAGCCCAAGCTGCACCAAAAACCATAGAACCTAAGATTGCTAATATCCAAACAATAGATATTGGAAAACCAGTTAAAAAATGAGCTATCAAAAATACCCCTAAACCTCCAATATATGCTTGACCTTCTCCTCCAATATTAAATAGACGACAATGAAATGCTACAGCAAATGCCAGTCCAGTAAAAATAAAATTAGTTGCGTAATATAATGTATAACCAAATCCTTCCAAATACCCAAAAGATCCATATATAATAAGTTTAAGAGCTTTGTAAGGATCTTCCCCAGCTATAAAAATAAATAAGCCAGAAACAATAAGTGCTAAAGTTAAATTAACTAGAGGAACAATAACATTGGCAACCCACCATGGCACTTTAGTTTTGTCTACAGCTTTTACCATAATCTAATTAGTAATCCCTGCCATTAGAAGTCCTACCTCTCTATCAGTAACATTCTCATTTATTTTTTCACCAACTAAAGACCCATCAAACATAACAACTATCCGATCAGATAAAGAAAGAATTTCATCTAATTCGACTGATACAAGAAGAATAGCTGCACCTTTATCACGCATATCAATTATTCTTTGGTGAATAAATTCAATTGCACCTATATCTACTCCTCTAGTAGGTTGACCAACTAAAAGAACTTTAGGATCCTTATTTAACTCTCTACTTAAAATAATTTTTTGTTGATTGCCTCCAGAAAAATTTGAAGTTTTTAAAAACGGCGCTACAGGTCTAACATCATATTCTTCCATAATATTTTTAGAATGATTAAGAATATTGGATCCCATCATAATTGATGAGTTAGAGAAAGGTAATTTATGATGATAGCCAAAAATTATATTTTCACTTGCATTAAATTCAGTTATTAATCCCATTCTTTGACGGTCTTCGGGCACATGCGAAACATCTCTTTCGCGTAATTGTCTTGGATTTGAATATTGTTCAGCACTTGATATTATTTTGCCTTCAAGTTTGATTTCTCCACTATCTATTTTTCTAATACCTGAAAGAGCTTCTAAAAGTTCAGTTTGGCCGTTTCCTGTCACACCAGCTAGTCCTAATATCTCCCCCTTTTTTAATTCAAAACTGACATTTTTTACTCTTTGTACATCAAGGTCGTCTTTTACACTTATATTTCTTACTTCTAACACTATCTCGCCAACTTTAGTTTTTTGTTTATCAATTCTTAGTAAAACACTTCTTCCAACCATCATTTCAGCTAATTCTTCTTTTGTTGTCTCTTGGGTTAATTTTTCACCAACAATTTCACCTTGCCTCATAACAGTTACTTTATTGGTTAAATCCATAATTTCATTTAATTTGTGAGTAATCAGTATAATTGTTTTTCCTTCGCTTTTTAATGATCTAAGTATTTTAAATAATTCATCAACTTCTTGAGGAGTAAGAACTCCTGTGGGTTCATCCAAAATTAATATTTCAGCTTGTCTATAAAGAGCTTTTAATATTTCAACTCTTTGACGAAAGCCGACCGATAAATCTGAAATAGTTGCATCTAAATCAATTTGCAAATTATAATCTTTACATAATTTTTCTAGATTTTTTTTTGCGTCATTTAGTTTTTCACCAAAAATAAATTCTCCCTCAAAACCTAAAATAATATTTTCTAAAACTGTAAAATTTTCGACTAACATAAAGTGTTGGTGAACCATTCCTATCCCACTTAAAATTGATTCATGGGGAGATTTGATATCGATAGTTTTATTATTTATTTTAATTAATCCTGAATCTGCTTGGTAATAACCAAAAACTATACTCATTAAAGTAGATTTGCCTGCGCCGTTTTCCCCAATTATGCCGTGTATATCACCTTTATTGACTGATATTGAAATATTTTTGTTGGCCTGAACATGACCAAAAGATTTATTAATATTTTCGAGTTCAAGAATAGGTTGTGAGACCATGCAATCTAATAAATTGTATTTTCAAGTCTCACAACCATAATAATGAATATTATTGTGCAGAAACGTCTACAACGTTAATTTTCCCACTAATAATATCTGATTTAGCTTTTTCAACAGCAGTCTTCATATCTGCTGTAATTAAACTTTCATTATGTTCATCTAAAGCCCATCCAACTCCATCTTCAGCAAGACCTAGAGTGAACACACCAGTTTGATAAGTGCCATCCATAGTAGATTTAAAAGCATTATAAACTGCTACATCAACTCTTTTCAACATAGATGTTAAAACACTTCCAGGATGCATATAGTTTTGATTTGCATCAACACCAATTCCATAAACACCAGCATCTGCTGCCGCTTGTAGAACTCCAATACCTGTTCCACCAGCAGCTTGGTATATTACATCAGCGCCCTTATCAATTTGTGCTTTAGTTAACTCAGCACCTTTAGTTGGATTGTTCCAGGCTTCAGGAGTTGTTCCAGTCATGTTCATTAAAACATTTATGTCTGGATTTACATATTTAGCTCCTTGTTCATATCCGCCATGAAATTTTCTAATTAAAGGAATATCCATGCCTCCTACAAAACCAACAGTTCCAGTCTGTGATTTCATTGCAGCAATCATTCCAACTAAAAATGAACCTTCATGTTCTTTAAACACAATTTGTTGAAGATTGTCACCTTGAAGCCAATTTACATCTACAATAGTGAAATTAACATCTGGATATTCGGCACTAACTGCTGAAACTGCATCAGCCATTGCAAAGCCCATTGCAACTATAACATTGGCACCACGTTGAGCAAGTTTGCGCAAACCTTGTTCAATTTGTGCATTGTTAGCTGCCTCAAATTCCATGTAATCATTTCCTGTATCAGCTTTAAATTTTTCTGCAGCATTGTAAGCAGACTCGTTAAAAGATTTATCAAATTTTCCTCCAGAATCATAAATTAGTGCAACTTTTGTAGCATTAGCACTAACAGAAAAAAGAAGAGCAAATGAAAGAAGTAGTATACTAATAATTTTTTTCATAAATTTCCTCGAATAATTATTTGTTGATTATTTATAATAAAATAAAAAAATAAAAGGTAAAAGGGGTTTTTTTCAATTAATCCACTGTTAATGTCAAGTTCCCATATATCTATCACCAGCATCCCCCAATCCTGGGACAATAAACATATCCTTATTTAAGCCTTTATCTATGCTGCATGTAAATAAGTGCAAACCCTTGTGTGTTTTTTCAAAGTTTCTTATTCCCTCAGGAGCTGCTAGTAAAGAAACGATGATGATATTCTTCGATTTTACACCTGATTTTTTAATTAAATTAATTGCTTCAATTAATGAATTTCCAGTAGCGAGCATTGGATCAAGAATAATAAAAGTTTTTTCTTTTATTTTTGGAAGTTTAAATAAATATTCAACTGGTTTGTAAGTTTGTTCATCTCTGTATAGTCCAATATGTCCTTTTTCAGCATTGGGCAAAAATTTAATAAATCCCTCTACCAATCCCAATCCAGCCCTAAGTATAGGAACAACAACAATTGATTTTGAAAGTTCCATTCCTTTTGTCTTTGTAATTGGTGTAATGACTGATATTTTTCTATAACTTAAATGCTTTAAAACTTCTGCTGCAATTAGATAACTAACTTCATTCATAGTTTGTCTAAAAAGCGAATTGGTTGTTTTTTTATTGCGCAAAATTGTTAATTTATAATCTATGAATGGCGATTCAATTAAAGTTAGCATATTATAAAATAGAATATAATTATTTTAGCATGAGAGCAATCCAGATATACATATTTTTCTTAATTTTTATCTTATCTGGCTGTGCTAGTGTCGAAGTAGCTAGAGAGGTTACAAAAGCAACAAATAGTGTGAGACAAAGTATTGAAGAACTTGTTTCTTCTGAAAAAGAGATAATTGAAGAAATTGATAATCAAAAGCAAGAAATAGTTATTGAACAGAAAAAAGAAAAAGAAACGGTCATTAATCAACAAAAAATAACAACTATAAATTTTTTGGGAAAAACTTTAAATGAAATAATTCAGGAAATTGGGGACCCTTCACTTATAAGAAAAGATGGTAATACACAAACAGCAAGGTTTGATAGTAACAATTGTCGTATATTTGTTTATTATAAATTAAATATTGTTGAACCTAGAGCTGAGCATTATGAAATTAGAAATATTAAAGGAAGTTTGATCGAAAATAAAAAAAATATAAACAAATGCTTTGAAGAGATAAAAATTTCATAGCTATGTAATTTCAATTAATAAATCTTTCGAATCAACGTCACTACCAGTATCAACATATAATTTTTTTATAGTTCCGCTTTTTTCTGCATTAATAGTAGTCTCCATTTTCATTGCTTCAATAATAATTAATTTGTCTCCTTTAAAAATTTTATCTCCCTCTTTAACAAAAATTTTTGCTATTTGACCAGGTAGTGGAGATCCGATATGATTATCATTGTCTGTCTCAGCCTTAACTCTTAAATCAGCCTGATAATTAAATTTTTTATCAATGACTTCAATCGTTCTTGGCTGACCATTCAATTCAAAAAATACCGTACATTTACCATTGGCATTTGTTTTGCTTTTTGCCAAATAACGTAAAATTAGTGTTTTTCCTCTATCAATCGAAAGTGTATATTCTTGTTCTATTTTTGGTCCGTAAAAAAATAATGTTGTTGGTAATATTGAAGTATCACCAAATTCTTTTTGAAAATTTATAAAATCAAAAAAAACTTTAGGATACATTAAATATGAAGCAAGGTGTTGGTTGGAAATAGGCACGTCTAACTTATCTTCTAGTTCCTTTTTTGTTTTATCTAAATTAACTTCAGGAAGTATTGACCCAGGACGAACTGTTATTGGCTCAATGTTACCCAATACTCTTTTTTGTAATTTTTTTGGAAAACCTTCCTTTGGAGTACCAAGATCCCCTCTAAAAAATTCTTTAACTGATTCAGGAAAAGAAATATCTTTATCTTCATTAAAGATATTTTCTTCATTTAAATCATTAGCAATCATAAATAATGTCATGTCACCAACAACTTTTGAAGTAGGTGTAACTTTAATTATATCTCCAAACATCCTATTTACGTCTGCATATGTTTTCGCAATTATGCTCCACTTATTTTCTCCAATGCCCATTGATAAAGCTTGTTCTTTTAAGTTGGTAAATTGTCCTCCTGGCATCTGATGGTAATAAACTTCTGAACTGCCGCCTTTAAAATCACTTTCAAATGGCATATAATTCTTTCTAACTTTTTCCCAATATAATGACGCCTCTCTTATTTTAACCTCATCTAATTCTGACTTGTAATCACATGATTTGATCATATTCAGCACTGAACCTAAGGCTGGTTGTGAAGTAAGTCCGCTCATTGAATCCATTGCCAAATCAACAACATCAACTCCAGATTGTATAGCTGCCAGAACACTTGATGCAGATGTTCCAGAAGTATCATGAGTATGAAAGTGTATAGGTAAATTGGTAATATCCTTAATTCCTCTAATTAAAATTTTAATTGCATCTGGTTTACATAACCCAGCCATATCCTTAATTGCAATTATGTGAGCACCCATTTTTTCTAAAATTTTAACTAAGTCTAAATAATATTTAAGAGTATATTTTTTTTCATTTGAATCAGTTAAGTCATTTGTATAACAAATAGCGCCTTCACATAGCTTTTCATTTTTATTGACTGCCTCAATTGCAATTTTCATATTTTCAGGAAGGTTCAATGAATCAAAAATTCTAAAAACATCTATCCCTGCATTAGCAGATTCATTTATAAAAAACTTCACCACATTGTCTGGATAGTTTTTATAACCTACAGCATTGGATCCGCGTAAAAGCATTTGTTTTAATAAGTTTGGAGCAAATTCATTAATTTTACTTATTCTAGCCCATGGATCTTCCTTAAGAAATCTCATAGAAACATCAAAAGTTGCTCCTCCCCAACATTCTATAGAAAATAATTCAGATAAGTGATTAGAATAATATTCAGCAATGTTTGCGATATCATCTGTTCTCATACGAGTTGCAAAAAGAGATTGGTGAGCATCTCTCATGGTTGTATCTGTAAACAAAATAGATTTATTTTTTTTAATGATTTCAGAAAATTTTTTTGGACCATTTACTTTTAATAAATCAGCAAAATTATTTTTTTGTAAATTCTTATTAAAATTAGGAATATCGATTTCTGATGTTGGGTGATTTGAGGATTTTTTCAAAAGCTCGTCATTTCCATTAACAATAATATTTCCTAAAAATGCAATCAATTTTGAGGCTCTATCTTTCTTTTGTCTATATTTATAAAGTGATTTTTCAGTATCAATAAAGCTAGTATTGTAATTTGATTCTATAAAATTTTGATGATTAATTAAGGATTCAAGAAAAACAAGATTGGTTTTAACGCCTCTAATTCTAAATTCTCTTAATGCTCTATCCATTCTTTTTCTACACTCTTCTGAATTGTTAGCCCATGATGTTACCTTAACTAACAATGAATCATAATAAGGTGTAACAACAGATCCAGCTGTAGCTGTTGCGCCGTCTAAACGGATACCAAAACCAGATGCAGATCTATATGTAATAATTTTGCCATAATCAGGCATAAAATTATTTAAAGGATCTTCAGTTGTAATTCGGCATTGAATAGCATGGCCATTCAATTGAATGTTTTTTTGTAAAGGCAAATTGCTACTTGAGCCAATTTTTTTACCTTCTGCAATTTCTATTTGTGCCTTAACTATATCAATGCCAGTTACTTGTTCAGTAACTGTATGTTCAACCTGAATTCTTGGATTGACTTCTATAAAATAAAATTCTTTTGTTTTCTTGTCTAATAAAAATTCAATAGTACCTGCACCTACGTATTTAACTTTTTCTGCAATTTTTATTGCTGAATTACAAATTTTATTTCTTGTTGCTTCTTCAAGAAAATTTGCAGGAGCTCTTTCTACAATTTTTTGGTGTCTCCTTTGCAAAGAACAATCTCGTTCAAATAAATGAATTAAATTGCCGTGCTCATCTCCAAGTATTTGTACTTCTATATGTGCTGCATCAGATATATATTTTTCAATAAAAATTTCATCTTTCCCAAAAGCTTTCTTAGCCTCACTTTTGGCTGTCTCAATTTGATCAATAAGCATAGATTCATCATTAATAATTCTCATGCCTCTGCCTCCTCCACCCCAACTTGCTTTTACAATCAGTGGATAGCCAATTTTATTTGCAGCTGATGTAAGTGAATTTATGTCATATTTAGATGGAATTAAAATTGATGAAATTATTTTAACATTAGCTTCGTCAGCAATTTTTTTTGCCTCTACTTTGTTTCCTAGTTTGTTCAAAATTTCAACAGTTGGGCCAATGAATTTTATATTATTTTCTTTACAAGCTTCAGCAAAATCTGGATTTTCTGATAAAAAACCGTAACCAGGGTGAATTGCGTCTACGTTTGCTTTTTTCGCAATAGTAATTATAGAATCAATATCTAAATATGATTGTATTGGACCTTTGTTTTTTCCAACTTGATAACTTTCATCAGTTTTAAATCTATGTAAAGCAAATCTATCTTCTTTAGAATAAATTGCTGCTGTTTTAATTCCAGATTCTTCAGCAGCACGAAATATTCTTATGGCTATTTCGCTTCTGTTAGCAGCGAGTATTTTTTTAATTTTTTTCATTCTTATTTTTATATTTACAAAGTTTAAGAATTATACACTTATCACATATTGGGTTTTGCGATTTGCATGTATATCTTCCATGTAAAATAAGCAAGTGATGGGCGCTTTTTAACCATTTTTTTGGAATAATTGATTCTAATTCTTTTTGTGTTGCATCAGGATTTTTGGTTTTAACAAGCCCAATGCGATTAGACACCCTAAACACGTGTGTATCAACAGCTATTCTTGGTATATTTAATATTTCGTTTTGATAAACACTTGCTGTTTTATTGCCTACTCCTGGTAGTTCGATTAAAGAGTCAAAATTTTTTGGAATTCTATTATTATATTTTTTTATTAATATTTTTGATAAATTTATTATATTTTTTGCTTTTGAATTATAAAGTCCAATTGTTTTTATGTATAATTTTAGTTTTTTTTCCCCAAGTTTAATCATGTCATTGGGTTTTTTTACCATTTTAAAAAGTTCTTTTGTTGCAGCATTTACTGATTTATCAGTAGCTTGAGCAGATAAAACTACGGAAATAAG
>MDTE01169289.1_pt1 | contig 10013 bp, 12 predicted proteins | sample 811231 | NCBI WGS metagenome assembly MDTE01 (sample SAMN05326651, study PRJNA326480) | marine metagenome | isolation source: seawater | place: Indian Ocean: Red Sea | collected 2010 | reverse complement strand
TATTCATAAAACTAAAATTAATTATTCCTATAAGTTGTAGTGAAAAAAATATTATAATTATTCCAGATATAATTCTTAAAACATTGGAATTTATTAAAAAAAAACTTCCTATAAATGAGGCTGTTGAGCCTAGAGCTATAAAGACAAGAGAAAAACCTAAAGTGAAAAAAATTGTTTTTATTCCAACCTGGTTATCTTTTTTTTTAATCAAAACTTCCAATGAATTTCCAGAAATATAAGCTATATACCCTGGAATAATAGGAAGGACGCAAGGAGATAAAAAACTAATTATTCCTGCTAAAAATGCAATATATAATGAGGTATTCATTCAATATAATCTCTTGATTCCATTTCTTACTGGTTCTATATACTGCATAGGAAATTTAATATGTCAAAAAAATGCGAACTTACCGGAAAATCTCCTTTAAAGGGTCATAAAGTAAGCCATGCAAATAATAAGGCAAAAAGAAAGTTTTTTCCTAATTTAAAAAAGGTAACTTTTAAGAGTGATATATTAAAAAGAAACATAAGATTAAATGTAAGTAATTCAGCCCTTAGAACAGTAGATTATAAAGGTGGACTAGATTTTTATTTAAAAAGCGTCAAATCATTCAAACTATCTTCAAAAGCAAAAAAAATAAAAAATAAAATAATTGCAAAAGTCTAATTTTTTTTAATGTTTCTTATAAAAGATAAGCTTTTTATAATTTTAGCTATTTTAATGGCTTTAATAGTAGCCTTATCCAACTATCTTGTTCAGTTTCCAGTAAAACATTTTGGGCTTCAAGATATTTTTACTTATGGTGCTTTTAGCTATCCAATAGCATTTTTAATTACTGATTTAACAAATAGAAGATATGGTAAAATAGTTGCAAGAAAAATTGTCTATATCGGTTTTATTTTTGGAGTAATTTTAACTTTATATTTTTCAATTGATTTTTCAAACTTAATTTCAAAAAGAATAGCTTTAGCATCAGGTACTGCTTTTTTAATTGCTCAATTATTAGATGTTCAAGTATTTCACAAACTAAGGAAAAAAGTTTGGTACATTGCACCATTAGTTTCTTCATTGATTGGATCTTGCATAGATACTTTTTTATTTTTTTCTATTGCTTTTTACGGTACAGGAATAAATTGGATTACACTTTCTTTTGGAGATTTGTTTGTTAAAATTTTAGTTGCTTTAACTATGCTAATTCCTTTTAGAATTTTATTAAATCAATTTAAAGAAATTTCAAAAATTGATAAAAAAATTAGTGTATAGTCTTTTTAACTTTTTCTGAAAACAATTTAGCTAACTGATTAATCATTACATCTCCAAGTTCTTGAACATCAGCAATTTTTATTGCCTTTTTGTAATATCTTGTAACGTCATGACCAATGCCTACGGCTAATATTTCTATATTTGAATTTTCTTCTATCCATTTAACTGTTTGTTTTAAATGTTTTTCTAAATAATCTCCCGAATTAACTGACAATGTAGAGTCATCTACAGGAGCTCCATCAGAAATAACCATTAATATTTTTCTTTCTTCTTTTCTCGCCGCAATTCTTTTAAAAGCCCAAATAAGAGCTTCTCCGTCAATATTTTCCTTTAACAACCCCTCTTTAAGCATAAGTCCCAAATTCTTTTTTGATTGTCTCCAGGGTTGATCTGCAGATTTATAAATAATATGCCTAAGATCATTTAATCTTCCAGGATTTTTTGGTTTAGCATTTGAATTCCATTTTTCTCTACTTTTACCCCCTTTCCAATTTTTTGTTGTAAAACCTAAAACTTCTACTTTTACTGAACATCGCTCTAAAGTTCTTGATAAAATATCAGCACATATCGCGGCGACAGAAATTGGTCTTCCCCTCATAGATCCTGAATTATCAATAAGGAGTGTAACGACAGTATCTTTAAATTCGGTTTCTTTTTCAATTTTATATGACAAGGAATGAAAAGGATCAATAATTACCCTAGACAATTTTGATGAGTCAAGCATTCCTTCCTCCAAGTCAAAATCCCATGATCTATTTTGTTTAGCTAATAATTGTCTTTGTAATTTATTTGCTAGTTTCGAAACTATACTTTGCAAATTCGTAAGCTGCTGATCTAAAGATTTTCTAAGTCTTTCTATTTCATTTTCATTTTCTAAATCTTTTGCATATATTTCTTCATCAAATTCATTAGTAAATACACTATACTTTTCTTTTAAAATGCTTTTGTTATTTTTTAGGTAGTTTGGGTCACCTTCAACCTCTAAAGCTTCATTTTGTTCCGAATCGTCATTTTCGCTAGAATCTTCGGCATTATTTTCAAAAATATTTAGATCAACATCAGTACTTTCATCTTGTTTTTGAGATAATGCATTTTCTTCAGTATTGTTTTCAGATTCTGATTTATCATCTTTTGCATCCTGTTTTTCTTCTTTCTCTTTTTTATTTGAATCATCAAACTCAAGGTTTTCAATTAAATTTGCAACTATTTCACTAAATTGATTTTGATTTTCAATACAATTATCTAAATTTTTTAAATTTTTTCCTAAATTTTTATCAAATAAATCTTTCCAATTACTTAAAATTTTTTTGGTAATATCGTTTTCTTTTATATTGAAGAAATGACTTCTTAAATAAAGCTCAAAAGCTTCATTTATCGGAACGTCAGTTTCAGTTTTAATTTCTTCAACTTTTTTGTCTTTAAATTTATTTTCATAACATTGAGTTATATTATTTTTGATACCTTTAAGTTTGTTAGAGCCAATTTTTTCATATCTAATTTTTTCGGCTATAGAATATAAAGTTTTTGCCATCGAACCCTCAGGTTCATTTTTAAGATAAATTTCTTTATTAGTATATTTTATTTTTAATGCCTCAGAATCTGCAAAAGCCCTTAAATTAGTAAAATCTTGTAAATTATTTAATTTTATAATTTCAGGTAAATTTAAAGTATTTTTTTCAGATGTAGGATTGTTACCAAATTTAATTTCAATATCAAATTTTTCTGATATTGCTTTAACCGCAGAAGAAATAGCAGACTTGAATCTTTCTTTTAAAATTTCTTCTTCCTTCATTTAATTAGTCTAAATTTTAATATTCACCGAAGATTCAGGTAAATCTTCCCCAAAACATCTTTGATAATATTCAGCGATCACGTTTTTTTCTAGGTCATCACACTTGTTTAAAAATGTTACTCTGAAAGCATAACCAACATCTTTAAAAATTTCTGCATTTTCTGCCCAATGCATAACAGTTCTAGGACTCATTACAGTTGAAATGTCTCCATTGACAAACCCTTTTCTTGTTAAATCTGCAACTTTTATCATATTTGATATTATTTCTTTACCTTCTTTCGTATTAAAATTTTTTGATTTTGCTAAGATAATTTCTAATTCCTTATCAAACTTTAAATAGTTCAAAGTTGCAACTATATTCCATCTGTCCATCTGTCCTTGATTTATTTGTTGAGTTCCTTGATACAAACCTGAAGTGTCTCCTAGACCTATTGTGTTCGTAGTTGCAAACATTCTAAAGAAAGGATTTTGTTTTAATATTTTATTTTGATCTAATAGTGTAAAGCTACCTTCCTTTTCCAAAACTCTTTGTATAACAAACATGACATCAGGTCTTCCTGCATCGTATTCATCAAAAACTAAAGCGACGGGATTTTGTATAGACCAAGGTAAAATACCTTCTTTAAATTCTGTAATTTGTTTATTGTCCTTAATAACAATTGCATCCTTTCCAATTAAATCAATTCTGCTTACGTGACTATCTAAATTAACTCTCACACAAGGCCAATTTAATCTAGCAGCTACTTGCTCAATGTGAGTCGATTTTCCTGTACCATGGTATCCTTGAATTAATACACGTTTGTTAAATGCAAAACCTGAGATAATAGCTAAGGTAGTATCTCTATCGAATTTATAATTACTATCAATTTCAGGAACATATTCATTTTTTTTTGAAAATCCGTCTATTTTCATTTCTGTATCAATACCAAAAATCTGATTTACAGAAATTTTAATGTCGGGAGTTAGTTCACTTATTTTTGTCATAACTGTTTTTTTTTATTACTAAAGTTTTTAAGTGGCTATAAGCCAATGTAATTTTTTTTAATTTATCCTCAAATTCCTTGTTTCCTGAATTTCTATCAGGGTGAAATTTTTTTACAAGGGTTTTAAACTTTTTCTGTATTATGGGCCAATCTACATTAAAATCTAACCCCATGATTCTAAAAGCATCTTTATCTTTTTCACTTAGTTTTCTGTTTTTAAAATTGTTAATAAATTCTTCCTGGTCAAACAAATTAAACGAATCATTAATAGCATTGTTCCATAAAATATTAAAAAAGTTATCTGAAGAACCAAATTTTTGTGTTGGTCTATGCCAAGTAAGATCTGATTTTAAAAAAAATTCAATTTCATTTTGTGACATTCCTTCAAAATAATTCCAATTTTTATTAAATAATTTAATATGCTCTTCGCACAACCACTTAAATTTTTTGCTATTATCTCTCTCGAGAGGAGCTTTGAATTTTCCAATTTCCTTGCAATTTTCCCACTCACAAATATTTTCCATTGTTTAAAACTATTATATGTTTTAAGATTTTAGAAGAAAATTATGGAATTTTTTGACACAGTTAAGGAGAAAATTGCTAAAAAAATTAATCCTGAAAAAATAACTTTAATTGATAATTCAAATTTACATAAAAAACATAAATCTTTTAATCCTGAAAAATTTCATATTAAATTAATTATCAAGTCTAAAAAATTAAAAGATATTAGCAAGATTGCAGCTCATAAAGAAATTTTTTCTATTCTTCGTGATGAAATGAAAAATAAAATTCATGCCTTGGAAATAGAAATAGAATAGAAATTAATTATAATATTTATTAAGAAATCTTTTTATTTTTTCTGCTTTTAATCTAAATTTTTTTGGTTTTGTCGCTTTGCCAATTTTATTTAACAAAATTAAATTTATTTTATTATCTAAATTTTTTTTGTCTTTTTTCATAAAATAAACGATTTTGCTAATATGTTTTTTTTTAAACATATAATTAATCTTCATTGGCAATTTTAATTTTGAGTAATGTGCTCTTAAGTGCATAATATCATTATTAGAAAGTATTTTTTTATCGTTAGATAATTCACTAGCCATCTTCATTCCAAGCAATACAGCTTCACCGTGGTTTAGTTTTTTAGAATAATTTTTTGCTCTTTCAAATCCATGCGCAAATGTATGTCCAAAATTTAATATCATTCTTAAATTTTTTTCATTTTCATCTTTTTTAACTATTTGGCTTTTTATTTTGCAGCTTTTTAAAATCGCTTTCTTTAAAAATATATTATTTCTTTCAAATATTATTTTTCTTGCATTTTTATCAAGCCAAAAGAAAAATTTTCTATCTAAAATTAAAGCATGTTTTAAAATTTCACCATATCCTGAAATAATTTCTCTTTGAGGCAAACTTTTTAAAACAGAAGTATCACTTAGTACAAAATCAGGTTGATAGTATGTGCCAATAAGATTTTTTCCTTGGTTAGAATTTACTGCTGTCTTCCCTCCAATTGATGCATCCACTTGAGCCAACAAAGTAGTTGGGATATTTATGAATTTTGTTCCTCTTTTTGTAAGATTTGAAATAAAAGCTGATAAATCTCCAAGAATACCTCCGCCAAAACAAATCACACAATCAGATCTATTAAAATTGTTTATCAAAAGCTTTTCAATAATTTTGTTTGCAACATTAATACTCTTTGTTTTTTCGTTGGAATTTAAGACAAATAATTTAACCTCGTATTTTTTTATAGATTTAATCAATTTTTTTAATAGTAATTTTGGCAAATTTCTATCAGTTATTACACAAATTTTTTTAACTCCTTTTAAGTTTTTATTTATCAAACTTCCTATTTTACTCAAATTATTATTACCAAAATAAATTGGATAGGATTTACTTTTTGTTTTTATAATTAGTTTAGTGAGTTTCATAATATTCTATAATTTTTTTGCTAATTTTTTCTTTACTTAAATTATTACAATTTATCTTATAATCAGCCAGTTTATAAATATTTTTTCTTTCAGCGTATAATTCAATAATTTTTTTGTAATTATCACCCTTATTTAAAAGTGGTCTTTTTTTACTCCATTGTGTTCTTCTATTTAATGTTGATAAATTACTGTCTAACCATACTGAAACTGTATTTTTTAATATATTAGACCTTACAATATTATTGAGAAAAGCTCCTCCACCTAAGGCAATAACGCAATTGTTTTTTTTTAAACATTTTAAGACCTCTTTTTCTTCCTCAAGTCTAAAAAATTTTTCACCCTTTTTTCTAAAGATTTCAGAAATTTTCATTGAGCATTTTTCTTCAATTTTTCTATCTGTATCAATAAATTCAAAACCTTGCTTTTTGGCTATAATTTTGCCTAAAGTGGATTTTCCCACACCCATCATTCCCAACAAAACGAGGTTTTTTTTGGTCATTAGAAATTTTAAATTTGATTTTTCACAATTATGTCTTAATTTTCGAGTGTAAATACAATTTAATAAATATGCAACTTAGATTAAGACCCAGAACCAAAAATACTTTAATAAGCAGAAGTTTAATTATTAAAATTGTTTTAATTCTTATAGTTTTCTTTCTTGGAATATTTTTACTGGATAAAATAGATTTTCCCGTACCAAATAAACAAATTAAGCAAGAAATCAGCAATGAAAAGCTTACTACGCTTAAATAAATTAATTTTTTCTGTATTTTTTATTGCAGTCGTAACTTTAAATTTTAGTTATGGAGACGATGAAGAAGCTGCAGATATTTGGAAAAAGGAGGAAAATAAAGCAGAAGAAAATAATGAGATCAGTGAAGAAAAAAAAATAAAAATTGAAAGTCCTATTATTTCAGAAGATATTAATAATATAAAAATAAAAATCAGTGAAGATCAGCTTGAAAGTGAAAACCGATCTGTGATTGGAATATTTGACCCAGAAGAAAATAATTTTAATTTGGATATGTGGAAAAAATCAGATGGTGAAGAAATTAAAAAGACTCTTAATCGAATAAATAAACTTAAACTTTCAAAAATTTCAGAAGATTTATTGTTTCAAATTTTATTTACCAATGCATATGCACCTGAAAAAAATTTAAATTCGGAAGAATTTTTAAAAATTAAAATAAAATGGTTGATGAAAAAAAAAAGGATCAATGATTTAGAAACTTTGCTTAAAGGGAATCCTGATGTTGGAAAAAATTCAGAATTAATTAAATTTTTAATAAATGAATATTTATCTTCTGCGAACATAAAGTCAGCCTGTGAAAAGATAAGCTTTATTGATCGTAAAGTTAAAAATAATTATTTAGATAAGTTTACAATATACTGCTTAATTAATAGCGACAGAAAAGATGAAGCACAATTAGTATATGATCTACTAAAAGAAAGAGGATTCAAAAATAATTTCTTCGAAGACAAAATTAATTATTTGTTAGGGGTTAGCGAAACAACTGATCAAAAAATTTTAGACGACAATCTTTTAAATTTTTATCTTTCTCATATAACAAGCAATAATTTTCATTATGAACCAAATGAAAATACAAAAAAATATATATGGAAATATCTTTCTTCTGCAAATTTAATTAAAGTCAATAGTCTTGAAGATGAAAAAGTAATTGCAACATATGAAAAAGCTGCTGCCGAAGGTTCATTTGATAACGATGAAATTTTTAAAATTTATCTAACAATGAATTTTAGTTTCAATCAATTAGTTAATGCAGAAGAAATTTCTAAAAATTTAGAAAATTATAAAGCTAGAGCCTTAATCTATCAGGGCATTATGTTAAGCGATAACGTGCAAAAAAAAATAAATTTAGCATTTCTGCTCAAAGATTTATTTATGAAAGATAAACTTCAAAATATTTATGCAAAAGAACTTTCGGTAATTTTAAAATCTTTGGATCCAAATGATATTCCAGAAAACTACTTAGAATTAGTGGAAAAAAACTTAGACAATCAATTAACTTCCAAGGTTAAATTTGATAACGATATTTTGCATAGATCTAAAGTTATAAGACATTTTTTGGATAATGGAAATAATTTGAGTAGAACAGAAAAGGATTTTAAATCAGTTTATAAAAAAATGAAAAAAAATAAGAAATATTTTATTTCAATAAAAGACATTATAGTTTTGGACTCATTGGTAGCTGACGGAATTAATTTACCTGAAAGTCTAGTCTATAATGCACAATCATTTCAATTAACTGTACCTGAAAATTTACAAAAACTAGCAAGTCAAAACGAAATTGGTCTTTTAATGTTAAAAATTGTAGAAATTGTTGGGGAAGACAATATTAATGATTTAGATCCAGAAACATTATATTTTTTAAATAAAATATTAAATGAACTAAATATTAAAAAAATCAGAAACATTATTTTAAGCGAGGCTCTACCAAAGAGAATCTAGATATTTATTAAAATTTCGACAACTTGACTATATTTGTCTTATAATTTATTCATATTTCCATGGCTTTAAGACAAATATTAACTGAACCAAATAAAATTCTTAGGCAAAAATCTACATTAGTTGAGAAAGTGGATAGTGACTTACAAAAGCTGATGGATGACATGCTGGAAACCATGTATGCGGCTCCAGGAATTGGTTTGGCGGCTATTCAGGTTGGGATACCGAAAAGAGTAATTGTTTTAGATTTAGCTTCAAGAGAAGAAAAAAAAAAACCAATGTTTTTTATAAATCCAGAAATAATTAATAGGTCAAACAATAATTCTACTTATGAAGAAGGATGCTTATCTGTACCAGGACAATTTGCTGAAATAGAAAGACCAGATAAATGTCATGTAAAATATTTAGATTATTACGGGGAAAAAAAGGAAATTAAAGCCGAAGGCATGCTTGCCACATGTATTCAACACGAAATGGACCATCTTGAAGGTATATTATTTATTGATTATTTATCAAAATTGAAAAAGACAATGATAATAAAAAAACTTTCAAAACAAAAAAAAGCAATCGAAAGGATTGTAGTTTAAATTCAGTAATAAATTGATGTCATTAAATATAGTTTTTATGGGAACACCAAGTTTCTCAGTTCCTACCTTAGATCTTTTATTTAAAAAAAAATTTAATATTATTAAAGTTTATACTCAACCTCCAAAGAAATCAAAAAGAGGACAAAAAGTGAATCCTTCAGATATTGAAAATTATTGTGTTAAAAATAAAATAAATTTTTCGAGTCCCAAAAACTTAAATAACGAACAAGAGATGAAAGAATTTAAAAAATTAAATGTAGATTTAGTTGTTGTAGTTGCCTATGGACAAATAATTCCAAAAAGTTTTTTATCCTTAGCTAAGTTTGGATTTATCAATATTCATGCATCGTTATTACCAAAATGGAGAGGAGCCGCACCCATCCAAAGGGCCATAATGAATGAAGACAAAAAAATAGGAATTAGCATTATGAAGGTTGAAGAAAAATTGGATAGCGGCCCAGTTTTGATCTCGAAAGAATTTGATCTCGATAGAGAAACAACTTTTGGTGAAATTGAAAAAAAGCTTTCCCAAGCAGGAGCTAATTTACTACTTGAAAGTTTAAAGATTATTGAAATTGGTGAACCAAAATTTGTAACTCAAGATCATTCGAAAGCTACTTATGCAAAAAAAATAGATAAGAATGAAACAAAAATTAATTGGGGCATAGATGCTAATAAAGTTATAGCGCACATTCATAGCATAAGCCCAAGTCCAGGAGCATGGTTTAAATATAAAAATGAAAGGTTTAAAATTTTAAAAGCTAAAATATCTTCTGAAAATGGAAAATCAGGTCACGTTATCGATGAAAAATTAACAGTAGGATGTGGGTCGGGCGCTATTCAAATTTTAGAACTACAGAGGCAAGGAAAAAACAAACAAAGTACTAAAGAATTTTTATTAGGTAAAAAAATTAACAAAGGAGAAATCCTAACTTAATGCAAAGATATAAGATAAAAATAGAATACGAAGGAACTCCATTTGTAGG
>MDTE01135069.1_pt1 | contig 10013 bp, 7 predicted proteins | sample 811231 | NCBI WGS metagenome assembly MDTE01 (sample SAMN05326651, study PRJNA326480) | marine metagenome | isolation source: seawater | place: Indian Ocean: Red Sea | collected 2010 | reverse complement strand
GATGAGATAATTATTTCACTACATGGAGCTATTGAGCTAAGTATAACTGAAACTATTAATAGAGATGGTCAGGTTTTTCTTAAAGATGTGGGAACAATAAACTTAAGTGGGATGTCAATTGATAAAGCATACAAATATATTAAAAATAAATATTCAAAAGCATATTCAACGCTCTTAGGCGACAGGCCTACAACATTTTTCGATATTACTCTTGGCGAACTTAAATCTATCAATGTTCATGTTGTTGGATTTGCTGTTTATCCAGGAATACATATTGTACATCCTTTTTCATCAGTTTTTTCAGCGTTATCTCAGTCTGGAGGCGTAGACCTTAATGGGTCTTTAAGAGAAATAAAGATAATTAGAGATGGAGAAATCATTTCATCGGTTGATTTGTATGATTATTTGTTTCTTGGTAAATCATTAAGCGATATAAGGCTTTTAGATCAAGATATAATATTAATTCCACCTCGAAAATCTACTATTGCTATTAATGGAAGAATAAAAAACCCAGGATATTATGAGGCAAAACAAAGTGAAAATATTCAAAACTTAATTGACTATTCAGGGGGATATTCTACTTTAGCACAAGATTATGTATTTATTGTAAATAATGATTATAAGAAGAGAAGATCTGCTATAATTAAATCAGAAGAGCTCTATAAGAATAAAATTTTTAATGGTGACAGCATACATGTACCAATTATTTATCCATTTCAAGAATATATTACATTAGAAGGGAATATCAAATCTCCTGGAAAGTATCCGTATCAACAGGGAATGTCCCTTAAAGAATTATTACTTATTGATGGTTCAATTGAAGATACAATTTTTAAGAACTCTATAGATTTAAAAAATATATCTATTTATAGGAGAATACAAAATTCCATAGAAATTGAACGGCTAGTTATCGATCTTACAGATAATAAAAATGATATAATTTTACAAAATTTTGATCAAATCTCTATACCTCCTAACCAGTATTATAAACCTTTGCATTCAATCATTATAACAGGAGAGGTGCTTTTTCCTGGTTTATATAATATAAATAATCAAAAAACTTTAAATGATATTATTAATTCTTCTGGTGGATTAACCAAAGATGCTCTAAAAAATGGGATCGAAATCTATAGAGACTCTTTGAGGGTGGCATGGGAAAACATGGATTTTATTTTAGATGATGGAGATAGTTTAAATGTTCTTAGAAAAACTGGAACTGTACAAGTAATAGGCGAAGTTCACAAACCTGGATTTATAACTTATAAGAAATCATATAATGTAAAAAATTATATCAATCTTGCTGGTGGATTCAACTCCTATGCTAATAATAAAGATATTATGGTAATTGAACCAAATGGAAGAGCAATTCCACGAAAACGAATTGGTTGGCAGTCAGTGCCAGAAGGCGCAATGATTGTAGTGCATAAAAAAAGCTTATTAAGCTCTGCAAATAGAGTAGGGGGTTGGGAATCTTTTGGTCTAGTTACCACTCAACTATCAAATGTTGCTACAACTATTCTTACTTTGATGGTATTAATCAATCAATCTAGCAGTTCAAATGGAGGATAAAAAGCAACAAACTAACCTATTAATGAAAAAATACAGACTTATTAATCAGGTTAGGCAAGAGGATATGGCAAAAAAGATCGGGGTTTCTAGAGCAACTCTGATTAACTATGAAAAAGGTCATACAAATATACCTTTAGATATATTGGAAAAATTAAAATTTGAGTATCCAGATTTTAATGATTTTTTAAACAATGACTTATATGACAAAAAGGATTTAATAATTAATGATGGGATTCTTGATTTTGGATTAATTGTTAATATAATTATTAAATACAAAAAAGCTTTTATTTTGAAATGTATGATTATTTTTGGCATACTTGGCTCTACTGGATCATTTTTTTTAATTAACTATTATAGTGCAGGAATTTCCTTATTTCCTGCAGAAAATAAATCATCCTCATCAAGTCAATTGCAGTCGCTGGCATTGAGCGCTGGTGTTAATCTTGACCAAAATGATCAAAGCTATAATATTACAGATGTAGCTAAGTCAAGGAGGGTAGCTGAAAAAGTTTTATCAAATAAATGGAATAATATTAATTTAGAAGATAAAACACTTATTAGCTTTTGGAAGCTCGATGAAGCAGGTATTCTTTCAAAATTTTTCAATCAAACATATACAAATGAAGATTTAATAAATAAAGGTTTAAAAAAATATTTTGAGCTTTTGAATGTAAAAGAAGATCGGCGAACTGGACTTATTCAAGTAAATATTGAAATGGAATCACCAAATCTTGCTGCTGAAGTTGCTAATTTTATTGGATCAGAGATTCAGTCATATATTCAAAAACAAAACACGGCTAAAGCGATTAAGGAAAAACTTTTTATAAGTGGAAGACTTATAGTTGTAAAAGGAGAATTAGAAAAGCTCGAAGAAGATCTTAAAGAATTTAAAGAACGTAATAGAGGGTATGAAGTATCACCAGAGCTTTTTATGATATATTCACAGAAATTCAGAGAAGCTGAAGCCAAACAGCAGGTTTACGTTACGCTTCAACAACAGCTAGAATTAGCTAGAATAAGTGAAGTAAAACAGACCCCAATTATTAATATTTTAGACGAAGCAAAGCCTCCCGTTAGTAAGTCTAGGCCGAATAGGGCAATTATTTCATTATTATCTTTATTGGCTGGGTTTTTATTTGGTGCATCAATTTCAATAATCAGGTATTAGCAAAAGGATCAATGCAAAATGAATGATTTAAATTATTATGTAAATGAATATGCAATTATTGATGAAAATGTCACGATAGGTGATAAAACTAAAATTTGGCATTTTTCTCATATTCAATCAGGATCTACTTTGGGAACTAATTGTTCTGTAGGGCAAAATGTAAATATTGGCAATAATGTAAATATTGGCAATAATGTTAAAATACAAAATAATGTCTCAGTTTACGAAGGTGTTGAGCTTGAAGATTATGTTTTCTGTGGACCATCAATGGTATTTACTAATATTTTATTGCCAAGATGTGAATTTCCCCAAAAAGGATCAAAATTCTATCAAAAAACACTAGTAAAGAAATCTGCATCTATTGGAGCAAATGCAACAATAGTATGCGGAACGGAAATTGGGGCTTATGCGCTTATTGGGGCAGGAAGCGTAATTACCAAGAGCGTACCTGACTTTGCCTTGGTAGTTGGTAACCCCGGCAAGATTATTGGTTGGGTAAATAAAAAAGGTGAGCGATTAAAATTTGACAGAAATGGCAAAAGTGAATGCAGGAATTACTTGAAACATGATAATATTGTAAAATATATAGATAATTAAAAACTTATTAGTTCTATCAAATAAAAAAGTGTCAAGATTAAAACATCCTTTATTATTAAATACCTCATCTTATTATTTAATTAACTTTTCGGACTATTTTTTATCATTAATTATTCTTCCGTTTCTTGCTAGAACAATATCAATGGAAGGAATTGGGCTTTTAGGACTTGTCAATACATTAGGTGTGGTATGCTTATTAGTTATGGAATATGGATTTTCATTATCCGCAACTAGAGAAATTGCCAGCAATAATAAAAAAAATATTTCTTTACTTGTAAGCAGGGTATTAATAACAAAATTAATTTTAATCATCCCTTGTTTTATTATTTCTATCTGTTCTTTTCTGATTGTCCCAATTTTTGATAAATATCAATTATTAATTATACTTACGCTTATTATATCAATATTTAATGGCGTAACACCTATATGGTATTTTCAAGGAATTCAAAAAATTTACTCTTTTGCTCTGCTAAAAATATCAATTCGTATAATTTCAATTGTTCCTATTTTTTTAATGGTAAGATCAGTAAATGATATTTGGATTGTATTATTTTTTCAGTGCATCGCTTCACTATTAACCTGCTTAATAAGTTTATCTTGGCTTTTCAAAAAAGTAAGATTTGTATCAGTTAGTTTTAAGGATATAGCAAATTCACTGATTAGTGGTTGGCATACTTTTTCTTTAACAATAATCCCTCCATTATTTACAATGTTTGCATTTTATTGGCTCAGTTCAAAACTATCAATAGAGTCTATGGGATTACTTAATAGTGCTGAAAGAATATTTAAAGCTATAATTTCAATTTTTGGACCTATCGGTCAAGCAATCTATCCATTTTTAATTTCCCAGCTTTCTAAAGATAAGATGAGGGCAATAATTCAAACTAGACAGTTATTTTGGGTCTATTTAGCTGTTAGCATATCAACTTCATCAATTATAATTATCGTTGCAAATCCATTAATTAAATGGTATTTAGGACAAGTATTTTTGGAAAGTGCAAAAATATTGCAAGTGTTTGCACTTAGCATACCAATCATAAAAATTTCTCATATATTAGGACGCCAATGGATGCTTTCAATAAAATTAGATAAAGTAGTAAATATTGCAGTCATATTTTCAAATATAGTTTTATTTATTTTTCTAACATCATTTTATAATGATTATAAAGTATTTTCATTTCCGTTGTCACTTTTAATTGCAGAATCATCGCTATTACTTTTTTATATAATTTATTTGCAATACTATAAATTGGGTTTTTGGAATAGTAAAATAGAAAAAATCTTATAAAATGATACAGATTCCAAAATTGAATGAAATTTTTATAGTTTCAAGCGTAATTGGTGTAGCAATTAGTTTCAAGGATGTCTATTTATTTCATATTGTTTTTGGTTTTATTATTCTTTTATCATTTAGAAATTTTACTAAGAGTGAATACAAAATAGATTTTAGCTATTTTTCTACAAAATACATTTATTTTTTTCCGATTTTTTTTTGCTGGTATTTTTTATCAATTTTTTGGTCAATAAATAAAATTTATACTATTCAATATTTATTTTATATTTTTTGTGGATTGGGAATTGTATTTTCCTTTGTCAACAATATAAATGATCAAAAAAAACTGAAAAGAGCAACTAAAATATTAGGATTGATATTTGGTTTAGAAATTTTCTTTTCAATCCTTGAGGCATTAACTTCATTTAGATTGCCAATATCTCCTTTTTCAGATGTTGTTATTCTTTTTGGAAGAGAACCTTCGCTTCAGTCATCGCTTGATTCATTTTCAATTGCTTCAATTATCCAACCCCCAACAGGATTTCAATGGAATCCTAACGATCTTGCCGTAACAATGATAATGTTGGTGCCTTTCTTTCTTTTTTTGAATCGCAATATCATTAAATGGATTGCAATAATTGCTATATCAATAATAATAATTATGACTTCATCCCGAACTGTATTACTATCAATGGGGTTATTATTTTTTGTTTATTTTATTTTTTATAAAAAACAAATAATGTCTGTTGTCTTAGTTATTATGATTACATCTTTGTTCTTTACTCAAATAGATAGATTAAAAGAAAGTGAAAACGCTCAGGTATCTGATATCGCAAATACCTTTTCTGCAATAGAAGACGTACTAACTGATGATTTACTAATAGGCCAATCTTTATCTATAAGACAAGAACTAGCACGTAATGGAATTCAAGCGATACAAGATTCATATGGATTAGGAGTTGGCGGCGGCGGTTCAATTGCTATTCAAGAAAGGCTTGGGGGTGTTGATGGTAGAATTACTTCAATGCACAATTTTTGGTTAGAAATTATAGTCGACTCAGGAATTTTATTTGCAACATTATTTTTTTTATGGTATATCTCTTTAGCTTGGGATTTATTTAAGCTAGGAACAGAATCAAAAAATAAAAACTCTAAATATTTAGGTAAATCAATTTCACTTAGTATGATAATATTTATTCCTGCAGCAATTAGCGCGAGTTCAGTGATTTATTTCTTACCAATGTGGTTATTATTTGGATTTGCAATAGCAACGCTTGAGATAGAATCAAAACTTAACTTTGAAGAACCTCAACTGTATTTTTAGCAGTTTTACTCCATTTAAAATATTTAGCTCTCTTATATCCAGCTGACCTTAATCTATCTAGCTTTTCTTTATCTGAAAGAAGCTCCTTAGTTTTATTAACCATATCTTCAATATTTTTTGGATCAAAATAATTCATGGCATTTCCTCCTATTTCAGGAATCGATCCTACATTGCTTCCTAAAACAACAGCGCCACTTTTCATAGCTTCTAGAATTGGAAAACCAAACCCTTCATAGAAAGATGGATATAAAAAAAGTTTTGAATAATAATAAAAATACGGAAGGTCTTCAGAGTCTACGTAAGGTATTCTAATTACTTTATCTGATAAATTTAGCTTTTGAATACAATTAATAATATTATTTTCATCATCACCCCTAGGTCCTATAATCACCAATTGAATTTCATGTCCCGAATTAATTAATTCATTTAAACATCTAACAGCGCTAATTATATTTTTATGTTTCATAGTATATCCAACAGTTAATAGAAAGTTGTTTGGTATACTATATTTGTTTAATAATAAATCTTTTTTAACTCTATTCTCGTCTTTTATTATTTTAGGAAAATGATCAGCTCCATGATATATCACATTTATTTTTGAATCATCTACAGAATAATATTTTATTAAATCAGACCTAGTCTTATTGCTTACACAAATTATTTGATCACTATACTTAATACAATTTTTCATTTGAAAATCTAATCTTAAATATTCAGAATTATTATAATGTTCTATAGCTTTAAATCTTAAATCATGAATTGTAACAACTTTTTTTGATGGAGAAAATCTACTAACAGATTGCGAGGGAAATAAAAAAACATCTGGTTTATAATTTATAAAATGAATTGGTAAACGTAACTGTGTCCATAGAGTATTTAATGGAAAAGACAGTTTTTTATGATTAATATTGTTGTAACCACTAATTTGATGCTCAATTTTTTTATGAAATTTTAAATCAAAAGAGTGCTCAGGAAATAAAGATGCCATTTCTTTTATTAAATTTCTTGTATAAACTCCAAAACCACCTTTTTTGTTTAACAATGCAGTTCTGGCATCAATTCCTATATTCATTAAATTATATTCCGTATTTTATTAATGTAGTAATTAAGTAATTTATATCGCATATGAGAAAAATACTTTTAATTTCACATGGAAATTCAATCCATACCATCAAATGGGTTAGCGCGCTTCAAAAAAAATATAAAATTTTTTTATTTGATTGGAGACCGATAAATGATGCTTATTACAAGAATTTAGATAATGTTATTTTGCTTCAACCAAAAGAAAAAAAAATTAATAAAATTTCATTCCTTTCTTATTTTAAAGCATTCTTTAAAATTAAAAAATTATCTATAAAATTATCGCCAGACTTGATACATGCTCACTATGCTTCTAGTTATGGATTATTAGGAGTTAAGGCAAAAACTACTTTGTTAATTACTTCAGTTTGGGGAACTGATATAACTGATTTTCCATATAAATCAATTTTTCATAAACATATCATAAAATATGTACTTAAAAAATCTGACCATATTTTTGTTACTAGCAATTTTTTATCAAAAGAAGTAAAAATGATTTCAGGGTATGATTCATTCATAACGCCATTTGGCGTTGAGCTTAATAAAAAAAATTATGATGAAAACAATAACAATACAGTTGTTTTTGGTACTGTAAAGAATATAACTAAATTTTCTGGAATTGATATTGCAATAGAATGCTTTGCAAAATTGAAAAAAAACAATCCAGATAAAAAAATAAAATATGAAATAGTTGGGAACGGCCCTTTTATTAAAAAAATTGAGTCATTAATTTATAAGCTAGGTTTAGATAATGATGTAAATTTAAGAGGTTATTTAGACCATAAAAAAATAAGCAAATTCTTGAGTGAAGTAGATGTTTATATAAATCTCCCAGAGAAAGAAAGTTTTGGGGTTGCAGTCCTTGAAGCAAGCGCAGCAGAAATTCCAGTAATTGTTTCAGATGTTGGAGGTTTGCCTGAAGTTGTGATTCATGGAGAAACGGGATTAATTTTAAATAGAAATAAAAAAAGTGAAATTGTTGATGCAATGAACTCTTTTTTAGTAAAAGATAAAAAAACAACAAAGATGGGAGTTAATGGAAAACAATTCGTTTCGCGAAGATATAGTTGGAAAAATTCTGTGAGAATTATGACAGATAATTATAAAAAAATTTTAAATGATGGCTATTAGATTAATAATTTTAATTATTGTTTTTACTTTTAATTTTTCATGCATTGATAAAGATAAAACAATTTATACTGCATATGATCATCCACAAATAGTTTATTCAGGATATCAGTGGTGGAATTATGATATTATTTCGGTTGATATTTTTGGCAATGATTTTAGTCATATAACTAAAAATCAATGGGCAGATACTGGTCCAATTGTTTCACCTGATGGATCTCAGTTGATTTTTGCATCAGATAGAGATGGAAATCGCGAAATTTATTCTATGAATATCGCATTTGTAGGGGGATATTATAATTGGGTAGGAGAAAATCTTAAAAATATTTCTCAAGATCCTTATTTTGATGGTGATTATAGTTTTTCTCCAGATGGAGAAAAAATATTATACTTAAAGTATTATCCTGAAAATGATAATTATGATATTTTTCTAATGAATAATGATGGTTCAGATAAAAAAAATATTTCTAATACCCCATGGTATGAAAAAAAACCAATGTTTTCTCCTGATGGTACTAACATTATTTATCAATCATGGCAATATAATAATGTTGAAATATTCTTTACTCATATATTAGAGGGCAACCAAGTAAATATCACAAAATCAATTGGTGATGATATTATTCATTGGGGTAATACTTTTTCGCCAAATGGCAACCAAATCATTTTTTCAAGCAACAGAGATGGTAATTCAGAAATATATATATCTGATATTAGTGGGAAAAATCAGAAAAATTTATCAAATAATGAAAACTGGGACTCAGAACCTCAGTTTTCTATCCTAGGTGATCAAATCATTTTTTCAAGCAACAGAGATGGTAATTCAGAGATTTATATTATGAATATAGATGGTAGCAACCTTATAAATTTAAGTCAAAATAAAGCAAGAGATTGGAACCCAAAAGTTTACCCTGATAACAGAAAAATTGTTTTTATGTCTGATCGTGATGATAATTGGGAAATTTATATCATGGATTTTGATGGTTCAAATCAGATCAATCTAAGCAATAATCCACGAACAGACTTTTCTTTCTCATTTCTTCCTCTTCCAAATTAACTATTTTTATCAGGGCATTTTGACCATTCCAAGAGTCTCAATTCTTTTGCCTGTTCGCAATGAGGGGAAATATATTAGCAAAACTGTAAATTCGCTTCTAGAGCAAGATTATCCAGATGAAATGTTTGAAATTGTTATTGCCGATGGCAATTCTGATGATAACACTAAAGATGAGCTAGAGAAGCTTAAAAAACAGTTTAAGCTTATTAGGGTAATAAACAACCCAGGAATAACTATGCCCAAAGGTTTTAACCTAGCTTTTTCTGCTACAACATCTGATTTTATTCTTATGTATGGAGGTCATTCAATAATTCCAAAAAATTATATTTCTAAATCAGTTGAAAATATTATAAAATATAATGCGGACTGTTCTGGGGGTATTCTCAATACCACCGGTGAAGGTTTTTGGGGGAAAATCATAGCATCAACATTGTCATCTAGATTTGGAGTTGGGAATGTTTCTTTTAGAGTTCAAAATGCAAAACCTGGCTATGTTAATTCTGTGCCATATGGTTGTTATAAAAGAACAGTTTTTGAAAAATTAGGACTTTTAGATGAGGAATTAGCAAGGAACCAAGATGATGAGTTTAATTTTAGAATCATTCAAGCTGGGATGAAAATATGGCAGGATTCATCATTGGTTATAAATTATTATTGCAGATCAACATTAAGAAAACTTTTTAAACAATATTTTGAATATGGTTTATATAAAGTTAGAGTAATTCAAAAAAGAAATCAGATTATTTCTTTAAGGCATTTAGTTCCAAGTCTTTTTTTTATTTCTTTACTAATTCCTTATTTTTCATTTTATAGCTTT
>MDTE01078759.1_pt1 | contig 10013 bp, 6 predicted proteins | sample 811231 | NCBI WGS metagenome assembly MDTE01 (sample SAMN05326651, study PRJNA326480) | marine metagenome | isolation source: seawater | place: Indian Ocean: Red Sea | collected 2010 | reverse complement strand
TATCTTCAAAAAAATAATTTTCTAAACTACTTTTTTCATTCATAAAATTAACATAAATATACATTCGCATATATTTAGAGGTATAAAAAGTAAAAATCAATCCAGTTGTGAATATGAACAATAATAATAAAAAGTGCTTTTTCTTCATTAGAGAAGATTCTATCATCTAATATGCATTGTTCATTCATATTTAGCCAACAAACATGAGTAAATTATAATAAAATTAAGGAATGAACGTTTATGAAAAAATTTCTAAATATTTTGTTGAAAATCCAAAAAAAATATTTACACTTTTTATAATAATTACTTTTGGATTAGCTTTGTCATATTCTTTTTTACCTTATCAGGGTGATGCTTCAACTTCTCCTCGTGATCCAATTATCGATTTAGATATAGAAATTTCAAAAAAATTCTCGGATGAAGTTCATTTCACCCTATTTTTGTTGGAAGTTCCCAAAGGAGAAGACATTCTTTCTCAGAAGAACTTATATCAAATATATAAAGCATCTCAAGTACTCAGAGAAAAAGATCTAAATAAAGAATTATCGCCTGAAAATATACAGAATAAAAGTCACTTATTTAAGTATTTTGACCCTGAGGCAGGTATTGAAGTAAATGGAATAATTACTTTAGCAGATGTTGTAAATAATATTTTAAAAATGAATCCAAAATATTCAAAAAATCTTGAAATAGCGACTAATGAAGAAGTTAAAGAAATTATTTCTGAATTACTAAAAGGTGATCAAATTAAAGATATTAAGAGAAATATTAGTATTAATTCAAACGTCGAAAAGAAAAAAATTAATAATCAAGAAATTGATTGGTGGACATCACCCGGAATGTTAATTGCCGTGGTAGGTGATAATGAATCTTTAGGAGGCGGTTCTCAAAGAGTAGCTTTAGGTGGAGATAAAAATACGATAGATAAAGAAAATTATAATATTAAAGTCTTAAATGTAATAAAAAATGAGTTAAAAGATATAAGTGTTTGGGGGATAGCTATTGACGTTAATTTGGAAGGTGAAAGACAAGGTTACGCATCTTCATTATTCATAACTTTAACAGTTATTGCAGCAATTGCAGTAGTTGGACTCTCTCTTCGTTCATATTGGGCAGTAGTTCTTATAGGATTAGGTCTTTCAACTTTAATGATCTGGTTGAAAGGAATTTCATTTTTACTAGGATTAAAAGGTGGATTGATCTCTGATTTTATAGTTCCTATAGCAATGATTGCTTTCGGTGTAGACTTTGGTGTTCATTCTATAAGAAGATACCAAGAAGAAAAAAATAATAAACTAAATTATGATAAAAAATTTATATTAGCCTTTGGAGGAGTCGGGTCAGCTCTTACACTAGCATTTATTAGTGATTCAATAGCATTTCTTTCAAATATTACTGCTGGAATAGAATCTGTTGTCCATTTTGGGCTAGCTGCAGGAGTTGCAACTTTTGCAGCCTATATAGTTCTAGGAATTTATGCACCTTTTATATTATCTAAAATAGAATCTATAGATAAAGAGAACAATAAAAATAAATTTATTTGGTCTTTTCAAGCAATCGGTTCTGCATCACTTGCAGGCGGTTCTGTAATAGTATTTTTACTTGTTTCTCCTATTATTGGGATGATCATGATTTTATCCAACTTATTACTATTTTTGTTATTGCCAATAATAAGGGTAAGAAAATCAAGTATAAAAAAAATCAATAATCCAACTATTAGTAAGAATTTATTTGTCAAAATTGAAGAAAAATTTAGCAAAATAATTTTATTTGTTACACGAAAACCTTACATAACTATTTTTGTTTTTGCCGTTATTACTATTTACTCCACCTATCTAGCTTTCAAACTAGAAGCTAGATTTGAAGTTGCTGATTTTTTCGATGAAAATTCGGAATTTGTAGTTGGTTTAGATAAACTAGATTATCATTTAGGAGACACTGCAGGAGAAACTGCAGTTATATATATAAAAGGATCACTTCATGAACCTAATGCAATTAATGATATGAAAAAATTAGTTGATAATTTGAATAAAAAAGAGTTTCTAGCGCACGATCAAATGGGAGAACTTAGACTAATTGAACCGAATATATTGTCATTACTAAGTAAAAAAAATATTTCTGGAAATAATGAAGAGGAAAATAATAAGATTCTAAAAGAATTAATAAATTTTGGATTAGTAAATGAACAAAATGAAGTATTCTACTCGCCAAATCGTATTAAATTTACACTTATTGAAGAAGGTGATAATTTTTCTACTGTTTTTAGAGTAGGTATTCCTGATTCTGCAAATCAAAAAATTACAACATATGCAAGAAAAGAGCTGGAAAAGGAATTAGAATTCTTAAGTAATAAATCATATATTTCTGACTTTGGAATAACAGGATCTGCATTTGTAAGAGACATTGAATTATCCTCAGCTACAAATTCATTATATAAATCAATACCCATAGCAGCCTTTGCTTCATTTTTACTATTATTCGTAACCTTTAGATCATTAAAATATTCTATAATTACGGTTCTGCCAATAGGATTAGTTGTTAGTTGGTTATATGGCATAATGTACTTAGGTGGATATTCACTAAATTTAGTAACTGCAACAATAGGAGCAATTTCGATAGGAGTTGGTATAGATTTTTCTATACATATTACGCAAAGATTTAGAGAAGAATTGAAAAAACACGACAATACTCAGGCTCTTGAAAAGACACTTAATGGAACTGGTATAGCGTTATTAGGATCTTCAATTTCAAGTATTATAGGATTTGGAATAATGGGATTTGCACCAATGCCAATGTTTGGAAGTTTTGGTCAAATTACCGCAATAATGATTTTTCTTGCATTAATTTCTTCTGTGTTTGTTCTTCCAAGTTTATTAGTTATAGTATCCAAAAAATCAACTACATAATCATAATTCGTTTATGATTATCTAAGTTAAGATTATAGATAGCAACTAAGATTATAGTATAGTACAATGAATTATGAGTTCATATTATTAGTAAATTATTAGGAGAAAAAATATGAAAATCCCTGATGTAGAGTTGTACGACTTAGAAAGAAACCCAATAAATCTTAATACTTATATTGGAAAGAAAACGATAATAGCATTTTTCCCTGGAGCGTTTACTGGAGGCTGTACTGAAGAACTATGTTCTTTCCAATCGGATTTAAATCAATTTAATGATTTAAATGTTCAAGTAGTTGGTATTTGTGTAGATTCACCATTTGCTTTATCAGGCTGGGCTGAAGCAAATGAAATTACTTTTCCTTTACTAAGTGATTATAAAAAAGAATGTATAAAATTATTTGATGTTGAATTTGAAGGTTTAGCTGGAATGGAAGGTTATATTTCTTCAAATAGAGCAGTTTTTATCTCTGATGAATCTGGAGAAATTACTTATAAATGGGTAGCAGAAAACCCAGGAGTACTTCCTGATTTTGATGAAATCAAAAATAATATCTAAAAAAATATTTAGACAATAGAATTTTTTGAAATCTATATATCTTGCCCTTCTAATATGATTAGTAGGTTAGAGGTTATCATTATCTCCACATATATATAAAAAAGAGGATACATTGAATACATTAGTTTTTGACGTTAACGAAACCTTGTTGGACCTATCAAGCCTAGATCCGCTTTTCCAAGATGTTTTTGGGGAGGCGCTAGTTAGAAAAGAGTGGTTTTCGCAAGTCATTTTGGATGCTACAGTTGTCACTCTCACAGATAATTACGCAGATTTTGCAACTATCGGTGTTTCGGCATTCAAGCTCGTTGCTGCTCGTAGAGAAATAGATGTGAGCGAAGAAGATTTTGGACGAGTTGTTGCGGGTATGCGTTCCCTCCCCCCTCACCCTGAAGTAGATGTTCAATTGAAGCGATTGCATGACAAAGGCTTCAAGTTGGTTACACTGACGAATTCGCCTCCTGCAATGGTGGCTGCACAACTCGATAACGCGGGAATTTCAAAATATTTCCAGCAACAGATATCAGTTGATGCAGTTCAAGCATTCAAGCCAGCTGCAAAGGTTTACAACTACGCTGCTAGTGAGCTTTCTGAAGATCCCGGTCAACTCTGGCTGATCGCTGCACATAATTGGGATACGTCAGGTGCAATTGCCGCGGGTTGGAACGCAGCTTTTATTGCAAGACCTGGTTGTAGAATTAGTAGTTTAGATGCTCAACCTCAGATCGTCGGAAGTTCGCTTGTTGAGATAGTGGACGAGTTAATTAAATTGAGAGAATCCTAAGTTGTGATAAAATTTTTTTTATAATAATTAATTATAATTAATGTATGAATAAAATATCTTCTCCCTGTGTTAAAAATTGTAATTATGATCCCAGTTATAGGTACTGTACTGGGTGTTTTAGGAGTGGAGAAGAAATTACTAATTGGATATATTTTTCTGAGGAAAATAGAAAAAAGATAATGAAGTCTTTGCCTGAAAGAAGGAAAATATTAGGCAATAATTATTTGTAGACTAAATAATTAACCAATATATTAGTTAGTAAAATTTAATTACAGAAAGAGTCAAAAATGTCTAATAAAACAAAACCAAATATCGTTATGATGGTTGCTGATGATATGGGCTACGGCGACTTTGGTAAATTTAATAATGGTTTTGTTATTACTCCAAATCTAGATAATATAATTGATGAAGGAACATGCTTGTCTCAACATTATTCTGGCTCTGCAGTATGTTCTCCAGCTAGAGCGGCTTTATTAACAGGAAGATATCCATTAAGGACTGGAGTGATTTCGCCTGCAGAAACTTGGGGGCAAGATAGGCTATTTATTAGAGAAAAAACAATTGGAGACTACTTCAAGTCAATTGGATATAAAACGGGTTTAATAGGTAAGTGGCATAATGGTGCTCTGGATAAAAAATACCACCCTAATAATAGAGGTTTTGATGAATTTATAGGATTTAGAGGAGGTTGGGCAGATTATTATAAATGGAATATAGAGAAAAATGGTCAATCTTACAAATCTAATGGAGAATATCTTACTAATGTTCTGGGTGACAATGCTATTGATTTTATTAATAGAAATAAAGAGGAGCCTTTCTTTCTTTCTTTTATGTTTAATGCCCCTCATTCACCACTTCAGGCTCCTAAGGAATTAATTAATATTTATACTGAAAAGGGGGTTGATCTTCTCACAGCAATAATTTACTCAATGATTCAGGTGATGGATCAACAAGTGGGAAGAATTTTAGAAACCTTAAGAAAATTAAATTTAGAAAATAATACTATTGTAATGTTCACAAGTGATAATGGTCCTGCATTCACTCATCGACAAGATCAGGTACCCGATGAATATAGAGAAATGCTTAAGTCCAATTTCATTAGTCCTGATGTAAATTCTCCTGGTTATTACACAGATGAAATGATTCATCAAAAAAGATTTAATTGTGGTTACAATGGAGCTAAAGGATCTATTTATGAAGGAGGAATAAAAGTTCCAATGATATTAAAGTGGCCTGATGGAATTCCTAATGTAGAAAACTCAGATCAATTAGTTCATTTTGTTGACTGGCTGCCTACATTATTAGCTGCAACAGCATCAGAAATAAAACCGAATTTACCTATTGATGGTAAAGATATTTTACCAATACTTAGAGGGGAAACAAAAAAAACAGATTATGCTCAATTCTGGCAGTTTAGCCAGTATCCTCCTAGAGTGGAATCAAATGCTGGAATGAGAAAGGGACCTTGGAAATTAGTTAGACCAAAAATAGATAAATTTATCGATCCCGTACACATAAAAAATAACAAAAAATATGTTCAAATGGACATAGATTATAAATATAAACCCAACACTGTTACTGAAATAATGGCTGAACCTTGGGCTGAAAGTGTCATAGATGGACCTATTCCAAAACCAGAGTTATATAATTTGGATATTGACCCAGGCGAACAAAATGATGTTGCAGAAGATAATCCTAAGATAGCAAAAAAAATGGAAAATGAATTGACTAAGTGGTTTCAAGAGGTGGAGTTAGAATATTTATCTGAAATTAAAAATTCTAGATAAGAAATTTTAATTTCAGATAAATCATTTGATTAAGATTTCTTAAGTAATATAATATTTATAAAATCACACAAGGAGTTTATTTTGGTACATGGTGGATTCTTCGGAAGTATCTCAAACACAATAAAATTAATGAAATCATGCGTTAGGGTTTTAAAAAAAGACAAAGAACTTATTTTATTCCCAATAATGGCAGCAATATTTGTCATTTCATTATTGGGTTTCATTCTTGGAACTGGTTCCATAGATTTGTCAGAAACCAACGATAATCAGCAATCTATTCTCCCTCTTGCTATTCTGATTTTTGGAGCTAATTTTATAATTGTTTTTTTTAACTCAGCATTAATTTCTGCGGCTCTAGAAAGATTAAGAGGAGGAGATCCAAATGTTTCTTCAGGCCTCAGCCACGCACTTAAACATATTCACCATATTTTCTTTTGGTCAATAATAGTGACAATAATGGGATTGATATTTGCTGCTCTTAAAGCTAACGGCAGAAATAGAGGTGGATTTGGTGGTATCATGACACAAATTTTTGCTAGTTTCTTAGAAGCAGGTTGGGCAATGATGACATTTTTTGTTATACCTATTATTGTTTCTGAAAACATAAGTCCTTTATCTGCTATAAAGAGATCCTCTAGTTTATTTAAGCAAACATGGGGAAATCAAGTAGCTGCAAATTTTGGTTTTAGAATATTTCAAATTTTAGCAATTGTAATAAGTATGGGTATAGGATGGTTCTTTGGACTTATAAATGGAACATTTGGAATAGCGATCGGTCTCTTGTCAGCAACTACCTTAGTGTCTATAATTTATACGCTTGAAGGAATATACAAAGCAGCTCTTTACGAACATGCTTTAGGTGAAAAGCCGCTAGAATTTGAAGAGCAAGACTTAAGGACAGCATATAGAGCAAAAACTGCTATGGCCTAGATAATAAAATACGTATTAGGTTAGTGTAAAAGATAAAAATCATCATTGATTTTTACCATTTATTTATGTTTTTATAATATATAATTGAGAGTTGAGACAGTTATAAAATACTAGAGTTTAATAATCCCTTTTATGAGTATAGAAAAAAGTGATAACTTAACTGCAAAATTAAAGCTTGCAGATGTAAATAGAGAAATTAAAGTTATTGCATCCTTGGTAGCTGAAGTCTTAGTTGAGGAGTTTGGGGATGAATTTTTTGAAAAGTTAACTATAGCAAACAAAACACTTGATAATTATAACAACGAAAAGAATTTTAAAAATATTCAAACGGCTATAGATAATTTCAGAAAATTTAATCCATACTGGCTAATTAGGCTTATTAGAGCTTATACATTGTATTTTCATGTAGCAAATGTAGTAGAACATATTTATAGAATTGATAACTTTGCTTTGGAGGAATATTCCATTGAGTTATTAGACTTGAAACTAAAAAATATTTTGAAAAATAATTATCAAGAAAACCATAAGTTACTAAATAATCTTGATATAAAATTTGTATTTACGGCTCATCCTACTGAATCAACAAAACCTGAAATATTAAATAAAATAAACGAACTACATGAAATAATAAAAAAAAGATACGAAGAAAGAAAACAGGGTGTCCCTTTTTCAGATTTATCGTTTCAAAGCGAAATAAAAGAGTTTGCAAAAATTATAATTCAAACGGATGAACTCAGGCAATTTAAGCCAACTCCTTATGATGAGGCTATTAATAACTTATATTACATAGATAGAATGGTTTTTCAAGAAATACCAAAACTTAACTTATTTATTAGAGAGTTACTTGAAATTAATAAACCTGATGAATCTCCATCACCAATAAAATTTGGTACATGGGTAGGTGGAGATAGAGATGGAAACCCTAATGTAGATCATTCAACTACAAATGACATTATTGAACTTCAACATGATAGAAATAAAGAAATAGTAATACGAGAAATAAAGAGCCTAATATCAAATCTAAGTCAATCAATTCATATTGCTACTTTTTCAAAACCTCTATTGAAATTCATAAATAAAAATAAAAATTCAATTATAGATAAAAATAATTTTACTAGATATGATGAAGAACCTTACAGACAGGCGTTACTAATAATATTAGATAAATACCCTAATAAATCTTATGATCACGATGACTTAATTAGTGACTTAAGAATTGTTCTCGTTTCACTCATAGAAAATCGAGGAACGAATAAAGAAATAAAAAAGTTAATGTTTCTTATTGAAGCAATAAAAATAGGTGGACTAACTACTGCTCATATGGATATTAGGGAAGATTCTGTAATTACTACAGGTGCTGCCAAAGAAATAATAAGTATCTTATATGACAAAAATATATCTATATCTCAAGCTTTAGACATTATTGAAAAGAATGAAAAAATTATAAATTCCTCGGATATTTCAACAGAAACTTTAGAGGTTATTAAGACATTTAATGTGGTAAAAAATATTAGAGAAAAATACGGATATGAATCAATTAATACATGGATCGTGGCTATGACTTCAACATCAGATGATCTTCTAGCAATAGCATTTTTGGGATTATATACAAAATTATTTTCCTCTAAAAAAGAAATATCAGATTTTAGGATTGTTCCATTACTAGAAACTATTAATGATTTGAAAAATTCGGAGAAAGTTCTATCTGAATTTTGACAAAAAATTTACTCAAATAATAATGTTGTTGAGGTAATGATAGGATACTCAGATTCTAATATGGACGGAGGAATAATTAAGTCTCAATGGGATTTATTTCGTGCTCAAAAAACAATATATAAATTATCCAAAAAATTTAATTTAGATCTTGTTTTATTTCACGGAAGAGGTGGTTCTTCAAGCAGAGGTGGAGGTCCATCTGGTGAGGCTATATTATCTCAACCCCTAGAAACGGTAAATGGAAAAATAAAAATTACAAAGCAAGGGGAAGTTATTTCTGATAATTTTGCTAATTCTGATTTAGCTGAAACAAATCTAAAAATTATCCTCAATGCAATGCTTGAAGCTAGTATAAAAGAACCAAGTATTAGCCAAAAAGATGAAGCTTGGTTTGAAACTATGAATTATTTATCTGATGAAAGTTATAGGCGTTATAAAAATTTTATTTCTAATAATGATATTTTTGATTATCTGAAAAATGCAACACCTTTGGAAGAATTGCAAAATATGAATATAGGTTCTAGGCCTTCAAAAAGAAGAGGAGGTTTGAGAGGTATTAAGGATTTGAGGGCGATACCTTGGGTATTTTCATGGACACAGTCTCGTCAGATTGTACCAGGTTGGTATGGCTTTGGGACTTCTATTGAAAAAGCCATTAATAAAGGTAGAAAAGAAGATATTTTATCTATGTATAAAAATATGAAATTCTTTAGGAATTTAGTTTCAAATATAGAAATGAATCTTGTAAAAACAGACTTAATTATTAGTAAGGCTTATGTAGAAAATTTATATCCGTCAGGAATGCAAGTTTTTGAACAAATTGAGGAGGAATATAATAAATCTAAAAAATATTTACTGATGATCACTGGAGATAAAGAACTCATGGAATCTAATGTTACTCTTAAGGAGACCTTGAATATTAGAGAGTCTTATATTTTACCTATAAATATTTTTCAAATTATTTTATTAGCAAAAATTCGATCAGAATCTGATGATAATAATTTAATAAAGAGGTCTCTTTTACTTACTATAAACGGTATTTCTGCAGGACTTAAGAATACAGGATAAAAGCATATATCGCAGTTAATCCTTATTTTTTTGGATTTATAAATGGAACATTTGGAATACCGATCGGTCTGTTGTCTGCTACGACTTTGGTGTCTATAATTTACACACTTGAGGGAATATACAAAGCAGCTCTTTACGAACATGCCTTAGGAGAAAAGCCACTAGAATTCGAAGAGCAAGACTTGAGGACAGCATATAGAGCAAAAACTGCTATGGCCTAAATTTAAATATTTATGGATATTATCAAGTATGTTCTTCTTGAAATT
>MDTE01026269.1_pt1 | contig 10013 bp, 9 predicted proteins | sample 811231 | NCBI WGS metagenome assembly MDTE01 (sample SAMN05326651, study PRJNA326480) | marine metagenome | isolation source: seawater | place: Indian Ocean: Red Sea | collected 2010 | reverse complement strand
GAATGATGTCTTTTTTTAATATACCTTTAATTAAGGGTTTAAACTTAATGTAAAAATCAATAAATTCTCCTACAAACATTTCTTCAATTAATTCTATATATGGTGCAGCAAATGCAATGTGTTTATTCCAATTTTCAGAAGGAATATTTTTGGACTTTATGGTCAGTTCTTGTTTTCCTTGAGAAGCATATTGATAACTTGAAATAATTTTTAGTAAGGTAGATTTTCCAGATCCATTTGCACCTCGAATTACATAAGTTCCGGGAATTTCAAATTGATAATTAATATTTTTAAATATCCACTCGTTATTAAACTCTTTACCAATATTTATAAGTTTTAAAGACACTTATTTAGAAGAATAACCTTTCATAATTCCTCTTTGTGAGGAGCGAATAAAACTAGTAATCTCATCTCTTTCCTTACTTGCTGCAAACTCTGTGTCTATAACTTCTAGTGCTTGAGAAGTGTTGTTATCTTTTTGGAAAATTTGACGATATATGTTTTGAATTTCAGCAATTTTATCAGGCGTAAAACCTCGTCTTCTAAGTCCAATAGAATTAATACCAACAAATGAAATTGGTTCTTTGGCTGCTTTAACATATGGGGGAATATCTTTTCTTACTAGCGAGCCACCTGAGATCATAGCGTGAGATCCAATTGTTACAAATTGATGGACGGCGGATAAACCTCCAATTATTGCATAGTCTCCAAGCATTACATGACCTGCAAGAGCAACACTATTTACAATAATGCAGTTATTTCCGATAACACAATCATGTGCCACGTGAGCATAAGCCATAAGTAAACAATTCATACCAATAATTGTTTTTCCTGAGGCACTTGTTCCTCTATTGATGGTTACACATTCTCTTATGGTTGTATTATCTCCAATGATCACAAGACTATCTTCTCCCCCAAATTTTAAATCTTGAGGGATTGCAGAAATTACTGCACCAGAAAAAATTCTACAATTTTTACCTATTCTGGCACCTTCCATGATAGTCACGTTAGACCCAATCCATGTTCCCTCTCCAATTTCCACATTTTTATTAATGGTGGTAAAAGGTTCAATAACCACATTTTGAGCAATTTTAGCTTCTGGATTTATGTAAGATAATGGTTGGTTCATATTAATTATTTTTTAGCAATTTGGGCCATCATTTCTCCTTCTGCAACTATATTTTCGCCTACAAAAGCTCTTCCATACATGTGGCAAATACCTCTTCTTATTGGACTAATTAATTCTAATTCAAAAATTAACGTATCTCCAGGGGTTACTTTATGTTTAAATTTTACTTTATCAATTTTTATAAAATACGTTAAATAGTTTTCTGGATCAGGAACAGTATTTAACACGAGTATTCCTCCAACTTGAGCCATGGCTTCTATTTGAAGAACACCAGGCATAATTGGTGCTCCAGGAAAGTGTCCCTTGAAGAAGTCTTCATTCATAGTCACATTTTTTAAACCAACGACTCTACTGTCACTAAGCTCAATAATTTTGTCTATGAATAAAAATGGGGGTCGATGAGGTAATGTATTCATGATCTGATGAACATTCATAATTGGAACTGTATTAAGATCAATTTTTGGAGCTTTATTTTTTTCTTTTTTAATTATTTCTTTCATAATTTTTGCAAACTCTGTATTTGGACCATGCCCTGGTTTATGCGCAATAATTTTTCCTTTTATTGGCATGCCTATTAGCATTAAATCTCCTACAACATCAAGTAATTTATGTCTAGCAGCTTCGTTTGGGTAATGAAGTGCTATATTATTTAAGTAACCATCTTTACTAACATCAATATTTTTTTTATTAAATATTAAAGCGAGTCTTTCTAGTTCTTCTTGTTCTACTTTTTCTTCAACATAAACAATTGCATTACTTAAGTCACCACCTCGAATGAGTCCATTTTGTAATAGTAATTCAAGTTCGTGTAAAAAACAAAAAGTTCTTGCATGGGCAAATTTTGTTTCAAATTCATCAATTGAATTAAGTTGTGTTTTTTGCTTTCCTAAAACATCAGAATTATAGTCAATTGAAACATCAATTTTATATTCTTCATCAGGAATAGCATGAATTGTCATGCCTGATTTTTCATCTTTATATATTATTTCTTCCGTTATATGGAAGTACTTTCTAATTGCATTTTGTTTTTTTGGGACAGCTTTTTTTAAGCAGTTAATAAATTCTATTGAGCTCCCATCAAGTATTGGTGGTTCTTCAGCATCTATTTCAATTAATAAATTATCAATTTTCATTCCAGCACAAGCTGCAAGAACGTGCTCTATTGTTTGAAGTCTCGCACCATTTTTGTTTAATGAGGTTCCTCTATCTGTATCTGAAACATATTTTACATCAGCCTCAATAATTGGTTTGTTTTCAAGATCTATTCTTCTGAAGCAAATTCCATGATTTATTGGAGCAGGTTTAAACAATAGTGTTACTTTTTTCCCAGAGTGTAATCCTATTCCACTAGTGCTGACTTCATTTTTTATACTCTGCTGTTGTTCCATTTATTTTTTAATCAGCTGTTTTTCTAATTGATCAATTCTTTTTGCCAATTTTGGTAATTGACGAAAGTAAATATAAGATCTTTGAAAATCTTTTAAATCAAAAGCCAAGGGTCCTTGAAGTATTTTGCCCTTTTTTTTCACGTCTTTTGCTATTCCTGTTTTTCCAGCAATTTTAACATTATCTGCAACCGTTAGGTGTCCAGAAATTGCCACCTGCCCTCCAATCATACAGTTTTTGCCAATTTTACTTGAACCTGCAATTGCTGTTTGGGAAGCAATAACTGTATTTTCTCCAATTTCTACATTATGAGCAATCTGTATTAAATTATCAAGTTTTACACCTTTGTTAATGATTGTTGATCCCATAGTAGCTCGATCAATACATGTGTTCGCACCAATTTCAACAGATTCTTTGATATGGACATTTCCTAGTTGAGGAATTTTATCGTATTCATTTTTACTAGATGGAGCAAAGCCAAATCCATCAGAGCCAATAATTGCTCCTGCATGAATAATACTGTTTTTTTCTATAATACAATTATGGTATAATTTAGCACCAGCATATAAGACACAGTTATCTCCAATTTTAACATTATCTCCTATATAGCATTGAGCGTATATTGAGACATTTTTCCCAATTTGAACATTTTCCCCAATATAAGTAAATGCCCCTATATAAGAATCTTTATCTACTATGGCTGTTTCATGAATGAAACAAGGCTGCTCAATACCTGGTTTCTTTTTCCCAACATTTTCAATATAACGAAGTAGTTCCGCAAAGGAGGCATAAGCATCTTTAACCTTAATAAGAGTTGTAGTTATATTTTTATCTAAAATAAAGTCTTGGTTTATAATTACTGCAGATGCTTTAGTTTTATATAAATATTCATTGTATTTAGGATTAGACAAAAATGCAACAGAATGCTCAGAGCCTTCTTCTATCTTAGTTAGTTTATTCAAAACAATATTTGAATCTCCAACTACATCTCCTTTGAGCATTTTTGCTATTTGTCCTACAGTAAATTTCATAGTTTGCTAAAGTACAAATTTTCTAAACTAAGCAATCTTTTGGATAGCATAGAAAGTATTTTGAGACCGTGTTTGCTAAAACAGATATATTTAAATGATCTGCAGCTTGAGCAACATCTATTAGTTTCCCACCTTTATAAAGTAAATTAATTTTATCTTTTTTTAGGTTGTAAGCCTTGTTATTAATTTTTTTGGTGAAAACTAGATGTTTTGTTTCTTCAAGGCTAATTTTATATTTTTTAGATACTTTATTTTTAATTTCTTCAATTAAATCAGGGTCAAATTTGTTCTCTTGAATTCGGATTTTTAAAAGTTTCCGTTTAATTAATCTTTCACTTAATGTGGATAAAATAATATCTGAATGGTTCACCCATTCCTTGATGGAAGTTATGATGTCAAAGTCATCAAGTTCACAAAAAGCATCTAATATTTCAGGATTTTTTTCAAAGTCCTTAACTCTATAGTCTACATTTAAGAATTTTTTTAGTGCAGAAGAACAGAATAAATTATTCCCATTTTTCGTTAATTTTTTTGCTCTTTTTAAGAGTTCTACTAAACTATACTCAGCAGATAAAACTGTTTTGTGGAGATATACTTGCCAGTACATTAATCTTCTAGCAATAATAAATTTTTCAATAGAATAAATAGCTTTTGAATCTATTACTAGTTCTCCATTGTGAACATTAAACATGCTAATGATTCTTTCAGAGTTAATAATTCCTTCAGAAACTCCTGTAAAAAAACTATCTCTTTTTAAATAATCTAGGCGGTCAATATCAATTTGACTTGAAATTAATTGATGTAAAAATGGTTTATGGTATTTATTTTTAAAAATTTTAATCGCTAATGATAATTTTCCATTAAATTCTACATTTAGCCTATCCATAATCATGGAAGATATGTCTTCATGACATACTCCATCAACGATGCTATGTTCTAATGCATGTGAGAATGGGCCATGGCCAATATCGTGAAGAAGAATAGCAATTAAGACTGCTTCTTTTTCATCATTTGTAATTTCATGCCCTTTGTTTTGCAAAGATGTGATAGCTGTTTGCATTAAATGCATTGCACCAAGAGCATGATGAAACCTCGTATGGTAAGCACCAGGGTATACTAAATAAGTTAGCCCTAGTTGAGAAATACGTCTAAGTCTCTGAAAATAAGGGTGTTCAATTAATTCAAAAAGCAAATCATTTGTTATGCTTGTGAAACCATAAATTGGATCATTAAGAATTTTCTGTTTGGTGGCAGGTTTAGCGATCAATTTTATTAAATTTAGTCAGCCTAGTTTGTTAGGATACGAAAATAAGAAATATCTATGGAAAAAGTCAGAATTCTTTGGGTTGATGATGAGATTGATTTGTTAAAGCCTCATATTATTTTTTTAGAAAGTAGAGGCTATGATGTATCAACTGCTAGTAATGGAGAGGATGCTCTTGATATGATGGGATCTAATTCTTATGATATTGTGTTCTTAGATGAGAACATGCCTGGTATTTCAGGTCTTGAAACGTTGTCTGTAATTTTTGAAAAGTATAAGATTCCTGTTGTAATGATTACTAAAAGTGAGGAGGAATTTATTATGGAAGAAGCATTGGGCGCAAAAATCTCAGATTATTTAATTAAACCTGTCAATCCTAATCAAATTTTACTTTCTCTAAAAAAAAATCTAGATACCAAAAGATTAGTGAATGATAAAGTTACTTCTGCTTACCAGAAAGAATTTCGAGAAATTAGCATGGCCTTAATGGATGTGCGAAGCATAAGAAGTTGGAATGAAATATATCAAAAGCTAGTTTATTGGCAGTTAGAGCTTGATAATATTGATGCTTCTGGTATGTTAGAGATTATTGAGATGCAAAAAAGTGAGGCAAACTCATTATTTTTTAAATATGTGAAAAACAATTACAAGCAATGGTTAGAAGGTAAAGGTGATAGGCCAGTTTTGTCTCATACCTTAATGAAAGAAAAAGTATTTCCTCATTTAAATACAACCAAACCTACATTTTTTATTTTGATTGATAATTTGAGGTACGATCAATGGAAAGTATTACAGCCCATTATTGAACAATGGTTTAATATAGAAGAAGAAAGCACTTTTTATAGTATTTTACCAACAGCAACCCAATATTCAAGAAATTCTATTTTTTCTGGTTTAACACCATTAGATCTCTCTAATAGGTTTCCAAAACTTTGGAAACATGATCATGAAGAAGGTGGTAAAAATCTTCACGAAGAGGCTTTTTTATCAGACCAAATGAAACGTTTAGGGATGACTGAAAAAATGGTTTATCATAAGATTGTTAAGAAACAATATGGTGATAAATTGGTAGCTCAATTCAATAATTTACTTCAAAACAATTTCAATGTCTTAGTTTATAATTTTGTGGACATGCTTTCTCATGCTAAAACAGAAATGGATATGATTAAGGAATTAGCTGCCAACGATAAATCGTATAGAGATCTTACGCGTACTTGGTTTGAGAATTCTACATTATTAGATATGTTGAAGAAAATAGCTGATTATGATGGTACATTATTTATTACTTCCGATCACGGGACAATTAATGTTGGAGTCGCATCTAAGGTGATTGCAGATAGAGAGACATCCTCAAATTTAAGATATAAAACAGGAAAGCGAATACAGTACGAAGAAAAAGATGTAATGGTAGTATCTAATCCAAAAGAATATTTTCTACCCTCGGCGAACCTCTCTTCAACATATATTTTTGCAAAGGAGAATTTGTTTTTAACGTACCCAAATAATTACAATCATTATGTAAATTATTTTAAAAATTCTTATCAGCATGGAGGAATTTCACTTGAAGAAATGGTATGTCCCATAGTTAGAATGTCCCCAAAATAGATGAAGGTCGTTATAAATTCTATAGATAAGTTGCCAGCATTAGCAGCTAAAGTTATTGAGGTGTTCCCATTTAGAGTAATTGCTTTTTATGGAGACATGGGGGTAGGTAAAACTACCTTTATTAAAAGTTTATGTAGTCATTTGGGTGTAGATTTAGCTAAGGTTTGCAGCCCTACTTATTCTATTGTTAATGAATATGAAACACCAACGGACATACTTATTTATCATTTTGATTTTTATAGAATAAGACATGAAAAAGAAGCTTTTGATATGGGATATGAAGAATATTTCTATTCAAATCATTATTGTTTTATTGAGTGGCCTGAAAAAATTCATAACTTATTACCTGAAAAGCTGCTGAAAATTCATATTGAGAGTGACGGTAATATGCGTATATTTACCATACAAGAAATAAACTAAAGTAATGGATAAGCCAGACATTTTAAATTTTTTGCATGAGGAGTTTTTAATGCCTCAGCCCGAAGTTTTAGAACTTTCAACTAATAATAAATCTCTTTTTATTGGCATTCCTAAAGAATGTGCCTTTCAAGAAAATCGTGTAGCATTAGTCCCTGAAGCTGTTGCTTTATTAGTTAATAATGGACATAAAGTTTATATAGAAACAAATTCGGGAATTCTTAGCTCTTTTTCTGATCAAGAATACAGTGAAGCAGGTGCAAAAATATGTTATGATGTTAAAGAAGTTTATGAAGCAGACATTATTCTTAAAGTTGAACCTCCAACCATACAAGAGTTAGATAACTTTAAGCACAATCAAAGCTTAATTTCAGCACTTCAGTTAAAAACTAGAACGATAGAGTATTTTAAGAAATTAATGAAAAAAAAAGTTACAGCTGTAGCTTTTGATTATATTCAAGATGAGACAAAAATATTTCCTATTGTTCAATCAATGAGTGAAATTGCTGGAACATCATCTATACTTATTGCTGCGGAACTTTTGAGCACAACAGCAGAAGGTAGGGGAATGTTGATGGGGGGTATTTCAGGAGTTAGTCCAACACAAGTTGTTATTATAGGTGCCGGTACTGTTGCTGAATGTGCTGCACGTTCAGCAATGGCCTTAGGAGCTTCAGTAAAAGTTTTTGATAATTCTATTGCAAGATTAAGAAGAATACAAAATGGTTTAAGTCTTTCTTTAGCAACATCTATTATGCAGCCTAAAGTTTTAGAAAAAGCCTTAAAAAGAGCAGATGTAGCAATAGGTGCTTTAAGAGCGCAGGGAGGAAGGACGCCATGCGTTATTTCAGATGCAATGGTACAAAAAATGAAGCCTAAATCTGTCATTATTGATGTAAGTATTGATCAAGGAGGTTGTTTTGAAACATCTGAACTTACTACTCATGAAAAACCTACTTTCATAAAACATGGCATTATTCATTATTGTGTTCCAAATATTCCTTCTAGAGTTGCAAAAACAGCATCTTTTTCTTTAAGTAATATATTAGCTCCACTTTTACTTAAAGTTGGTGAAGGAGGAGGTGTTCAAGGAATGCTACTTCGTTCTCCAAATATTCGTGGAGGAGTATATGTATACAATGGTATTATTACTAATAAAGGAATCGGAATTTGGTTTGATTTGCCTCACAAAGAAATAAGACTAATTCTAGGATATTAAATGTGAAAAGGTGTTTAGACGATTTTTATTTTATTTGGTAGGTGTTGGTTTTGGTATTCTTGTGTCACTTTTTTTCTTTGGTGATAGAGATATAGATTTTTCGTACTTACCTAATGCTAGAGCAGTAAAACATCTCCGGTCTCAAAAGTTTGATTTCTCTAATAGAGCCCTTTGTAATTTAGAGTGTTTAGGACTCTCACCATCTTCTTTTGAGGAGATGTTTCAAACTGCAGAATTGGATGTTGATTTTTCTTCAAGTGATGTACAAAGTCATTGTAGAGAGTACCACATATCTTCTGAAGAAATTGATTTAATAAAATTTCAAATTCAAGATTGTGATAGCACATCAAAACTTATTGAGATTGAGCTATCAAATTGTGATTGTTTGTAAGTCGAGTCTATTATTTTGATTTTTTTCTTCTTTTTATTTCCTGAGAAATAAGATTTAATTCTCGTCCAGTTTGTCCTGCTATTGATCTATTTTCTTCGGCTCTTCGAATTAAATAAGGTAGAACATCTTTTACAGGGCCATATGGTACATATTTTACTGTATTATATCCTTTATCTGCAAGGATAAAGCTTATGTGATCACTCATACCTAGCAACTGAGAGAAATATACCTGGGGGTTATTTTTTGCAATGTTATTTTTTCTCATTAATTGAATCAGATAATCTGAACTTTTTTCATTATGTGTGCCAGCGCATATAGATATGTTATTCAAATTTTCACAGGCGTATTTTAGTGCTGCATTATAGTCCTTATCGCAAGCACCTTTACTAGGCTGAATAGGAGAGGCTTCATTCCTTTTGAAAGCTCGTTTATTTTCTTTTTCCATATATGCTCCTCTTACAAACTTAATTCCTATAAAGTAGCTATCTTTTTTAGAATTAAGATGTATTTTTTTAAAATATTCTAGCCGATCATGACGATACATTTGTAATGTATTGAATACAATTGCTTCATCTTTATTATAAGTAAGCATCATATTTTCTGCAATAGCATCAATAGTATTTTGTATCCAGCTTTCTTCTGCATCAATCATGATAGGAACCTTTACTTTATGTGCTTTTTCGCAGATTTTTTTGATGCGATCTAGAACTCGATTGTATTCCTGTTGTTCTGAGGTGCTAAGAGAACCACCATTATTTAGTTTTTCTAGGAGTTGAAAACGAGCAATACCGGTAATTTTAAAAACAGCAAATGGAATGTTTTTGTTATTACTTGCAAATTCTATTGTAGAAAGTATTTTATTTGTAGTTTCAACAAAATCAGCCTCTGATGCTTTTCCCTCAACAGAATAATCTAATATTGTTTTGATATTGTATGATGCAAGCTCCTTAATTTTAGTAGCAGATTTATGTATATTTTCTCCGCCACAAAACTGATTAAATAAGGTCTTTTTTATTAATCCATCTATAGGTAAACCGAGTTTAAAAGCTAGACTTGCAATGCTGCCACCTATTTTTGTTAGTTTTGGACTGCTCATCAATTTAAATAGAAAATATGCTTTTCTAAGCTCTGTATTTGATTTAGAACGAAAAGCTATTTCTGTATTGTTGAACATATTTTATTACTATTTTGGTTCAAATATATAACTAATTTAGCGACTGATTTAGCAAAGACAAATTTGCTTTTCTATCTTTGCTTTATCTATAAAATGAACACTGTGGAGATTAAATCAGACAATTATTCTGTTTATATTGGTGATGAAGTTTTGCAAGAATTTAATTGCATATTAGAAGATTATCAAGACCAATATTCGAAAATTTTTATTTTTTGTGATGAAAATTCGTTTAAACATTGTTTACCATATTTAGTGGAACAAGTTCCTATGTTGATTGGTGCTGAATTGATAGAGATTGAATCAGGGGAGCTAAATAAAACAATCTTAATTTGTAATGATGTTTGGAAGACAATGAGTGAGTCTAATGCAGATAGAAATGCTATTTTTATTAATTTGG
>MDTE01141741.1_pt1 | contig 10015 bp, 10 predicted proteins | sample 811231 | NCBI WGS metagenome assembly MDTE01 (sample SAMN05326651, study PRJNA326480) | marine metagenome | isolation source: seawater | place: Indian Ocean: Red Sea | collected 2010 | reverse complement strand
CGTCCCGCACAGCTCGATTCTGATACTGGTGCGAGATGATCCGACCAGTATCCTCGATGAGATCGAGGGTTTCGGGGATATCTGACCCCCTCGATCGATCCGCACAAAAAGCAAGAATGGCCACCGTCCGAGACGGGGGCCCTTCTTGCTTTCTGGAGGTAGTGCTACTGCTTACGGGCGCAACGGAACCCGAGGGAGGAATACCGCTCGCTAGGTTTGACGTGTTTCCGGAAAGCCATGTCGACGATGCTGATGTTCCACCCACCCCCGCGGATGACTTTCTCTTTCCCGCTGTCCGGCCCACGAGGATTGCTGTAGGCCGAGTCCCCGTAATACTCCTTATCATACCAGTCGTAGCACCATTCCCAGACATTCCCCGACATGTCATGTAGCTCGAAACTGCTGGCCCCCGCGGCGAAAGAACCGACCGGAAGCGGCCGGCCTTCCTTCGACTCCCGGGTGTTGGTCGCGACGATACTCTTGACGTCGCCCCACGGGAATAAGGTGCCATCGCGGCCACGCGCGGCGATCTCCCACTCGGCTTCGGTTGGGAGTCGTTTGCCTGCCCATCTGCAGTAATCAGACGCCTCATCCCAAGAGACGCCGACGACGGGCTGGTCGTCACCATTGTACTTGGTGTTGTCCCAGTATTTGGGTTTCTGCTTACCGGTCTGGTCGAGGTAGACGCGATACTCGGCGTTCGTCAGCTCGTATTTGTCGATGTAGAAACTGTCGATCTGGACCTTGTGGATGGGGCAATCCTTGCCCCGACTGTCACCCATCTGGTACTCCCCACCAGGAATGAACACCTCTTCAGGTGTGACTTCGGCGACAGGACCAGTCGGTTGCTGAGCGGCATCCGCGAAGGGTGATCGTCCGTTGATGGTCTTGATATTGATTTTGTAGATGCGGACTTTACCGGACCCGACCCGCAATTCGATCAGCGTTGCACCGTCTCGGATGAGGTTACCGACTACGGTTCGTCCCGCTTTCAGGACGATCTCTACACGATCCCCCGGTTGGAGGGATTCGCCGCTGGCTTGTGAGAAAAGGCCCGTCGACATCGCCAGCAGGGCGACCGAAAGGGCAAGGATACTACGTCTGAGGAAGTGCATGCAATCTCCGGACAGGCGGCTTTCGAACGGACAGAATGATAACAAGGGGCATGGGGTTTGTCCAGTTATTCATTGATTAACAACGCCTTGTACCCGGTTTTGGTTCCCTTGACCTACGAAGCGAAAGAGTCTAGGTTTAGTGACGGTTGCGGGGCCGTTTCCGCGCAAAGCGTCGAGAGGATTCATGGCCAAAAAGAAGCAAGCTGAGGCAAAGACACCGGCGGAAGAACCTGTCGAAGAGGCGGGACTTCGGGAGAAGATCGAGATCTACCTTTTTCTCGCCGTCGAGGTGCTGTGTCTGCTGCTGTTTATCGATTTTCTGTTCATCGGTTATTACGTCAAGTAGGCACGTCATCGAGACGTAGCCCGTCAGGTCGGCACGGATGTGTCGGCCTTTCTCATTTGTGGGAGGTCGCGTGGGAATAGAGGTTCTCAAGTCCACCTTGCCCGACTACGCCAAGGATCTGAGGCTCAATCTGGGGGTTCTGACGACGTCGAGTCTGGATGACGTCGCGGCCTGGGGGTCAGCGTACACAGCTGCCCTGGTCAGTGGGAACCCGGACGTGACGGCGGCCGTTCTCGAGGACGCGCAGGGAAGCCTGTCGGATGAACAGCTTGAGGGGTGTCAGAGCGCGGCGGCGATCATGAGCATGAACAACGTCTGGTACAAGTTCAACGATGTGCTCACCGACCCTGAGATCAAGGGTCAGCCGGCCAAGCTGCGGATGAACATAATGCTGTCGCACGCAGGCATTGGACTGCTGCTGTTCGAGACCTTCAGCCTGGCGGCGAGTGTGGTGAACACGTGCGGGACGTGTGTGAACGCACACGCTGCCCAGATCAAGAAAAACGGCGGCGATGCTCAGTATGTGGTGGATGTGGGGAGAATCGCCTCGGTCGTCAAGGCGGTGGCGGATACGCTCGGTTTCGCTGAGGTGCAGGAGAAGGGCTAGAAAAGAAGAAGAGCCCCATTCCTGTGGCACGCGGCTCGGTTGAGCTAGTAATGTAGGTCTGTCAGCACTTGATCTCGTCCTCGAGCCCGTGGATCTCGCCTTGGAGTTTGGCGATCGAGCTCTTCAGCCGCTTGATCTCCGCTTCACGCTCTCGGACGAGCCGGCTCTTGCTTCGCTGGTCCTGACGCAGATCGGTCAACTCACCCTTCAGGGCGAGTGCCTCAAGCTGCTCGCGAAGGAGAGACTGTCGAAGTCTCTCGATCGTTGTTGTGAAATACCATTTGGCTACGATCGCGACGCCCGTAGCGACAAAGCACGTTACCCACCAGAGCATCCGTCGCTCCCGTTACCTTGTAGGGGTGGAGGACTCGAATCTCTCTACGAGATTAGACTCATCCCCTCTCAAAGTCAAGACTGCCTCCGGAGGCATTTTGCTCACGTTGTTCTTCCTGTTTGTGGTGATTGTCGTTCTCGTGATCCTCGTGGGATACGCGTATCGGAGTGACGAGGTCACGTCGGCTCCCGAGGAGCCAGATAGACGGCTGGACCGTCTGGCGACGACTCTGGACCCCGACCTGATGGAGAAGATTATCCAGCGTGCTCGGATCGAGGGGGGCTCTGAGGTGGAGATACTGAATCGCCTGCTTCGAGAGCGTCTGGAGCAGGACCCGGAGGCGTAGGGAAGTCTAACTCGTTCGTTGCGTCGACGGTATACGCTCTCCCGAGAGTCTCGGGGATGACGATGCCCCCGGAGACGATCTGTCGCATCGCTTCCTCGACCGTGAGGTCGGTCTCAACCACCTGGGTCTGCGGAAAGATCACCATCCATCCCGTAGCCGGGTTGGGTGAAGTCGGCACGAACACACACCGACCCGGCTTCTGGCCGGGCAACGTCACCTCTCCCGTCGCAAACCCCAGGATCCACCGATCGTCAGCCGGATATTCCGCCAGGACGACCCTCGTGAAGCTTGGCGCTTCTTTCGGAGCGGCCACGGTGTCGATGAACTGCTTAAACGGGCTGTAGATGCTGCCGATAATTGGGATCCGCGCCAGGATCTCGTTGCCGTGACCGATCAATCGCTTCCCGACGACATTGTTCCCGATCGAACCAGCCAGCCACACGACGACAAACGTCAGGACAATACCCAGCCCTGGGACGTCATCTTCGGAACCGAGGATGCCCTTGATCAGTGGTTGCGCCAGCGAGTCCAGCCACTGGAACACCAATCGGAGTGCGAGGAAGGTGACGACGAGCGGAACCAGTATGACGATGCCAGTCACGACTTTTTTCCTCAGCTCGTGCTTCCACGCCGTCCCTTTCCCAAACCCCTCGACCCAGTTAGTTAACCCTTTGCTCGCCCGCCATCTTGAAGGTGTTCGCCATCAGGTCCAGCTGTCTCAGGTAGGTTTCCTTCTGCTTGTTTGGTGAGAAGACGCCCACGTCGACAAAATAGAATCTGTCCTGCTCGAGATCGACGAACGCGTAGCTTTTGAACGGCCCCCCCGTATACGCTTTCGGGTTTTGCCACAGGCCCTGAAGAACGATGGCCAGCTTGCCCGAGAAATCAGTTTCGTAGGAAGTGACTTCCCCTGGTGCTATACGATCCTGGTCGAAGAAGCGACGCGTGATCTCATCCCGTTTGGCAATCACCCAGTCCTCGGTCAGGGTGCCGGGCGCGATGCCGTCCTCCCAGTAGACGAAACACCATCGACTCGGCGACTCTTTCGCCAAGGCTACGAATCCGCTGTCCGGCTTGGCCTCCAGGATCCGATAGCCAAAGGGGACCCGCACCTGCCACCCGAATTTGTGCGCCAGTTGTTTTGTGACGTCCTCACGCTCGCCATACCGGTAGATGAGCTTGGCGATCCGCTCGTTCCGGGCTCTTTCGACCGACGCATACAGACGATCCGACGATCCACGCAGATCCTCGATCAACGTCTCCACGTCCATGGCTGAGCTCACGAGCAGCAACTGCTCATCCGCCCAGACATCGTGCTTGATGGATATGCCCGGCTTCCCCGTCCGGACGGCATCGATGACCTCCTCAGACAGAAGCGACCGGAGGAAGTAACCGGTCTCGTGGTCCGCGTCGATGGTGCTCAGGACGAGCAGGATCTTCCGCTGAAGGTGCTTGTAGGGTTCGATGTCCTCGATCCGGCCGTGTTGGATGGAGAAGATTTTCTCGACCTGTGGGGTACGCAGAACCTTCTCGAAGATGTCCCGGACGACGGGCTCCAGCCGCTCCCACTCCGAAGGATCGGCCAGGACGAGAATTTCCTGCGCGGGGCCAACCGAGTCAGGTTTCCCATCCTCACAGCCGAAAAGGAGTATAGCAGCGAAGAAGGTGTAGGTGAGTCGCTTCATTGGCAACCTCCTGATAATTTGTGAATATAGCCAAAATCAGGGAGGACGCCGTGTGCGGGATCACGGGGTGTAGCGGTAAGGGAGTCGTGCGCCGAGGCCGGTTACGATCTCATAGGGGATCCGCTGCGCAAGCAGGGCAAGGTCTGCGGCTGTGATGGATGTGGCACGGTCAGTTCCCAACAGAATGACTTCATCTCCGATGTCGACATCGGCATCGCTGATGTCGATGACCATCTGGTCCATGCAGATGACACCAAGAATCGGACAGCGCACACCATTTGCGAGGGCTGAGCCCGACGGGGATGGAAAGCGCGGATAGCCGTCCCCGTATCCAACGGGGACGATGGCGGCACGCGTCGGGCGATCGACGACCGTATGTCCCCCGTAGCTGACGGCCTGACCGGCCTCAAGCTCCCGCACCTGAGTGATCCGGGCATGAATCGAGAGAGCGGCGGTCAGGGCGTCGAGTGGGGCGGCCCGGAGAGCCGGGTGATCGCAGGGCGGGATGCCGTAGGTCAGCAATCCGGCGCGGACGAGGTTGTAGCGGACGGCGGGTTGAGACAGCGTCACAAGACTGTTGGCCGCGTGCACCCAGCGGGGACGGGGATGGGATGAAAGGAGCTGGTCGAAGGTGCGCTGGATCCGGTCGACCTGTTTTTGCAGTTCCGATAGCTGGTCGACGTCCCACCCGATGTGTGTGGAAAGACCCTCCACCTCCAGGTGTGAGCCAGACGAGATAAGGTCGAGAAGCCGTTCAACGCCATCGGGTGCGACGCCGATGCGTCCCATGCCCGTGTCGACCTTGAGGTGGAGCTTGGCGACGGTGTTCTGAGCGGCGGCCGCCTCCTGAAGGGCCTCGACCGATTCCGCGGCGCTGACAGTAGCCGACAGGTCTGCATCCACGATGGCCGAGGTCGCTTCCGGGAGGGTGAGGCCCAGGATGACAATGGGATCCTCAATGCCGGCCTCTCGAAGGCTCAGCCCTTCGTAGACCGTGGCTACTCCCAAACAGGATGCGCCCCCCTCAATCGCAGCCTGAGCTGTCTTGATAATGCCGTGGCCGTATGCGTCCGCCTTGATGACGGCCATCACCTCCACACCGGGGCCGACGAACTCGGACACGCATGAAACGTTCGAGCGAATCGCTCCCAGATCGACGTGTATCCACGCCTGCTGATCCGGTGCGGTCAACTGGCGATCCGGAAGTTGGAGCCCGACTCGGGGTGTTTGTAGACTTCGATCCGAACGGGGAACGCGCTCTTGATTGTGTCCACGTGCGTGATCACGAGGACCTTCTCGAACTCGTCGCTGATGGTCTGGATCGCTTCGATCAGGTGCGTGAGGCCCTCCTCGTCCTGCGTGCCGAATCCTTCGTCGATCACGAGGGTTTGCAGCGGAGTACCCGAGCGATGCGCGAGCAGCTTGGAGAGGGCGATTCGAATGGCAAAATCAACGCGGAAGGCTTCTCCGCCAGAATAGAGCTCGTATCGTCTTTCACCCAGTTCGTCACTGATCCGGATGTCGAGCGTCTCTTTGGTCCCGCCACTCCGGAGCTCACTGAGTGACTCGAGGGTGATCTGAGTGCCGTTATCGGTCAGTCGTGAGAGGATGCGGTTGGCCTCATCCTGCAGTTCCGGGATGGCCTGGTCGATCAGCAGTGCCTGAATCCCGTCCCTGCCGAAAGCTCTGACGAGCTCGCGGTAGATATTGGCATCTTTCTCACTGACCATGAGCGATTCCTGAATCGCAGTACGGCGACGCACGAGCTCGGTACACGTTTTGTGCTCGTGTTCGCTGGCTGCGAGCGTCCTGAGCACATCGTCGCGTTCGACTCGACTGCGTGATAGCGCGTCCGTGAGGCGTTCGATCTCAGCCACGGTCGTCGAGGCTTCCTTATCGATCCCCTCGAAAGCTTCCAGTGTTTTCTCAGCGGTCTCGTGTGATAAGCGGGCTTCCTGAAGACGCTCGGAGGTGGTGTCGACCTTGGTCGTGGCAACCGCCAGATCCCGCTCCGCGGCCTGAAGCTTTTCCAGACGCTTTTCCATGGGCAGCAGTCCCTCGATTTCCGACTTCAGCCTTTGATGAGATGACTCGTCATACGCGAGATCGTCGATCTGTTTATCGAGCGCTTCGATCCGGGCCTGTTGTTCGGGCGCGTACTTCCCCGATGCAAGCCACTCAGCTGCGGTGTCCCGTTTTTCCGTCGCATCGGGCAGTTCGTTGCGGGCTGTGTCTACCAGGCCCTTCAGCTCGTCGAGTCGGGCGAGTTCGATCTCCACCGGAGAGAGTTGCTCGATTCGGGCCCGGATGGCCTCGTGCTGAGCCGTTCGTTCGGTCAGCGAGTCGATCTCTTTCCGGATGGACGCGAGCTCGGTAGCCTCGGGACTCGATGTCTCATAAGTCTTTGACGCCGTTTCCAACTGCTGGAGTTGACCGACGAGCGTCTCGAGGTCCTCGTCGATCGACTTCATTCTCGCCAGTTCTGCCTCGGCCTGCGCGAAACGCTTGGGCGCATCCGCCAGCTCGTGCACCTGGTCTCGCAGCTTCTGGTAAGCAGCCCGACAGGTATCCCTGCGCAGCCGGGTCGCGGTCAGGTCGCTGATGGCGGACTCCCGCTCGAAGGCGAGCTGCTCGGCTTCAGCCCGGATCTGCTCCAGGACGTCCGCCCGATGCTCTTCGTCCAGTTCCGATCCACAAAGCGGGCAGTCGGAATCGTCGCGCGCCTGGAGCTGATCCGTCTGAGCGGCCACCTGATGTTGACGTCTCGCAAGGCCCTCGATGCGCTCTTTCAGCCGTTCTTCCGTCTGCTGGGCATCTGTCCCGTCGCGCTTGATGCGCTCCATTTCCTCGTTCAGCTCGGTGAACGTCTCGAGGTGCTGTCGGGCGTCGTTGAAGCTTCGCTCAAACGCTGTTCTGCGGTCGAGCGCGGTCCGGAGTTCTGCTCGCCGGGCGCGGTGTGTCTCGATCTGAACCTGCAGGCGTGACAGTTCGCCGTTGTAGGCCTGCTCGACCGTACGGCGACGCGTTTCCGCCCGGTCCCGCTCTTCCCGAAACGCATTGAGATCCCGATCCTGCTCTCGGAGGTTCGCGAGTTCTTTCTGGTGGGCCAGCAGGGTCGGTCGCTCAGCAAGCGCCTGATCACCGGACGCAATCCGTTTCGTCAGGTCGGCAACGGCCGCCTCCCAGTGCTGTCGTCGGGCATCAACCTTGGCACGAGCTGCTTCCACCTCGGCCGCAATCCCCGCGCGCACTATGAGCCACTCCTGCCGCTGGCTCTGTTTTCGGCCAAGATCGGTTTCCTGTTCTTTCCGTTGCTTCAGCTCAACGATTTGGGACAGAATCTCTTCCCTCTCTGAGAGCAGATCCTCGAATTCGGCCACGGAAGATCTGGCAGTATCCAGTTCTTGTTGCAGTTCCTGGAGCCGAAGCATGAATCCGTCGCGGTCGGCCTGGACGGCCGACCGCTGTGCACGCAGGGCCTCCAGTCGGGCCCGGACCTGCCGATGTTTCTCTAGGGCTGCCTCGAGGTGGGTCGACGCCGTTTCCTTTGCCGCCAGGTTTTTTTTCGTCTTCGCCAACTGCTCCTCGAGCTCAGTCAGGCGATCTTCGGCAGCCTGGACATGTTCAGCTTCTGCGCGGTGTTTGACGATCTCCGCCTCCGCCGTTCTCGCCCTGTCCTTGGCCAGCGCACCGAGTTCGTCGTAGCGGGATAGCTCGAGGATATCGGACAGAATCGCTTTCCGCTCTGAAGGGGACCGGCGCGTGAACTCGTCGACACGGCCCTGGAGGATAAATGCAGAGTTGACGAAGGTGTCGTAACCGATCCGGATCAGTTTGTCGATCCGGGCCTGCGTCTTTCGGATCGAGCTAGATTCCGAGATGGACCGGTACCGGTCACCATCGGTGTCGTAGACCTGTAACTCTAGGCTGCTCGACCCTGAGCGGGCAGTCTTCCGGTAGGACCGGGTGACCCGGAATCGCTGTCCGTCTAGGTCGAAGACGAACTCGACACGCATGTCGGTCGCCCCGATGCGCAACAGGCCGTCATCCGGCTTCCTGTCGGAGCTTGCCTTACGGGCCTCTCCCCAGAGCGCCCACGTCACGGCGTCGAACAACGCGGACTTGCCGTGACCGTTACGACCCGTGATACAGGCGACGTCGAAGGCGGAGAAATCGAGGCTCGGGGCGTCCTCACCGTAGCTCAGAAAATTCCGTAGCGTGAGTCCGACAGGAATCATAATCCGGCCGCCTCCGCTTCGAGTTCCTGAGCGCGCTTCAACAAATCCTCTCTGAGGGGTCCCAGCTTCGCATTGTTGTCGATGTATGCAGTGAGGACCGTCGACAAGCCCATATCGCGCGTGACCTGTGTCCGACGCTGCTTGACGATCCTCTCCGTGTCGGGATAGATGCCGGCGACCAGTGCGGCGGACCGGGTTGCCTCGCGGATTCGGTGGTAGTCGAGCTGGACTGGCGTATCTGATCGATAGATGACCCGGACGATGTGGTCGGCGATATCGTACTTGTCGATTTCGCTGACGATCGTCTGGGTCGGATCCACGGCGTGGGTTACATCGACCCGTATGGTGCGGAAGGGACGGGATGGTGTGGCGACGAATTCGTAGCTCGCCCGTTTATCGCCTGATTCGTCGTGATCGACCGTGACCAGACAACATCCTTTGGTCTCCTGCTCCTCGCCGAAGTCGATCCGGTCGATGCTGCCCGAATAGACGACCGGTGGGCAGGCCTCCGGGTTCATGTTCTGGTGTCGGTGGATGTGGCCGAGAGCAACGTAGTCGAATGCGGATTGCGCTAGTGTGGAGGTCAGGAAGACGGGATCACGGCCGATGACGGCCGTCTGTTCGGACCCGGAAAGGAGAGCGTCGGCGACAGCCAGATGGGCGGCCAGCACGACGGGCTTGTGACGGTCGACGCGTGCGGCCAGACCGTTCACGAGGTTGGCCCCCAGCTTTTGCAGATGTTCGAGGACCTCGGCCTCCGTGAGATCCTTGTGGTCGTCCGTGGCGAGCAGATGGCTCCGGTGGAGCCAGGGCAGACACGCGACTTGAACGGGACCGGACTTCGTCTCGAGATCGATTACGCAGTCCGTGGCCGCGATATGTATGTCGTCGGTGCCGAGGATACGGAAGATGTCGACCGAATTGGCTTTTCCGAAGGCCACCGGCGCGTCGTGGTTGCCGACGACGATGACGATCGGGATATCCGCATCCGAAAGTCGGCGGATCGACCGTGCGAGTTCGCGCTGGTGGGTCGCGGAAGGGTCGCAAGTCTTGTAGGCATCGCCGGCGAATACGACGAAGTCGACGTCCCGCTCGATCGCCGCGTCGAAGGCGAAATCCAGACAGCACGTGAAGTCAGCAACCCGGGTGTTGAGGCCCGTGGCCGGATCGAGCCGACCATAGGTTTCCACCCCGACGTGCGTGTCGGCGATGTGTAGAAAGGTGACCGCCATGATGTCCTGAATTGGCGGGGAGATGGTTCAGAGAAGGGGAACTGAGTGGGGGGGTCAGAATGTAGATATGGTGCCTGGAAGCAGCAAGGCTATTCTAGCTGGAGATGTCGAT